>Ga0041059_1000211_pt1 | contig 38657 bp, 36 predicted proteins | sample AraColnosormetaG_FD_56232 | JGI IMG/M metagenome (GOLD analysis project Ga0041059, IMG submission 56232) | Arabidopsis roots microbial communities from North Carolina, USA - Col MF nosort | ecosystem: Host-associated > Plants > Roots > Unclassified | place: USA: North Carolina | collected...
TTTTTTTTTTTGAACTTTTTAAATTTTTTTTTTTTTTGTGTAACAACTGTGTTTTATTTATTTATATAAGGCCAAATAATACAGAGCCAAAATTAACAGGTCATAACACTAAATTAAAAGAAAAGCCCAACTAAAAACCCTAAATTGAAGGAAAGCTTGTTGTAGACAGCACATGAAACACGTATCCAATGGTAACCAGACTTCTAGACACGTGGGAAGTGGAAGAGATAGGAGTTTCCGTTCACTGGCAGAATTGTGTGTCGTCGGGAATCTTCAATCCGACCAAAATCACCAGAGAACTTGATCTATCGACAAGTCTCAAACTTCGCCCAAAGAAATCATGGCGAGATTCCAATTTTAGCTTTGATGAGAATATGACTCTTTGAATCTTCTTCTTCTTCTTCTTCAATCGACAAGCTTTCAATCTTCAATTGCAGGTCATCAAACCTAAAAACGAAAATTCAATCGAATCCAAAGTATCGATCTTTAATTCAGCTCCCAATTACTTCAACATGAACTATTAACTAAGAGAAACATCAATCCAACAATACAACTTCGTTCTTAAAATTTTAAAACCTAGAAAGCATGAAGAACGAATCAAGCCCTTTAAACAAAGAAGGATTGAAGAATTAGAAACTTAGATCAATAGAAAGAGAAAAAACTAGCGAGAGCCAAAGAAAACCAAAACTAATTGGAAATCGAAAGAGTCTAAAGAAAAAAAACAAAAGCTAGAGCAAAAGCTAGCCAATACTCGCTAGAGAGATAAGCGACGAGATCGCTAGAAACAGAGCCAACCACCGGTGTTGACAAAACCACCGATGCCAGAAACAAAGCCGGACGAAGATGCTATGAAAGCCATCTACGCCGGAAGCAAAGCCAACCTACACCACTGAGAAAGCTGATGCAGAAAGACGAGAATTGTGCCTCAAGCGGAACCAACATCAGTGGAGAATAACCGCCGGCAAATCCTGAACGAAAAAACTTCTTTCTCTCTGAAAGATGAAAGAGAGAGAAGAGAGAAGGAAACCGAACTTTTTAAAATATAAAGCCTCTTTTTCTGTAAAAGAAGAAAAAAATATTTTGAAAAAACTGAAAATACAAAGGCCCTTTAAATATTTTATTTAAAAAGTTTGGGTCAATTTACACTTTTTCAAAAACATAATGGGCCTTTTATTTTTTATCTAAATGTTTCCCTCTGCCCACGCTATTTGGGCCGGGCCTGCATATCCCAACTCGTGTCGATTTCAAGTTTCACCGTCAATGGAGGATTTGACGAAAAGAGACTAATAAACCTAAATCTTCCCCTTCGGCGTTAAACCCTAAACCCTAATTTCGTGCTCTGTATCTCTCTGTTTTTGTTTTTTTTTGTTTGTCAACAGGTTTCAATGGCTATTGATGGGAGTTTCAACCTTAAACTTGCCTTGGAGACGTTCTCTGTACGTTGTCCAAAGGTCGCAGCTTTTCCATGTTTCACTTCGATTCTCAGCAAGGTAAAGTTTTGTACTTGTTACTTCAAATTTGACCCAGAATTATGGGCTTGACTTTGTTTTGAACAATTTTTTGTCTTTATGGCTACTGGGTTTTGTTTAGGGAGGAGAAGTTGTGGATAACGAAGAGGTGATTCATGCTTTAGGGGATGCGTTTCTTCACCCGGAGTTTACAGTTCCGTTGGTTCATTGCTTCCTTCCAATAATAAGAAATGTTGTAGATAGAGTGGTGGGTCTTCTTCGTCTAGTGGATGATCTTAAGTCAAGTATTGACTACTCAGACGATGTGTCATCAGTTTTGGATAATGCTATGACGGAAGGTATTAGTGTGATTGATTTTTATGTCCGGCGTGGACAAAGGTTGGAGCTTCATGAGTGTGCTTGCTTGGCCTTCAGTCGTGCGCTTCATTTCAATACGTCTTTGTTAGGGTAAGATGACTATTTACTTTGTTACCGAAGCTAGAAAGAATATGCATGATGAGATCAGAAGTTAAATTGGTTTAATTGAAACAGCTTGAATAGTCTCCCAACGGAAGCTTTCTTAATTTTGTAGGTCTATTCTAAATTATTTTGAGAAAGCTCCACCACCATACGAGCGAATTCTTGTGAAAGATATAGTTTCTGAGTCGCGCATGGAGGTATGCTTGTTATCTTTGACGTTTATTGGTGTCAGAGCATCATATGTTATTATTCCTATCCACTTCATAGTCTTTGGCCAGTTACATTGATTATTTTTTCCCCCTGAATCAGGCTACAGATGCGTACTTGCTTTGTCTTCGAGTATCATATCGTTTTCTTGTCATTAGACCTGAAGTTTTCTCTAAGTTGTGGGATTGGTCTTGTTACTTGGACTCCATGAAAAGGCTCTCAGAATGTCCTAGACAACAAAGGCATTTCTTGGAAAAGTATCGAGATGCTGTGTGGTGTGGGATTCAAATTCTTTCTGTTGTTTTGAGATGCAGTGACAGATTAGCAGGATGTTTTGGTTTTGAAGAGGAAGAAGCACTTTCGTGCTTGCTACGGTAATCCACTTTTAGCTATACTCAAGACTTCTAATTCACTTTCGTCTGAAGTTTTGTTTCTAAGGGTTTAATTTTTTTGATACATTCAGCTGGGAGGAATTTTGTCAGGATATAGAAATAGAGAAGGCTGGATTATACATTCAATTGCCTACATACACAGCGTTGAAGTCTTTGCAACAATTTAATACCCTTGTACCTGGAATTAACAAGCGACAATCAGCAGGGTTAGAAGCAGATGAGCCACAGATGAAGATTCGGAGGCTGGACACCTGGTTGGTTATCTTTGTGTTCCTTCCCATCATTTTCACCATTTATCCCCGTTGTACTTAATGTGATTGTTCTCTTATTTGGGTTGAATTCCACCTTCCTCTTCAATTCAGGGATGTCAATTCTTTCTCTGAACCATTTGAAATCCACTCTAGGGTGAAGAAATCTTTTGAAATGGTCTCATTGGCTGTTAGTCAAAAGCGACCTGTTCTTCTGTATGGTCCCTCGGGGTCTGGAAAGTCTGCCCTCATTAGGAAGTTGGCTGATGAAAGTGGTAACCATGGTATGTTATAATTTTAATATCTACGTATATTGCTCTCAAATAATTTTTTAGTTGGCTAAAGTTCAGAGAAATTTCTAGTTTTTTGGAAGGGAAAAATAACTATCTTGAGATGTTGCTATGCATAGTAAATACATTTGAGTATTTCGACTGTTAAAATGAAGGCCTTAAACCATGTTATGTCTCATTATATTTTGTTTTTCTTCATGCCTCTCTTATAATTTTGATAGTTGTATTTATCCACATGGATGATCAACTTGATGGGAAAACATTGGTTGGCACTTATGTGTGTACTGATCAACCTGGCGAATTCAGATGGCAGCCTGGCTCACTTACCCAGGTTTGTGGAATTATGGCAGCCTATTTTTTGTATCTATCCGTCCTCCTACGATTGCATCAATATTTTTTTTGTTTTTTTTTTTCTGTCTTGGCAGGCGATTATGAATGGGTTCTGGGTGGTTCTTGAGGACATAGACAAAGCTCCATCAGATGTTCCCCTCGTCTTGTCATCTTTGCTGGGAGGGTCTTGCTCATTCTTGACCAGTCAAGGAGAGGTATACACTCTCTTTTTGCTGCTCTGTTACTTATCATATACCTAAATATATTCTAGGGCCACAACTTTTGAATAACTCTGTGTTAGGTACTCGTATCATTTCCTTGAGAGATTGATTCAATTTTCAGAGCTTCTTAACTTTTAATCTGCTTGCAGGAGATACGGATAGCAGAAACTTTCCAACTGTTTTCAACTATATCGACACCTGAATGCAGTGTGTCACACATCAGAGACGGTATGTCTTGCAGACACTTATTAGGTTGAAGGATATTGTAGTTGTATAAGCTTGAAACCTGCAACTTTAGGGAGTTTATTACTTGAAGCGTAAAACCAAATGCTAGTAGGATCAGAGGCTCAATAAACGACTGTTATAATAATTATTCAGCTTGGCCGTTTTGCAAATAACCAACCTAGCTCAAAGTGCATGGTAGATTAAATATCCAATTTTATTGATGTTTACTACACTAAAGCTCTTATGTGGTCTTATAACTATCTGTATTATCGAGCTGAAGAAAACCCATCTTTTACTTGCTGCAAATAAGGTTCAGTTCAAAACACCTTATTATTTTTATGTCTGGTTTTCTTGGATGTAGCTGGAAATTCGTTGAGTCCTCTATGGAGGAGAATTGTTGTATATCCACCAGATCGTGAGAGCTTGCAAAGTATCCTGGGTGCTAGGTATCCTAACCTAGGTCCTGTTGCAGAGAAGCTTATTGGTAGGTTCCTCTTGCACATACACCCCTTTACATGGAATCTGTACTAACAGTGAAACTATTCCATCTTTGCAGAAACATTTGAAACCATCAACTCTGCTCTTCGTCCCCAATTTTCTAGTTCAACAACTGAAAACTCAGCTACTTTCAGTTCTCCAAGTAGATTTTCACTGAGGTAGGCATATATATTTCTATGACTGTGAGTTGTTGTTATTAATGGATTTTTCATTCTATTCTTTCTGAATTGTCATCATTTCCAGAGATCTGCTCAAGTGGTGTGAACGAGTTCATGGCCTGCCCTCCTATGATGGCCATGCAGTTTATCAGGAGGTCTGTTTCGTTAAAGTTAACTTGGATTAGAGTCTTATTCTAATATTCTGTAATTAATTTGGCGTTTTGTGCTATATCCTCAGGCAGCAGATATATTCTCTGCGTCTAATATGTCAGTTAAAAACCGAGTGGCAGTAAGTGAGATTGTGGCTAGTATTTGGAATGTCGCTGTTCCAGAATCTCAGGATAAGCCCCCAATTCAGGTACCTAAGTATCCTTGACAGTGTTTTAGCTTGCTGCTTTGAGATTTTTTTTTCTAAATATTCATTGAACTGCAGGAATTTTCCGGGATTCTAAAAATTGGTAGAGTTTCTCTTCCACTTGGTGAAACTGCGGTTAGTTTATAAGCACGCCCTTCTTTCTTATACAATTATTCATCTATTGAAGCCTCTTGTTGATCTGCTTTTTTTTTATCTCAGTCACATGATCGGTCTAGGTTTGTTGAAACACGCACATCTACACGGTTACTTGAGAAAATAGCTCGCTCTGTCGAGTACAATGAGCCAGTTCTCTTAGTAGGAGAAACAGGGACTGGGAAAACGACACTAGTTCAAAATCTTGCACACTGGATCGGACAGAAACTCACTGTTTTGGTATGTTTTGACTTACATTCTTGTAGTCACGTAGTTATCGTAGTGGTTTTCTATAATTTCTAGTTTACTTTTCTGCAGAATTTGAGCCAGCAAAGTGATATAGTTGATCTATTGGGTGGTTTTAAGCCTATTGATCCAAAGCTTATGTGCACAATGGTGTACAATGAATTCAATGAATTGGCAAGAGATTTGAAGATTAAGGTAGCTTTACATTTAAAACTTAGTCACTCATGAATTTCTTCCTACACTCATTCCTAACGAGATATGTTATGGAATGAATTTAGCATGTTGCTTGAGTAATGAGTCCTCTTCATTTTTGGTACCCAGGATGATTCAAAAATTATGAAATGGCTGCAAGATAATTTTAGAGCCAAGAAGTGGCATACATTTTTGACTGGGTTATTGGACATTATTAAAGGCATTGAAGGTAGAATTACTGAACGCATGGAAGGTAAAATTGGGGAAGCAAGGTCTAGATCTGGTAGAAAGAGGAAGAAACCAGAAGAAGAGCTCAAAAACTGTGCGTGTCTGAGGACGAAAGTGAATAAGATACGACAACAGATCCATTCAGGTGGAATGGTTTTTACCTTTGTTGAAGGTGCGTTTGTGACTGCCCTCAGGGAGGGGCATTGGGTTTTACTAGATGAAGTGAACTTAGCCCCACCAGAGATATTGGGCAGGCTGATTGGTGTTCTTGAAGGAGTGAGAGGATCACTTTGTTTAGCTGAGAGAGGGGATGTAATGGGCATTCCCAGACATTTGAATTTCCGTTTGTTTGCTTGTATGAATCCAGCCACAGATGCTGGTAAGCGAGACTTGCCATTCTCATTCCGAAGCAGATTTACAGAGTATGCTGTGGATGATGACATATGTGATGATGACCTGGAGATATTCGTGAGACGATTTTTAGGTGGACGTGGATCTGACAGTAAGTTAGTAGCCAACATTGTTTGGTTTTACAAAGAAGCTAAAAGGTTATCTGAAGAAAGCTTGCAGGATGGTGCTAATCAGAAGCCACAGTACAGCTTAAGGTCTCTATACCGTGCGCTAGAATATGCGATAAAAGCAGAAGCTATTGGTGGTTTTCAGAAAGCATTATATGATGGATTTTCCATGTTTTTCCTCTCCTTATTGGATGCTTCCAGTGCTAAGATCGTGGAACCGATAATAAAGCGTATCTCCGGGGAAAATATCCGAAGCCAACCACTTCAAAGATACTTGGGAGAATTAAAAGGCAGTTCTGATAAATTTGTTGGCAGTTATGTTAAGACGAAGAGTGTAATTGATCATCTTAATCATTTGGCGCATGCCATTTTTATTAAAAGATATCCTGTGCTCTTACAAGGACCAACATCCAGTGGAAAAACAAGCCTTGTCAAATATCTTGCAGCAATAAGTGGAAACAAATTTGTAAGAATCAATAATCATGAGCAGACTGATATCCAAGAGTATTTAGGTTCCTATATGACTGATTCTTCAGGGAAGCTTGTATTTCACGAAGGAGCGTTGGTGAAGGCTGTCAGGGGTGGGCATTGGATTGTCTTAGATGAACTTAATTTGGCTCCATCTGATGTCTTAGAGGCACTAAACAGGCTGCTTGATGACAATAGGGAGCTTTTTGTGCCTGAGCTGAGTGAAACAATCTCAGCGCATCCTAATTTTATGCTCTTCGCTACACAGAACCCTCCTACTTTATATGGTGGACGCAAAATACTGTCTCGAGCTTTTCGCAATCGGTTTGTGGAGATTCATGTTGATGAAATTCCAGAAGATGAACTGAGTGAAATTCTTACTACGAAGTGTAGTATTGCTAACAGTCATGCTTCAAAAATGGTTGAAGTGATGAAAGACCTGCAACGCAATAGGCAGAGTAGCAAAGCTTTTGCTGGAAAACATGGTTATATAACTCCAAGAGATTTATTCCGGTGGGCCTATCGTTTCAGGACTTATGACGGTACATCTCATGAAGAACTCGCCAGAGAAGGGTATTACATCCTTGCAGAAAGGCTGCGTGATGACACTGAGAAGGTAGTTGTTCAAGAGGTGCTGGAGAGACATTTCCGTGTCAGTCTTGCCAAAGATGATTTGTACAATATGGTAAGTTATGTTATCTAGTTTCAGATAATTGATGTAATATGTCTTTTCTTATTGGAACTAGTTCATTTTAGGTTTCCTGAAATTTGTTTATATTGTAGGTCTTTTAACTTAATATATCCATTTGACGGAGTTGTGTGTCATACAGTGAACTGCCTGTTCCATGAAAATTGCTTGTTGTTGCTCTGTTGTTTTTCACTGTTGGTCTTACTGCATTATTATTAAGTTTAACTATTACTGCATCATTACAAAGGTGCTGTTTCTTACACTATTCTGATATAAATAATGGTTTTCTGTTCTTTTTTTTGCTTTTGTTTTCTTACCCCAGGAGCTTCCAAGGTTGGATTCCATGTAAATGCCTTTCCTCTTCTAATTCTCTTTTATTGAATTATTTTCTTCGAGCTTGTTTGTTTTATCTTGAACAGTCTTGGCTAAATTTTATGGTGCTATTTTCAATTTCTATATAGACAAAACAGAAAATTCACCTGGACTCAAAGTATGCGGAGACTATTTTTTCTCATCGACCGTTCTTATAAACTGCGTGAGCCTGTTCTTCTTGTTGGTGACACTGGAGGAGGCAAAACAACAATCTGCCAAATACTAAGCGATGTTAAGAAGAAAAGATTGCACATCCTTAACTGTCATCAATACACCGAAACATCTGATTTCCTTGGTGTAGGCTTATCTTCTTTCATCTTACATATTCCGAACTCCAATGCTAAACTGTTACTTCTTTCATCTTACAATTTCTAATGTCCGCCTCTTTTTTAGGGATTCTTTCCTGTGAGAGACAGATCAAAATTGATCACAGAATACGAGAATCAAGTCAAACAGTTGGAGCTCTCTCAGGCATTGACGCCTTTTGGCCAAGATATTGTTAGTATCCAATACCCCATTGATGTTGGTATTTCACCCGTCTTTCGTTCAATGTGGATGCTATATTTCCTTGAACATGTCATGTGCAGGTTATTTGTGGAGATATTAGTAGAGCTGAAGTGTCGATCAAATCAGTAGAGGTAGCTTTGGAGAAGTACAAAAATGGTTCAGTTATAGGAGTGGCCGCCACGCCACAGGATGTTGATTTTCTTGAGAAAATAAGGAACAATATGGTGATGCTGTATCAAAAATGGCGTGCAATATTTGTTTGGCAAGATGGGCCCCTTGTGGAAGCTATGAGAGCTGGAAATATCGTTCTTGTGGATGAGATATCTTTGGCTGATGACAGTGTATTAGAAAGAATGAATAGTGTGTTGGAGACAGACAGGAAATTGGTGAGTAAAGCTACCCTGCCTTCATGTTCATCATTTAGCCATTCCTTATCATTTTCATCATTTCTCCATGTTGGTTTCCATTTTCTTCGTAGAGTTTTTATTTCTGTTTAATTGTCCTCTCGTATGTTATTGTTTCCACTTTATCTTTGTAGTCCTTAGCTGAGAAAGGTGGTCCCGTCTTGGAGGAAGTTGTAGCTCATGAAGACTTTTTTGTTCTAGCCACCATGAACCCGGGTGGTGATTATGGAAAGAAGGAATTGTCACCTGCGCTTCGTAATCGTTTTACTGAGATATGGGTCCCTCCTATTACAGATACTGAGGAGCTCAGAAGTATTGCCTTTTCTGGGTATGTGGTCTCCCTGAAATGCTCAGAAGGATACTTGTCAATAGTTTTCTTGTTGCTAATTCATAATATTCTTGTTTTGTAGCCTGTCCAGTTTGAAGGAATCTAATGTTGTAGATCCCATCATCAACTTCTGGGAGGTAGTTTCCCTTTCCTATTACTCTTATTTTTATTTCCTTTCAATTTCTGTAACTCTGAAAGTAATACATGCTTTGAAGTTTATAATATAGAAGCTTGAATATGCCCTTAGTGTTTTGTAGTGTCTCCATTTACCAACATGAACACGACCACACAGATCAAGGTTTTGTGCTGTTGGAAAACGATTTGCTTGCTTTACTTTTTAGTGTAACCTTTTAAAACTTGGCTCCATACCATCTCTCTCTTTTCCATGCTCTCTCGTCAGGCACAAACTGTTCTGAGCTTTATAGTTATAATCATAACTATAAAATCAGCCAACCCAATGATACATGATACTTTATAATTGTACAGTATTATATGTTTTTTGCATCAGTAGATTCAATGTAGTTTCTTTGCTGCAGTGGTTCAACAGGTTGCATACTGGGAGAACGCTTACTGTCAGAGATCTCCTCTCCTGGGTTGCATTTGTCAACATGGCAACTGAGAGTTTAGGACCAGCATATGCTATTCTTCATGGAGCATTTCTCGTGTTACTTGACGGTTTAAGTCTCGGTATGTTTTTCCGTAATTCTAATCTTTCTGTCTAGGTTTGAAGTGTTATTGCTATACTCACTTATTCAACTCTTATTCTTCCCTTCTGTAACCATTTTTTATCTGCACTGGGGAGCTTTCTGTTTATTTGATTGCATTCTGGTATGAACAATGTGGTTTTTTGAACTTCTCGATGTCCAAAAACATGGTAATAAAATTAGTCGTGTATATCTGTGGCCGGGTGTTTCACTGTAGCTTATGCTCTAGTGATTCCCTCACATCCCTATGAAAAGATGCTCTTTGCCTGGTGGTCCAGTAAAACATATTCGTTAGGTTCTCTAGCTGCTTCTTAGATTGATTGCTTTTATAAATGCCTTTGTCATCTACAGTCTTACATTTTTTGACTGGTCTGTCTTTGACGTAATGATATAAGTACACTGGAATATATCAAACATCTAAAAGTTTGAATAGGTCTACCTTGATCGTTTGTTATATAAATTCATGCAAATATCGTTTCATGTAATTTGTTGAATTGGGTATTCGAATATAATGGTATTCCATCTTCACTAGCTGAATCTACAACTTGTGTTATGTAGTTTCTGTCGTTGGATTTACTGAGTTTAGGATATCCAACTTTATTGGTATTTCATCTTCATTAGCTGAGTTTGAGTGGTATTGCTTTCATATATCTTTACCCAGCGTGTATGATTGATTAACCTCTTTTTTTTTTATGTTTTGCAAGGAACTGGTTTCTCTGGAAGGGATGGTCAAGATCTGAGAGAAAAATGCTTCGCTTTCCTGTTACAACAACTTGAGGTAATTTCAATCTTGATGATACAATATATCTCTTTATTTTTGTTGTTTTCTGGCAACACAAACTCGCCAAGTTTTCTCTAGTGGCATATGTTGAATGTTATTCCAGTAAATCAGTTCGGTTTGCTATAGAACAAAAACGTTTTCGTAGCATCTTTAAATTCTTAACTGTGTGACTTATATCGTCTTTAGTCCTCAACACATAGTGATGCTCGTTGTTCGACTACGAATGTCTCATCATGTCGCATCCATCTGAGTATCTGACTTTTCTGGTTCAGCTTTTTGCTAGCGATACACTACCTTTGGAGCTTTCAAGAATGGAGCTGTATGGCTGGGGTGATTCCAAAGCAATTTGTGAAAAAAGTAAGAGTGTTCGACATGAGGGCATGTTTGGCATCGATCCATTTTTTATAAGCAAAGGTGAGCTGCTCGTGTTCTTTCTGCAGAGGATATGTTTAATATTGTCAAAGTATAGCAACTATGATTATAGCATTTATGAGATTTTGTTTGGAACTTACAACCTGCCTGTTCAGGTGATGAAAATCCTGAGATTGGTGGATTCGAGTTTTTAGCACCAACTACCCACAGGAATGTCTTGAGAGTATTGCGTGCAATGCAGCTTTCAAAACCAAGTATGTCTCATTACTTTTGGTTATCATGGTAGTTTTTGGAGATTGATGTCAGCTTTAATATTGGTCTATTTTACCATTGCAGTTTTATTAGAAGGTAGCCCTGGTGTTGGAAAAACTAGTCTGATATTGGCGTTGGGAAAATATTCTGGCCACAAGGTTGTGCGCATAAATCTATCGGAGCAGGTTCGATTTCGTCACCAGGCCTTCAATACTGTGTATGCTACTTAATCTGTTGGGTACTATAACTATGGTTTTGTTGATGCAGACTGACATGATGGATTTGCTGGGATCAGATTTACCAGTTGAAAGTGATGAGGACATGAAGTTTGCTTGGTCTGATGGAATTCTCTTGCAGGTTAAAGATTGTTTTATCTAAAAGTATGTATCAATTTAAAAATTGCAGATCCTCAATTATGCAATTTCTACAGGCTCTAAAAGAAGGCTCGTGGGTTTTGTTAGATGAACTGAACCTTGCCCCACAATCTGTTCTAGAGGTGAGCCGACAAACCACTAATTTTATTTCAGTAGAAATTTTCTTGCGCTAGAATATGTTGAATTCTGTTGCCTTTCCACATATATTATTCTGGTGAGATTTATTAAAATATATTTATATATCTTTCCAGGGTTTGAATGCGATTTTGGATCATCGTGCTCAAGTCTTCATCCCAGAACTGGGCTGTACCTTTGAATGCCCTCCAACATTTAGAGTTTTTGCATGTCAGAATCCTTCCACTCAAGGTGGTGGCAGGAAAGGTCTTCCCAAGTCTTTCCTTAACCGATTCACGAAAGTATGTTCTACTATTCGTTTTCTGGTCCTGGATGCTCATGACATGTCAAATTTTTATTATAATTCCAAATGAAAATTTCATCTGCTCCGCCTCAAATGTTTTCAGGTTTATGTGGACGAGTTAGTGGAAGATGATTACCTCTTCATCTGTCGCTCACTTTACCCATCTGTTCCTAGTCCATTGCTTTCAAAGCTTATTGCTCTCAACAGACAGTTACACGATGGTACTATGTTATATCGAAAGTTTGGTCACGATGGCTCACCATGGGAATTCAATCTACGGGATGTGATAAGATCATGCCAGTTTATGCAAGGTAGTAGCTAGAGTCATTTAAATTTTTCATAATACATTTTTTCCAGGTGACAGTTGCTTGGACTAAATTGAGTTCTCGTGTCGTTTCAGAGGCGATACATGACTTAGAAGTTGAAAGCTTTCTCAATGTTCTGTACATTCAAAGAATGCGTACTGCAACTGACCGTAAAGAAGTTCTGCGTATCTATAAGGCTATTTTTGATAAAACCCCGTCGATAAATCCGTATCCTCGGGTTCAGCTAAATCCTGCGTACTTAGTTGTTGGAACTGCTGCCATTAAACGAAATTTAAATCAGTCTAATATTGCCAGTGAGCAGTTGAAACTTTTGCCTGAAATCCGTCAAAATCTGGAAGCTGTTGCACATTGTGTGCAGAATAAATGGTTGTGCATCCTAGTCGGACCATCGTCATCTGGAAAGACTTCGGTGATCAGAATATTGGCTCAGTTAACAGGATATCCTCTTAATGAATTAAATCTTTCGTCTGCGACTGACAGCTCTGATCTACTCGGATGCTTTGAGCAGTACAATGCCTTCCGTAATTTCAGATTGGTGATGACTCGAGTTGAGCACCTTGTCGATGAGTATAACAGTCTGCTATTACAGTCTTCCCAGGAGGCCCTTTTCAGCAATAGGAGTGGCTTAGTTTCCAGATGGCTTTCCTATTTAAATAAGATTGATTCCTCTCTCGTGGAGAACCCATTATTCTTCTTGAACGACTCTGAAACACTGTCTACATTAGAAGAGGTTGTAGAAGACCTGGAACAGGTCTTGAAAGAAGGTGTTTTACCCGTTAGTTGGTCAAAAAAGTATCTGGAACAAATCTCGAAGACTATATTGCAGTTACAAACTCATGAGAAAAAGCAGTCTACAAAGTTTGAATGGGTGACAGGAATGCTGATAAAGGCAATAGAAAAGGGAGAGTGGGTTGTCCTCAAAAATGCTAATCTCTGTAATCCCACGGTATTGTTATAATCTCCCTTTTTAATATCATGTACTGGTTACATTCCTTTTGCGTTAACCCTGATAATTAGAAACAATTCTGATAATTTCCCTTGTAGCTAATTTCCATTTTTAACTTAAATTTCAGGTACTTGATAGAATTAACTCATTGGTGGAACCGTGTGGATCAATCACTATAAATGAATGCGGGATCGTTAATGGTGAACCTGTCACTGTGGTTCCGCACCCAAACTTTCGTTTGTTCCTGTCTGTAAATCCAAAATTTGGGGAAGTATCAAGAGCAATGAGGAATAGAGGCGTTGAGGTATTTATGATGGGGCCACATTGGCAGCTCAATGAGGATGGCTCAAACTGTGAAGAGCTTGTGCTGAGAGGTGTGGAAAGGTTTCTTGCTCTGTCAGGTATTCCAGGTTATAAGCTGGTTACTTCCATGGCCAAAGCACATGTTCATGCATGGCTAAACGGTCAAAGCTTTGGTGTACGGATCACGTATCTTGAGCTCGAACAGTGGGTTCACCTCTTCCAATTGCTGCTCATGAATGGTAATCAACTTTTGTGGAGCTTACAGCTAAGTTGGGAGCACATCTATCTCTCTTCGCTTGGGGTAACTGATGGAAAAGAAGTTGTTGATTTTGTGCGTGAGACATATTTATCAGATGTTGAACTTTCTGAGCTTGATTCATTTATGGGTGGGGATCTGTACCTGCCTGGAGGATGGCCAAAGCCTTTCAACTTGAGAGACTTGACATGGTACTCAAGAGAAACAACAGTAAGACAGAATTGCATGTATCTGGAGTTCCTAGGAGCTCAGTATGCCTCACATCAGCCTAAAATAAGCGACAATGTCAAATCAAGAGATAGGGAGTTGGCTGCTGGGGAACCAAGAATTATTTATTCTATTGATTCTTGGACGCTTAAAAAAGTCTTGTTTCCTAAAGCCTTAATTGGGTCAAGCTGTGCACCAGATGCAGCAAATTTTGAAAATGATTTGGCTTCAAAAATGCTATTGTTTGCTGCCAACTGGACAATAGAACAGGCAACCGAAGAGGATATTCAACTCTATCTTGCGTGGTTTAGTTGGTTTGGTTCTAGACTGCAACAACACTGTCCGTTTCTGCTTTGTTTTCTCAATACGTTGAAGGTTGAGTTTGAGCATCCAATTTGGAATCATATATCTAGATGTCGGAAAAATCTGAAATTCCTCTGCAGATTGGATCCAGATGCTGTTCCAATTCCTATGCTGTCCTCCAAATTGATTGATGTAGCCGCATCAAATGACCAGTCCAAACCTTACAGTAAATCCCTCTTTGAGTCTCTCAACTCTGTTGGCGTTCTTCGTCGTTCGTATCAGCAGTGGCTTGTAGAGAGCAACGACAACCACACAGATGTATCCACTTTTACTCGGTTTTTGGATTCGCTTCGCGTATTGGAGAAGAAAATTCTTTGCGAAATTGTTGGAGCACCATCTTTCAGTGTGTTGATTCAGTTGTACACCGAAGTTATTGACAACCATTCATTCTTTTGGTCTGGTTTGGTCTCTTCTTCAGATGAGTATCTATTGTTTTCCTTTTGGTCACTGATAAAATCTATCAAAAAGATGCACAGTTTTTTCCCTGGAGAAGTTCAGGTGGTTCTGGTAAGGGTACCTTTCAGTTATGCCAGTTTCTTTTCTCAAATTATCATACTGGTTACTCAATAACATCATTGCCTTTCTTCTGTAGGAGGAAAGCAAAAATATTAACAACATAGTTTTGCATGGTCACCCTGAAAAGTCTATGCTGTGGGCTTATGGGGGACATCCTTCCTTGCCGGTATCTGCAGAGCTGTTCCACAAGCAGCAAGAGTTTCTACAGCTGTGCAGCACAGTTTGGCCATTGAAATCAGAATCAGATGAACACGGTTTGATATCTAAAGCGTTCAGTACTACATGTCTGATTGTTTATTAGAGAAAATTAAACTGTCTTCTGATAGCTGTTTTTGTTGGCAGGAAATGATCATCTTACCAAAGCCATTCCATTTTCTGGCCCTGAATTATGTTTGCTTGCCTTGGAAGGTAACTCTACCTTATCAATATTGCTCATTTTTGGTTTCATTTTAAGTGTATATATTTTTGTCTTCAACCAAGGGATAATTGATTGTCATGGTTAAACGTAGAAGTATATGAAACTGAATCATAATTCTTTGACTGTATAGAATACCGAGAATACTGATCGTTTGTTATCCTCTTGGGATTTTTTCCCTTATCCCAAAAACCTCTTCTGTGAACAACAGGCTTAACAATTTTTTTTATGGGAAACCTAATAACAATTTCGTAGTTGTTGTGATTGTATGATTGTGATGTGATTCAAATTGTTGTATTTCTCTGCAGGTCTTTGCATTTCATCATACATTGCTGACGAAGACGATGTAGATTATGTAGCTGCTGTTCAGCTGGATGAGATCTACCAGGTTTGTTATCTTTTTTTTCTGCTGTGTGTAATGAATGAGTCTCTATCTGCTACTCACAATTTCACCATCATCACCAGACTTTTTTGGAGAGGCTGAAACTAGAGAAGAAGAGACTGGAGGATAAAATGGGTTTCAGTGAGATTGACAATACTGAAAATATAACTGCTTCCTGCTGCGTGTTCTGTCCAGAGATTGTGACTACAGGGTCTGGATTTAGCAGTTGGGTGAAGACATGTTTTATTGCTAGCAGTGAAAGTTGTTCTCTAGACGTAGAGTTACTTGCTGCACTTCAGCACCTCTTGGTTGCTCGACCTACTGAACATCAGGTTAGTAGATAGTTGGAATTTTTTTTTTATTTTTTTATTTTTATAAGCTAATGTCTTCTTTTTATTTGAAAGTTAATGGAGAAGATGTGCGTATGATAACTACTATATGTAAAGCCTGGTTAAAGTCATTTTCCTGTTTGCTTCTTACCTTTTTGAGTTGCAGGATCTTGTGGACATTCGAAAACTGCTCAAACCGGCTCTAGAATATTCTTTATCCTCAACCAGGCCTCCACAGACTCTTGTAGCTCATCAAAAACTCCTGTGGGCAATTGATGCACATGCCTCTGAACTAGGAGGTAAACAAAGTTGAATATTCAACAATTTTTCTGTGTACTAAGGTGTACTTGCTGATTAACTTTGGCTATGTTGCAGTGGACACCAAAATTGCTGGTTTTGCTCTCGAGATTTGGTACTGGTGGCATTCTGTATTGTGGAAAAATAGTCAAATTGGTCTCATGGTATAAGATAGTAAACTTAATGATTTTTGTTCACATGCTACTTTTTAGATTGCGCATTTAGTAACATCTTTCTTTCATCTCATGTTCACGGGGCCTACAGAATATCTCAGACACTGGCAACTGTCAGATTCTGTCACCTTCTATGCTGATTCAGCCTGTGAAAACAGCTACCGTTGCTCAGATTCTGTAAGAGTTGTATCTCCTTTATTATGTTTGAGATTTTTTTATTTTGTTTTGCTACTCGCTTCTTCTGATCAACTAAGAACATGTTAAACGCTCCATACTTTTCCTTTCTGTTTGATATATTCATGACTACAATGCTTTACCCTCCAAGATAATCCACTTTTAATGTTTGATGATGGGAAACTGTGATTCCATTTAACCATACAATGAAGCTCTTTTTAATAATGTTTTCTGCAGGGAAAATGTATTTTCTGTTAAGGATTATTCTGTTCAATCAATGAAACTTCTTTCTGCTTCACGATATCTATGGAAAAGCTCACAACCCTATCAAGAAATGCCTGGTTCTCTATTGTCAATTGCACGTTCCCTTTTCCAACAGGTACTGAAATCGTGATAAATTTGAATAGTATATTCTGTTTCGTTGTCCATTGTGCACTTTTTTATTCTTGATTTTAACCTTTGTAGATAATATATACGCACCAAAAGTCATTTGAGTCAGAAACGTTTGTGGCAATTAAGTCTGTATTTCATGCAATTGAGAAAAAGCAGAACAAGGTATGATTCTAAGTTATATTTTCTATTTTTCGTTCCCTTTTTCTTGTCAAAAATATTGGAATCTTCTTAGTACTTTATGTTCTTTGTGAAACATAGCTACATCTCCAAGTTTACGCATCTCTTATCCTTTATGCAGATGGATGGAATACAGAATCTTATCTCACTGATTGGCTCATCAAGCCATAATAAATTGAAATCCGTTACTCACTCATTTGTCGGACCATTAGCAAAACGTCTTTATTCCGATAGCTCATCAAATGGTATTGTTTTATAGTTTATATATGAGCTGTAGAAGTTTGATTCTTAGCAAGGCAAACCTTCCTCGACGGTTGTAATTATTTAATACAGCGTTATGCCCAACTTTTGTAGAATTCTACTGCAATCTTGGCTTGGCGTGGCTTTATCTTGGAGGACTACGCTTCCATCTTTTGAATAGCTTAGATGTTATAGATCCAGCCATGAAGATCACTTGCAAGCTGTTAAAGCTAGAAGAGAAAATCTCATCACTTGAGCTAAACATCAAGGTGCTTACTCTTTCGTATTGTGTAGGTTCACAATAGCAGTTGCATATTGTCCGTCTTTGTTTCATTGATTGGCCTATTCATGTATTACCAGGTCCGGGGAGAATGTGGGTATCTGTCTGGATTGCTTTACTCTGGAAACAATGACGAAAGCAGTGAACATACATTATCTAAGCTCAAAACTGAGCATAAAAGATTGCAAAGAAAGGTATGTAGCAGCTACCATAGGTTTTTCACCTCTTCGCTGTGTGATAATTATTATCTGACCTATCCCATTTTCATGCTCACCTTTTTTTCTTACCTTCTGAAACAGGTTATTTTTAGATCTGATCCAAAAAAGTACCAGGATTTACGAAGGGCGCTGGATGAATTTGCTGGATTTCTCACACGTCCCATAAGTCTGGTCAACGATATTGAAGTGCTTGATTGGAATCAGGTTGTTGAGCAGGTTTTCAACTGGCAGGTATGTTTATCTCATGACTGTCATTAGTATTCTTTTTGCTTTAGCCATCAAGCTTCATTTTCAAATATCAATTCCTTGGATTCTGCAGGAGACAGCAATATCTTTTATTGATCGGATGTCAAGTGACTATTCTGAATATGTCGATATAACTCAGCCAATTCAAGTTTCAGTGTACGAGATGAAATTGGGTTTATCACTCTTTGTATCTGGTGCTCTCTTGGGAAAACTTCTCAACAGATTTGACATAGACATGGTTGACTCAGTCATGGTACTTAACCTCTTGTCTTTCGGAAATATTTAAACATGTCATTTCGTGTAGTCAAACTTAATGACTCCATGTGTCTGGCAGGAAACAATTTATGCCTTAATGAGATTTCCAAGGGACTCGTCGATAGCTTCAACTACCTACACCGAATGTTTGCCACCTTTGCACCTTTCCCATGGTGCAAATTCTCGTGCTAAGTCCTTAGGTTTGGATGTTGGCTTGTTGCACAAACTTATCTCTGTTTCAAGTGCAGAAGATTCGAGAAAAGTAATGTTTAATATGATTTCATGAAATTCCAGTCTTTAGAGATGATATCCGTTCAAATAATAAAAAAAGATTGTCAGAATTTTGAAATCTATTCATGTATTCTTTATGTTTTGCTTATTTCTTGTAGGCCTCAGAGTTGCAACTCAAAGTTGCTCTTTATAAAAATCTCCATGCTCGTGTTTTACAATTTGTCGCAAATACTGGGCTACTGGATGAAGCTTCTTTTGAGGTAAAATATTTACTTAGTTGTATGCATATGAATATGTTAATATGTTATCTAATGTCGCAAGAGTTCTATCCGCAGTTATTGGACAAGATATATGTTGAATTGGCGAGAATTTGGATGGAGATGAAGTTTCAAGCCAAAACAAAGGCTGACAATCTTCCTGGGCTGTACAAATTTCGTTCCCGGGACTTCAAAATTGATAGTGTCATGGAAGTAGATATATCTGCCCTTGGCAAGTATTTCCCAAACGAAAGTTTCTCTGAGTGGCAAGAGTATCTGGCTGATGATGATACGAAGAATGTGAAAGATATGGTAAACCCTTCAGTCTTATGGTCTACTGGAACTTGTGAATTCTCATCTTTATTACTTATGATTTCTGTTTCCTCTCCACAGACACATATTGACCAGGATGAGGAAAATTTGGAGGATGATTGGGACTTGATACAGGAGCATCTGGATAGTATATATAGCACACATAATGAGTTATTTGGTTTCTGTGACCTCTCTGAAAAGGTATTGGAACTCAAATCTGCAATTGTTGCATCAGGCTCACTCTCAATTCTCTTGTATCTAACAAGACAATTTATTCTATTCAGTCTGGAAGATTCTGTATTACTGACAGTAGAAGACTGGATTCGTTCACTGATTCCTATGAACTTGGAGTCAGTATGATCAAAGGTGATTAGACACTATTTCTCTCTATTGTTTAACGTAGTTAAATTCATTTTATTAATGCTATTACAGGGTTATCTCTTGATTCCAGGGCTAAGGGGTTTATTTACATCGAGCTTGGATGCAAAACTTGTTCCAGAACACCTACTTCGTCTTTGCCTGGAAAACAAAAAAAACTTCACTTCAAACTATCAGTCAGCCAGTAAATATAACTTTTACAAGGTCTGCGAAAGCTTTTACGTCCTTAAGAAGTTTATCTGCTTTTAGTTTTAGGTCTGTCCGCCTGTGTTCTGACAGTTTCTTATATAGGATTTGGATGGTCCTGAGCTGGGGAAAATGGTCAAGTTTCTCACTCCTCTTCAACAAAGAATTAATTCTCTATTGCAAGAACGGGAGGACCATCCTGGTCTTCAGAAACTTTCTGGTGTACTTCAGATGCTCTTGGCTATTCCCTCCAGTACTCCTCTCGCAAAGGTATTTATATACTCAACAAAAGATCTATCAATGACTAACAAAGTAACTCTTTGGTAACAATGTTATGGAAAGTATTAATGCAGTGGTAACTTGTACCCACAGAATTAATTTCTTTGCATTGCCTGCCGTCATTGTTTGATCTTGTTAGTTCATCATAAGCATTATGTACTAAACCATTACTTTCTTATTTGCCATTTTTTGTGAAGGCTCTCTCAGGATTGCAATTTCTGCTCTGCAAGGTTCACAAGTTACAGGAAGAGGGATGTAAATTGCCCATCTCTGGTATTGATTTTTAATCTCCTTACAATGGGTTGATTATGGACTCTTCTCAGTCTAAACATTCGTTCCTGCCATTATTTATGATATTTTCAGGTGTCACATTGTGTTTTCCTTCTTTTTTTTTATCCTACAGATCTTTTGGAGCCAATTATTTCCCTAGCAAGCTCTTGGCAGAAGGTGGAATTTGAGCGCTGGCCTACTTTGCTTGATGAGGTTCAGGATCAGTATGAACTAAACGCTAGGAAGGTTGGTATAATTAGAAGATTTTGTTTTATGAACAAAAATAATGTTAAGGGTAACACTTTTTGTTTCTTGTTGCAGTTGTGGCTTCCTTTGTTTTCAGTTCTGTTTCAGAAGGATGCTGTGGAAATTTCAGAACATGAAAACGAGTCCATTTCACAAAGGTGTGCACCAAACAAATGATGTGGTGCTTACATTTCCATTCTTGCATGTATTCGGTCATCTAACAGATATTTTTGTTGCAGTTTGGTGGAGTTCATTGAAACGTCAAATGTTGGTGAATTTAGGAGACGTCTTCAGCTTCTCTTTTGTTTCCTTCTTCAATTAAGTATGGGTAGCTCGTTGGGGATATATTCAAGGTTAGCTGCGTATGAATTATTGCCTGATTTCTTCTTTTCCTCTTTCCTCGTCAGTATCATTCTTGAAGGATTTAAAGGGCCTTCAGCATTATATACTTAAGTCTTCACAGTTGATTGCTCCTCCGCTGTTTTTACAGTTGACTTCTAACTTGACTGTCTTTGACTCCCGCTTTTACTTTGACAGTGATTCACACAAGAGGAGGGTGGAAATGTGCTACAATATTTTTGGATTCTATATTCAATTTCTACCGGTGTAAGCTCCTTTCCAATTCTGTCTTAAGATTATTAGTTCACGATTATTTTGCCAGGGTAATGTTCTCAATTTAAATTTCTCTTACCAGTGTAATGGAGCAGTTAGATTTGAATAGAAAAAATGTTGAAACTGAGTTAAAGGAGGTTCTTAAACTTTGTCGGTGGGAGAGGCCAGATAATTATTTGTACAATGAGACCACTAAAAGGACCAGGCAAAAGGTCAAGAAACTGATACAGAAGTTTACGGTAAGTTATTGGTTCTTCATTTTTCTGGGGGACTATTATATAAACACACGACTCTCAGTTATCTATGTTGGCTTATATGAGTCTGAATGATGGGACCTTATTAAAAAGTTTTCTAATTGGCATCTTTTTTGTTGAGCAGGACATGCTACGCCTCCCTGTAATGCTTGTTAAGCCAGACCTGACGAAGGAACGAGCTCAATTTCTCCCTCTACTAGATCCAGATCTTATGGATGGAGCATCCGACATGAGGATCGAGGTCCTAGTTAGTGCTTTAGATGCAGAGCAATTGAGGGACAGGTATACATTTGCATCCTGTGCCTTTCTGCATGCATTGTGAGAAGTTTATGGAAGTTGAACCCTCCATCATATATGCTTTAAACTTTCTTGGTAGGTCTTCATGGTATGTTGTCTGGTGGAATAAATTAAAGGAATCGGTAGGACGCTTTCACCAAGAAATGCACTATAAAACATTGCTGATGGGTGCAGGTTCGTTTGTACACTAACTCCATTCTCTCTTGGTTCTATTTGGTGATTTTCCTTTATTTTTGGGGAGTCTGCATATTCTTAAGCTTGCATAATATATTTGCAGAGCATCAGTATTCGTCCCCTGTCTATCAGGGTGATTGGAAAAATTTGTGGAGTACGGTTGCTAGGATTGGTGAAACCATAGCTGGCTGTTCAGATCTATGGAGAAACAGTGATAGAGATGTTGCAAAGAAGAGGGCCCTGTTTGAACTTCTCAAGTTATTAGAAAGTAGTGGTTTGCAGAAACACAAGTTTGAAAATATAGAGGTAATATACTTTTGCTTGTCGATACTTCTGTGTATGTTTCTTCTAGTCATGCTCTGTTTATTAATCATATATATTCTCTGATCATCTTCTTATGTAGATGTCAAATCACTTTAAAGGGTTGCTTTATCAGCCAGCATACGATCCAAAGCATCTGTTACTGCTAACACATACCAAAAGTAACATACATCCTTCCATGGGTGTAGAAGATCAAAACAAGGAAAATTCACTAGTTGAGTGGAGAGTGGCAAATGAGTTTTACTTTAAGAGCTTGGCTTCAGTGCAACTCATGTTAAATATTGACCGAAAACACTCCGATGTAACAGCTGAGCAGGTAGACTTTGAAGCTTGTAATTTATATCTGGGCTTCACCGAGTCTCAATTTTAAACCAGTTGTTTCTGCAAACCATCCTATGTTAACAGGTTAAACGGGCAATCTCATTTCTCAATCATCTTGTGGAAATACAACGGCAACAAAGGAAATCTGCGTATGCCTTTGCCGAACTTTTCAACCGCTTTCGCCAATGTGTTTTATCTCTAGCGAGATTACTGGGTGATTCAGTTGGTGCGGATAGAAAGGATGATTCTGTGTTCAGTTTCCCCCAAAATCAACATGCTGTCTTCAATTGCTTGTGGCTACAGAAGGTATTTCAGCTTTCTAACTTGAATGATGTGCACTGAATGTCTGTTGCAACAACACTGGATTAAGCTTTTGCTTTTTTGTGATATGACAGCAACTCTTTGATAACATTACTGCAATGCTTCTTGAGGAGTCGGCCTTACTGAGAACAGTTGGAAGTACACACTTGGATTCCTGTCAAGCTGTGAAAACCTCATCACGGAGTTTGCTCAGCTTTATTGAAATACTAATTCCCATCGCTCAAAATTCCAAGGTATCCTTGGGCTTCTTTTAAATCTTTCTGCTCTGTTATTTCTTGCAAGAGTCTGAATGTGTTGTTGTCATCAGGCTTCGCTGGATAGGCTTCTACTTGATTGCAACGGTTTTATCATCACACCAAGTAGCAGTCTTAAGCAGTTTGTCACTCAGCATATGGTTCAGGTGCTACGCCAGAACTTTGATCAACTTACGGACCTTGAGAACCAAATTTCAAGTTTCTGTGAAAACAATGAGAAAAGCTATTGCAGAGACGTTCTTCTCAGTCAATTTTCCCCTGTGTTTAAAGAGGTATTTATTCAGCCTTGGTGGATTAGTTTTATCTTTTTCCAGATGCAAGCCTAGCAAATAAATTGCGTTTAGGATTCTTAGAGTCATATTGAAGAACTTTATTTGATGCAGGGGAAATTGTTGGCTGAAAATCTGAACTGCTTACTTAACGTGAGAGACCAGTCAACTGGAATGGAACCCAAGGAACGACTATTTCTTGAAGAAAATCTTGCAAGTATATTTGCAAATGTTAAGGATGTGATTGGAAAGCTTTGCTCTTATAAAGATGGAAGTCTTTCTCAAGAAGAGGAAATGAATATTACTACATGGGATGGTCTGTTTAAGAAGGCAGAAAATGACTTGAACCTTGATAACCTGTGTAAACTCCTGTCCGAATCATTTGGTTCCATTGTAAGTTGGATTGTCTTTTGATGTATGCGGATGCTATTTTCCTTTTATTTTCAAGCTTATGTTGAACTGAGGCTTTTATCTTCATAGGAACAACTGTTGAACTCATCAGGCGTCCTTTCAGCTGGTGTTGGAGACCAGTTGAAGCAACTTCAAGCATTTTTGGATCTTTTATTGAGCTTTGGGGATTGTTACCTTAAAGAGTTTTTGGCGATAAGCAAAACGGTATGTGTTTATCTTATGTTGTTCTTTCAAAGTCATTCGGGACAATCATCTCTTTAAACTGATCCTGTTAATTGATAAATTTTCTTTAAACAACCTCCTGAATGTCAAGCATGTTAGTTAGTGTGAAGAGATCTCGGCATTTACACACCTTCTACTATTTTATTCCAATAAGACAACAACATCTGTGCTTTTGGTCTGTAGGTTTCACTGATAACCCATGTCCTTGCAAGTGTTCTTGCCGATCTATTTACAAAAGGATTTGGCATCTCCAAAAATGAAGAAGATGATGACTCTAAAGTTGACAAATCGGAAGCTGCAGAAGGTACTGGTATGGGAGATGGTGTGGGGGCAAAAGATGTAAGTGACCAAATAGAAGATGAAGACCAACTGCATGGCACAGATAAGAAGGTTTATACTGCCTCTTTCCTTATTGCCTGCCACTCATCCTGAATTTTCTATGGGATTTTACCAATCGAGTTTTCTTCTGTTGTCTTTGCAGGAAGAGGAAGAGAAAGAGCAAGATGATGTGCTGGGTAAAAACAAAGGCATTGAGATGAGTGACGAATTTGATGGCAAAGAATACAGCGTTAGTGAGGATGAAGAAGAAGACAAGGAAGACGAAGGAAGTGAGGATGAGCCGTTGGATAATGGAATAGGAGATGTGGGATCTGATGCCGAAAAAGCCGATGAAAAGCCATGGAACAAGGATGAAGAAGATGAGGAAGAAAATATGAATGAGAAGAATGAATCTGGACCATCTATAGTCGACAAGGACACAAGATCAAGGGAGCTAAGAGCCAAGGATGATGGTGTTGAAACTGCTGATGAGCCTGAGGAGTCCAATACTTCTGACAAACCGGAAGAAGGAAACGATGAGAATGTGGAGCAGGATGATTTTGATGATACAGATAATTTAGAAGAAAAAATCCAGACCAAGGAAGAAGCACTTGGTGGACTAACTCCTGATGTCGATAATGAACAAATTGATGATGACATGGAGATGGACAAAACAGAGGAGGTCGAAAAGGAAGATGCAAATCAGCAGGAAGAACCTTGTTCAGAAGATCAAAAGCATCCTGAAGAAGGTGAAAATGATCAAGAAGAAACTCAAGAGCCATCTGAGGAAAATATGGAGGCTGAGGCTGAAGATAGGTGTGGATCACCCCAAAAAGAAGAACCTGGAAATGATCTTGAACAGGAACCAGAAACGGAACCAATAGAAGGAAAAGAAGTTATGTCAGAAGACATGATGAAACCGAACTTCCGTAATGATAATATTTCTGGCGTAGAGTCTGGTTCACAAAATCCCCATGGGTCTAATGTGCTGGGTGCAGGAAGTACAGCACCACAAGAAAATTTGTCTGCTACTGATGTTACGGATGAACTCACTGATTCAATGGATCTGCCTTCGAGTAGTAACACGGAAATGAACCTCATGATGACCAACATGGCCAACGGTGAGACATTGACAGACAACTTACCAAAGATGGAATTTCCTCAAAACCAGTCATCTACTGCTCAACAAACCAAGGTCAATCCTTATAGGAACGTTGGTGATGCCTTGAAGGAGTGGAAAGAAAGAGTTAGAATCTCCTCTGACCTTGGAGAAAAGCAAGAGGCTGAAAATGAGATGGAAGACCCTGATGCTAGTGAATATGGATTTGCTTCTCAGTTTGATGCAGGAACTTCCCAAGCTCTAGGACCTGCGTTGCCTGAGCAAGTGAACACAGATATGAGAGAAGGGGAATCCGAAGAAGAAAAACTTGCAGGTAATCAGGATGATGTCTCTCCAATGGATATTGATGACTTGAACCCAGAAAACAAACCTGCTGTCCAATCCAAACCATCGATCAGTAATAGCATCGCGGAACAGGTCCAAGAACCAGATACAGATAGGACCCACCAAGAGAACTCTCCTATTCATAATTTTGGTGATGGTAACAGTAGGATGGACTCTATGGTCTCTGTCGACAATACTTTCTTGGGGGAAGAGGCATGTAATCTGGACCGGATGCAAGTGACTGATAATGACTCGGAAAGCAATCAGGATAATCAGGAAGATCCAGATGCCAGAAGCAATGCTGTTGTTCTTTGGAGGAGATGTGAATTGCTTACTGCAAAACCGTCTCAGGAGCTGGCTGAGCAACTACGTCTTATCTTAGAACCCACGCTTGCTAGCAAGCTCAGTGGTGACTACAGAACGGGTAAAAGGATCAACATGAAGAAGGTTATTCCATACATAGCAAGTCACTATCGGAAAGATAAAATTTGGTTGAGGAGGACAAAACCAAACAAGCGTGATTACCAAGTTGTTATCGCTGTGGATGACTCGCGTAGCATGTCAGAAAGTGGATGTGGTGATTTTGCAATTAGAGCTTTGGCAACGGTATGCCGAGCTATGTCACAGCTTGAGCTGGGAAGTTTGGCTGTGGCAAGTTTCGGGAAGCAAGGGAGCATAAAGATGTTACATGATTTTGGTCAGTCTTTCACCACAGAATCCGGCATTAAGGTTAGTGGCCTTAAATCTTTCATTTCCCATGTGTTCACTGTGGATTGTCTTCTGATTGCTTACAAAACACATCTTTTCTCGTTTCTGTGATGCAGATGATCTCAAATTTGACATTTAAACAAGAAAATCTCATTGAAGATCAACCAGTCGTCAATCTGCTGAGAAACATGAATGAAATGCTAGAGAATTTGGCCAGCACAAGACGACAGTCTTACGGGAGCAACCCGCTTCAACAACTTGTACTAATCATCGGCGATGGGAAGTTCCATGAGCGAGAGAAGTTGAAACGAACTGTTAGAAGCTTTCTCCAGCAAAAACGTATGGTGGTATATCTGCTTCTCGATGACGCAGAGCAATCTGTTTTTGATTTAGCGGTATGTCCAATTCTATTACTTCCTATACATATTTATAAGATTGAAACGAGTAGTTATCATGAATGATTCTAAAAAAACTACATCTTTTTTTTGTTCTCTAATCAGGACTATGTATATGATGGTGAAAGGAGACCTTATAAGAAAATGAATTACTTGGATTCCTTCCCCTTCCCATACTACATTGTGCTAAGAGACATCGAAGCCTTACCCAGAACACTTGGTGATGTGTTGAGACAGGTAACTTTTCACTATCCATTCTCTGTTTTCTACACTGTCAAAATACTTAGATATCTGACAAGTTTTGTTTTTGTTTTTGCAGTGGTTCGAGCTGATGCAAAGCTCGCGGGACTGAACACTTGTTGGAAGAGAAAGGGTCGAGGCCTACAAAAACTTAGCTTAGCTTAGTTTGTGAATTAGACTTGTACACATTATATGCAATAACCTTAGTTAATCACATCAGACCACAAATACTGTTATTGCTACAATCTCTTTAGTATATACATATCTGATAAAAAAAGTCTCTTCTCTTCTCTTTCGAATTCTCACAACTGTTAATACTCTCCCATTCAAACATTTCTTAGTTTAAGTCTGCAATTCGGTTTTCGTATACATTACTACATAAGTAAAAAGCTCGTTATAAGTAAAACAAAAGGTCGAATATTTATATGTTACTTCAGTTTGTTAATTTTTATCAACAATCTTATATTATCGCTCACCTTTTTTCATCACTTTTGTTTTTTTTTCTTTTGACCCGAAGAAGAAAATTCTCGTAAACAATTTAAAATGTAATAAAGTCACATGAATCACTTTTTTGGGTCAGCAGCCCTTTAATCATTAACAGTGATATATGACTTCTTCATCTGAATACTTTCGGTCACCCAGTTTTCCTGAGTTAAAAACTCGACCTTATTTTAATTACAAATTTCAAAAATTCAGTGGACTAAGAAATTACTTTAACCAGATTTAAAAATTTTCAGTAACAAAGTTAGTCACTACAGGGGCAATGTAAATGCTGAATCGGGTGATTAACTGTGCTACAAGTTTTTTCAACATCTAAATATACGTTTAATGTAAATTTAATATTTGATCGGAGTCGATCTCATTCAAATTCGTATGTTACATTGACAACAAAAGGTAACACAGAAATGTTCATGAATATGAACAAGGCAAATCTGTTAGCAGCATAATAGAAACAAAGTTAGTCGTTCTTTGTTTTTGGGATCCAAAAAAAATCTAACAATTAAAGGTTAAGTCTATGAAAACAGTCGGCATACTATATATATGCATTAGTAGTTGGTACACTAATTGGAGGATTAAATTAAGTACTTGCCGACTAATTTTATCATGGCATAGAAAAGAGAATGATCATTTGTTGACTTGACCAAACAAAATGGGTATGTATTCAGAAGAAATAAAATTCTGAGGTTTCTTTTGAAACTTCATGATAATATGGGGATTGATTGTTCTACAAGTTTCCACTTTTTTACTTGGCATGCCATGGGATTGTGTTGCACGTTGTAGGAAAAAGAATGTTCAGTCTCATTTAAAAGTTGAAATAAGGTTTTCTGATCCTCTTTGTTGATTCTACAATCTTTGACTAAATAATACTAATTGTATATTAATTACATTCTGATCTTCTTTAAATGGAATCTTTATGTATCTAATTCAACGATATCTATTTGGATGTCACTCACTGTGAGAAGGATCCGCTAGATTCTTTATTAGATATGTCCATTTGATAAACTATTAAATGAGTTACTCTAGTGACATATTCGCATAGTAGTATCTTGAAATATCTTTTGGTTGTATTAAGAAGTTTTCAGACAGAATTCTCACACACTAACTTGTTCACATGAAAATTAAGAAAACTATGCAGTCATAAGGAAAAAAATATACTCAAAATAAAATAAAAGTATATCATGAACTTTTGAATCACTTTTTTATTTTTAGTAAAGTTAACATCTATATAACAGTTACCAGGATCGAATATATAGGTATCGTATACACAACCGTCACAAAACTGTTTGTCTAGAATGTCCGTCCGTCTAGACAAACAGTCATCCAAATCATTTTGTACAACACTGGTTAGTAAATAGCACGAATTAAGCTCAATATGTATATTCAAAGTGAAGGAAACATACTCTTTCTTATTTATAACGTGTACAATATATCCATATAACCGGTTGTTACGGAATGACTTTGTCACCAAACATGTTCTTCAAAGAAGAAAGTGACGAGAAAAGTAAATAAAACAGTGGAGATAATATTAGAAAGAATATTCAGATATGTTTATCTTTTAATTCTCTTTAAATATTTTAAGTGGATTGTTGAAATCTTGGCAAGCTTGTTTTCTCGAGATTATTATGATGTGTATAAGTTTTCTTTGCTTTTCATATTCATTTCCCAAGATACGCAATCTTTACCCATCACTGCTTTTGCTTTTGTAATTGACGGCAAATCTTCTTTCTAATCATAAAAAGTATATAAATCGACATACCTGTAACGACATCAATTGTTTAGATCAAATTAATATTTTTTAAACATCAATATTACAATTACAAATTACTAGAGTACAAGTTAAAAATGCTATAAGTAAATACATTTCTATATTAAAAGTGCGAATGAAACAGTATTTTTTCTTAATGTCATTTTTTATTATATTTTAACATTGATTTGGAACAACAGTCACATTACAGTTTGTTTAGCTGGCACATTCTGCTTTCTTCGGGAGAGCATTGAACCTGATCCGTCGTCTTTCCACAATGCCCAAGCCGGCTAAATTCATTCCAAATAAGTCATCCAAGTCCATAATCCCTTATCTAGTCGTTTTTCAAACAGTAGGCATCACCATATCTATTGTGTTCAGCCTAATGTTTTGGAGACCCTTAAATTTGTCTAAACTCCACCCAATCTCTCTTGTGTCCTTTCCTTCTTTATTGCTTTCTCTACAGTTGATCCAAAAGTATGATATATCCAATTTCTTGAAAACCATTTTTGGGGAAAATTTTGAAAACCATTTTTAGAATTTTACAAACACAAGTAATATGTTATTTTTCAGTCAATTTTTTACTGTTTGTTTTGATTAAAATTATGAAAGAAGCATACGATTTCTAAAGAACACGACTTGTCAATCCCACTCCCATCATCGAAGATGAACAAAGCCAATCACAGGGAAAAAAAATGAAGAAGAAGAGAGCTGCAATGTAACTAACAAATCTTCCTAAAACTGAGTTTGAATATCTCTCTGAATCGCTTTAGATTGAGATATTTAATAATAATAATAATAATAGTAAAATTCAAGTCTGAGATGTACCATCTATTAGACATGAAAAAATGGATTTGTTGGTTACATACTTTACAATTGTAGAAACGAAATATATGATGTTTTTGATACAATTAATCGGCGATATAGCGAAAAGAATGTGGTAATAGCGATAATGTAGACACAAAATTGTTGCAAAAAATGAAAATGTCAATGAAACAATATTTACGCATTGTTAAAACTTCAATCAAACAAACAAAATATCAAACAAGATTTTCTTTGTTTCACCAAAATATTAATTTTAACAAATTGCATGTACGCTTAAAACTTTAATATACTTATTAAATCTTACTTTTATGGTCCTTCATATGTAACATAATAACAGTAAAAGATTACAGAAACGTTTAAACCTAACAATTATGAAAGTTTAGAAAGTGTTATAAATCTTAAATGAGGAAATGGAGCAGCTCAATGCACTCAAACAAGTGCCCTTGATTAGTTGATTTCAATCACCCAAGTAGATAAGCACGTAAACATAAATCTGGTTATTGCCAATATGAAAAAGAATGAATTTTCGGATCTGACTCAGATACGTTTTGCAAGAATAAAGTTAGGCATTTTTGAAAAAACAAGAAAGCCGTTTAAATAGTTCTTATGTAATACTCTACCCAAAGAAAAGAAAAAGTAACTATGGAACAAAATTCCCATATAGACCAAAATAAAATATATCATACCATAAATGATTGAACAGATCTTATTTTCTTGAAAGTATAAATATTTTTAATGCTTGGTGTGAACCGCAAATTTTTGTCCCCAACATTTTTAGTGGATAAATATTTCTATGTTGCAATTTATTATCATTTTCTATATAAATAATATTTCCAGCTTGTATATGCTATATTCTCGTTACTAAAAATATATGTATATATGTATGTACATATATGTATATTTAAAAAGTTATTATTAAAAATCTACTACTTTCTCAACTATACTCTCTTTACAAGAAAATCTGATTTTAAAGAAATTTCACAGTTTTCTAGATAGCAACCAACTTTCACCAATCATACTTAATTTGAGGAATTACTTACAAATAAAATCTTTAAATCATAAACTAGAAGCCACAGTATCTGTTAAAATAATAATAATTGAATTTAGGATCTGCCATTAGTCGACGAATTTTCTTGAATATTCGTTTCTATGTTAAAATGGAAGTCGTGTTAAGAATACAAATAAATAAGTATTTGTTTTGAAAAAGCTGAAAACATTTTTGAAAAAGTAAAAATGACTAAATAAAATAACAAGAATAAGAATTATCGTTTTAACTCCACTGCTTCCTCTGCAGCACTATAAATATATGCTTTGGTACTCTGCAAGGTTGTTCCGTATCTCTCACCAAACCATCTCTTTCTCTCTTTCTCAAAATCTTGTTTATTTTTTTAATAAAACAAAGAAATTAAAAAGATGATGGTTACATTAGTACTAAAGTACGTCCTCGTGATAGTCATGACCTTGATATTAAGAGTCCTATACGACTCCATTTGTTGCTACTTCCTCACACCAAGACGAATCAAGAAGTTTATGGAACGTCAAGGCATCACGGGGCCTAAACCCCGTCTCCTCACCGGAAACATCATTGATATCTCCAAAATGCTCTCTCACTCCGCTTCTAACGACTGCTCTTCCATCCACCACAACATCGTCCCACGCCTTCTTCCTCATTACGTCTCTTGGTCCAAACAATATGGTATGTACCCATGACCAGTTCAACGTTTTCGGATGTCCATTTAATTTTTTTCTTAAACGTCTCTTCTTATGCTACATAAAATCTGTTTTCCCCAAATATTAACGTAAAATATGAAGCGGATAATTATAGTTTCTTTCCTTTGCTTATGCTTTGGACCGGACATGCCTACAATGCATTTTCTATTTTATTACACACTTCAAAAATGACTGAAATGGCCTTTTGCAGGGAAGAGATTTATAATGTGGAACGGGACAGAACCGAGACTATGCCTAACGGAGACCGAGATGATTAAAGAATTGCTAACGAAGCACAATCCGGTCACCGGGAAATCATGGCTGCAACAACAAGGAACTAAAGGGTTTATAGGGCGTGGGCTTCTCATGGCCAACGGCGAGGCTTGGCACCACCAACGTCACATGGCAGCTCCGGCTTTCACACGTGATAGGCTCAAAGGATACGCTAAGCATATGGTGGAATGCACGAAGATGATGGCTGAGAGGCTGAGAAAGGAGGTTGGAGAAGAGGTGGAAATTGGTGAGGAGATGCGGCGGCTCACGGCGGATATAATATCGAGGACGGAATTTGGAAGTAGTTGTGATAAAGGAAAGGAGCTTTTTAGTCTACTCACTGTACTTCAACGTCTTTGTGCTCAAGCCACTCGCCACCTCTGTTTTCCCGGTAGCCGGTAAGTTTTTTTCTTTTTTCACAAATCTTTCTTTTGATTGTTTTGTGTTACGAACTGCAAGTAATTATATTAAATCATTCTATGATTCTACTAACTTTTTGTCATTTTGCGGTTTTTTAATTAAATAAATTTTCCTAAAAGAATAATAAAACGTTAATAATATATTTTGTTTTGGTTTTCACGATTCTATATATAGTGGTACTTAATTTAATGAAACGTTGATAATATAAACTATCCACTAACATATTAAATTGGAAAGATAAAAATATTTGACATGGTTACTATTTGCATGGATCTAATTGATGACTTAACGTGTAACTATATAATCTTTTGTGTCTCAAAGGTTTCTACCTAGCAAATACAATAGAGAAATAAAGTCTCTGAAAACGGAAGTGGAACGTCTTTTGATGGAGATTATAGACAGCCGAAAAGACAGTGTAGAGATCGGTCGGAGTAGCTCATACGGGGATGACCTCTTAGGGCTTCTTTTGAACCAGATGGATAGCAACAAGAACAACCTTAATGTTCAAATGATAATGGATGAGTGCAAGACTTTCTTCTTTACCGGTCATGAGACAACCTCTCTTCTCCTCACGTGGACTCTCATGCTCCTTGCTCATAATCCCACTTGGCAGGACAATGTCCGCGATGAGGTCCGGCAAGTTTGTGGCCAAGATGGTGTCCCTTCCGTTGAACAGCTCTCAAGTCTTACTTCGGTACGTTCTTAATTTTCACTCACATTATCACCTTTCTTCGTTGTTTTTTCAATGGAACAATGGTTAATTCTTATCACCTTTCTATCGGCCGCTTAGAAACCTATAAATTCAACTATTGTTTTTTTAGCTTAGACATCCTTATATTATATTTCTAATTGGTTTTAATAAAATACTTAGAATATGGAAAATATATCTAGAAATTTTTTAACATCATATTTAAATTTTATCAACAAAATATTAAAAATCAATAATAAAAAAATAAAATTTCAATTAATCGTTAATTAGGCGTTATGTCCTTCTCGAACGTAAAATCGTAGCTTTTAGAGTCTTTCTTATTTCCACATTGTTATATATCTTTCCTTCTCTAATCGTGAGGTAGGTAATTTTCTCGCTAGTAAAGTTAGAATTCGTTATCTATATTTTTTTATTTTTTTGGTTCGCTTTCAAACCTATGTAAATAATAAAATAAATGAGTAAAGGTGATCTAGTTGACCAAAACAAAAACTCCGAACTCTTTTTGAATGTTTTAAAAGCAAACGGAAAGAGAAAGATCATACGAGTTTCACGTTTCCATTACAGTTTTACAAAAGATAAGAATCTTATAAAAAAAATCTGAGATTTTAAAAGAAGTGAAGACAATAGTATAACATTTTAAAAAATTGAAACATACTATGTGTTAATGTCTTATGCGTTGTTATGCATATACACATGTCTAGTAAAGTTTTGACTTTGGTCGAGAATTAGGATAGAATCACAATTATATCTTTCATTTGAAAAATAAAATAAAAATTTGATGGTAACGCCAATTGTTATGGGTGCGGGTGGGGTACTACGTTCATTCAACACACTTACAGGCAATGCCACTAAGTCGTAGTGCTTCTTCCGTAACTAAATCTCAATTAGTACATATCCGGTCAACTTTAATATGATATATCTAGAAAATCTTCTTAATATGTTATCCCATTAATTATGATATGTAGTTTCAAGTCAGATAATTCATTTCAAATGTATGACATATAACAAATTCAGGTATTTAATTATTAGACTAAAGTGAAATTTACATTACCATTGCTTCGACATTTGATTAGATAGACCAATAGAGAGACTCATGATGAATTGGCTTTCTACATTTAAAATCGAACTAAGGCATATTTTAATAATGAGATAAGTAAAATATTCCACTTGTTGAAAAAATTAGCACTACAACATGCTTTGCATAAAATACTAAAAGAAATCATTCATTAAACGATTTGGACAGCTTGAAAGGCAATTCTTAAAACCAAGTAAGGGATCTTTGTGAAAGAGTCATAAGGCACTTCACAAGATTGTTAGATATGATATCTTAAAAGGGTTTTATGTAATTTAATATTCAACTAACTTATCTCTCTTTCTTTATTTTTCTTCTTTCAACAGTTAAACAAAGTGATAAACGAGTCATTAAGACTTTACCCTCCTGCCACACTTTTACCAAGAATGGCATTTGAAGACATAAAACTAGGTGACCTAATCATCCCTAAAGGTTTATCTATTTGGATCCCTGTCCTTGCGATCCATCATAGTAATGAATTATGGGGCGAAGATGCGAACGAGTTCAACCCTGAACGATTTACTACTAGAAGTTTTGCATCTAGTCGCCATTTTATGCCTTTTGCGGCTGGACCTAGGAACTGCATTGGCCAGACTTTTGCCATGATGGAGGCGAAGATAATATTAGCAATGCTTGTTTCCAAATTCAGTTTTGCAATATCGGAGAACTATAGACATGCTCCTATAGTTGTGCTTACTATAAAACCTAAGTATGGAGTTCAATTAGTTTTGAAGCCACTTGATCTATGAAGGGAGAATTATCTAGTTAAGCTTCCTGAGAGAGTACTTATTTTTGAGTGACATGAGGGATTTGTAACTGAAACGATTTTGAAATGAGTATAATAAAGAGTTTTTTTATATATATAATTGTAAATTGAAATAGATTGCAAGTTAATTAAAACATAGCGAGACATTTTGAGTTGTGCGTTCGTAATTAATTATATAACAACATATCCATTATCTTCATTTCAAAACTATATATTCTTCAAAACAACAAAATATCTTTTAACTACAATATTTGGATAATTTGTAGTAATATTGTACAACATGCATGATTATAAATTTATAATTCCTCTATCCAACGTGCACTCTGAAAGCAGATGACACTCTGGTCGGTCTCCTTTCGCCATGCATGACACCAAATGATACTCTTTCTTTGACTCATCTACAAGAACAAAAACAAAATGATACTCTTTCTTTGTCTCATATACATGAAGTTTACTTCTTACTTTTAATTAGAGATTGTCTTTCTTTTCTTTTTTTAATTAGAGATGATCTTGTTTCCATTGAATTTGATCTTTGCTTGAGAAGAGCGATTGCTTAAAGTTCTTCTCCCCCAATGTCTCTATTGAAATTCTATTTGATTACTAATCTGTAATTTTTGGTCTTACTCCATTGGGGATTAATCTGTAACCTTTAATTACTCTCTATTTGAGGAGAAAACCTTTGGTGCTAATTAATAACATTTGAGAGAAAGAAAAAAAAGAATCTATCGAGACTCATGAACTCCAAAATATGCATGGAAATCAAAGTCAACTTCTAAAAAAATAATGGTAAGATACAAACTCAAAACGAAGTGGAAATGCACTGCATCAATCAACATTTAACGTTAGAACTATTTTTTTTTAAACCATTTACCAAGACGAATGATTTTATCGTGAGTCTAATAGAAAGCCACATTGCAATTCATAGGAAAGAGGGTGAAAAGTGGGTTGATGGCTACCAGTTTTTAAACAGTTTATATGTATACTTTCTTTTGTCCACAGACTTATGTATATATTTTAGGTCAAGGAGCTTTTATCTATGTACTTTTTTGTCGACATGCTTATTTCATTAGATAGCCTCGTTTGGAAATTTAATGTACTCAAATAACTCACATTTTTGTTAACAGAAACCATCATGAATTCATAGTAATTAACTTTTCTCTTTTGGAACTTTCATCGTGTGCTAAAACATTTGATTTTTATGAGTATTGGTTACCATATTTTACAGCATGTTTGGACATTTTGAGGAGAAGAAAAGAAATTTCAAAAGATATTGAAAATTTCACGTCTTTTGGGAAACTTTCACATATTTTTATAAATTTTCACATATTTTCAGAACTTCATAAAAAAATCAGAAACTTTAAAAATCAACGTTGTTGTTTGTAATATATTTTGTTTCTATAAGTATTCTCTGTAAAACACTGTTTACTGTTTTCATTTTCAATTGCCAATTTTGATTTGTTTTATATATCTGAACTCTAATGCATTAATAAATCATAATTCCAACATCTTAAATTCAATATGTTAATTTAGTCACTAAATCATAAAAACTTAAACTAAAATTAACAACATTATTCCAGCAGAAACAGAGAAATGTCGAGTATTACAATTATATATAATCGATTTGGACAGTGCACTCGTAAGATTTAAGAAGATTGTTTCCTAAACCAAAAATAAAATGGTGCTCCAATGTCAAATTAAAGTATAAAAAGAAGTTCCTCTCCCTAATTTCTATTACTTTAGTTGGAGATATATGGAAAGAAAATATCTTTTCATAAAATAAATTTAAAAAAACGCATGAAGGGTTTTGACGGTTGTATCTGTGTAAGGTCACATTATGTTTATATATTTGGCTTCAAGGTCACATTATGTTCTCTGACCTAAGCCAAAAACAGTTGGTCTTAATCTTATTTTTTTGGACTCTATAGAGTAAAAAGGTGAATTTTTAATATAAGAATAAAGAAACTCATAATTATATAGTAAAATGGGTTCAATCTAGATAGGCCTTTAAATAATAAAGAAACATGACAAATAATAGGAATGATAAGTGATGGGGGTAACTAGCTAGTTGATCTTTTTTAATTAAATTTATTTTGTTTTTGTTTTAGGTCAGCACTTATAATGATTATAAGCTTGATTTTTGCATCTTATCTTCCAATATTTTAAGTGTCTGAATCAATAAAGCACATTATTTCATAACGGAGAAGAATGTCAACTTGTAATTCTATATAATTAATGCCAACTTTTAACTCTTATATGTCCATTCCTCATTTATATTTTCTACAAAAAAGTTATTGATTTTTATCTTATTGATTTTCTTGTTGGTTTTTATATGTTTTGCACCATATATATTAATTAATGAGAGCTAATTTGAATATCACCCAACTGAAGTTCTATAGAGAGTCAAATTTTAGTAATAAGCGTTTTCTCCGTATCAAAGTATTAAGTATGTGCGTCTTTGCTCAAAAAACAAAGAGTATTAAGTATGTACGTATAATCAGTAAAAACTTAGCACATGGGATAAATAATGAAGATACTACATGAAATTTGATTAAATGAACCGTGCGTGACATGGTGAAAATAATGGTTGTCAATAATAATCTATATGTTTTCAAGAGTACGATTTATTAGCAGGTAACCGTGACATTGATTAGCAGGTAATGGAAACTAGATTACCTCTAGTGCTTAAATTGCTGGTAGGAAAAGACTAAATTAAAGGTGCACATATATTAAAGCCATTAGTACATTACGTGCTAATCAATCATTCAATCTTAGTATTTATAAAATATAAAATTAAATACACTTATAAAGAGCAATGATAAGTTTAAAAGTAAACTGCAAGAAAACATATTAATTATAACCGAGTATTTCATAGTAATTTTCTCACAAACTTTGCGAGAAAATGATATATAGTTTTTTTTTTAAAATAGCAATAACCCAGTTACTTTATGTTGAAAGAAAACTTTTGTAAACAATATTCTTTTTTTTTGTGTCACATCTACAACCTTTCATTTGATACAAAAGATGTTACGCACATTTTCATTTAATATATAACACAATTCTACGTAAGTAAACAGTAGACACAAACAAATTGTGTAAATGATGGAAAGCAATATTATTTTGTGTGACTAATAACTTAACTGTAACAAAAAATTGATAGTTTATCCAAGTATACATTAATCTTCTATTCCATGATTCCAAAGACAACAAATCCAAGGTACAAAATTTCTCAGCTACATAAAAGAGTGAATGTACCGAATTTACCATGTTACACCAACATTACAGGATGCGATACTATATATTGACATTATAATTGTAGAAGTAATTCGTGGTGGAGGTGTGTTGCAATTTGTATGCAATGTACACACTTTTTTCTTACGAAATAATCATTGTCTACATGGCATAAATGACTAAAATATCAATTTTGCAGTTGTGTTTGTGTACATGGGTCACCTTTTTGACGCCTGCATATGATATATCCTTTCAAAATGATTAGACGCAAAAATCCTCATTCTGTTATATATAATATTATTGTTTTAAGATAAGATTTTTTTTTTTTTTTTTTTT
>Ga0041059_1000212_pt1 | contig 38644 bp, 32 predicted proteins | sample AraColnosormetaG_FD_56232 | JGI IMG/M metagenome (GOLD analysis project Ga0041059, IMG submission 56232) | Arabidopsis roots microbial communities from North Carolina, USA - Col MF nosort | ecosystem: Host-associated > Plants > Roots > Unclassified | place: USA: North Carolina | collected...
AAAAAAAAAAAAAAAAACAATAAGAATCATTTGTCAAATCTTCAACATCGTTACAGTGTATAATTTATATTTTGATTTTTTGTTCTAAATGATCAAAGTTCATATATAAAGTTATTTATATGCTCAAATTTAATCATCGAATATATATACAATTTGTCTATGTTATTTGTCAAAGACAACGTCAGCAATAGTTCCATATACTCTCTTTTTCTTTCGGAGTCTTTATATTACTCACGGAGATATTAAATTATATTTATTTTTTCACTGAGATATTTTTTTTTTTTTGGTTTAATGTTAATAAACTCACTGAGATATTAATTAATACATGCAATCTTTATCTATATTTCCCATTTTTATTTGTAAATGTGTCCCTTCTCGTGTTATGCGAGGGTCTTTTTTTAACTTTTTAATTTCTCATTTGGAAGCTTTCATCTATAAATATATGCACTAGCTTATTCTATATATAACATAAAACCGAAAAAAGGTTTTGTTCACGATGTGGATTCTCTGTTCACGAGAGGTTTTGTTGAAAAAGAAAGAAAGAAAATAATTCAACTTGAATTTGGAAGTTTGGTTACAGATCACATCATTCGACAATAAAAATAAAGACATATATAACAATTAGAACAGTAACTAATTTGAATTTCAGCTTCGATTTCTTACGAATCACATGGGGTCAATAAGGGTGGGGCTAGAAAAACACGTACGTTTGGAGACCAATGTGTGTATCATTCCTGCATGCGCATCAGATGTGTTTCACTCTTCAGAAAAACGTTTATTTTATTTTGCATGTCACAGTCGTAGCTAATTATCCGTACGCATCTTAATTACGACTCCATTTTACACACCAATTTATGGATATATAATTCAGACAAGATGAGTTCTCGTTTAATTTTACTTCTTTCCATTTGTGGAAGTTCATATACTATTGTGAAAATTTGAAAATAACTGGTGAAAGAGGAAACGTCCATATTTGTGGGCTCTATTTATAATAATAACAACAATATTAATTGTTTAGGTAAAAATTAACAGAACTATTTTGAATTACAATCGGAAAAAGGTTTGCGTCAAAAAAGTATTGATGAACCATGCATTTGATATAAGCATTTATGTTTGTTCAATTTACTATTAAGCAATTAAGTCGAATTTTATCGAATCATTTTAATTTTTACCTTTAACATTTCTGTGATCTTGAAATCTTTAAATTAACAATGTGAGTTATATACACTAGAGAAAAATAATTGCATTCCACTGAAAACCTCAACATCTTGGGAAATTTAAACTTAATCAAAGACATCGCAAATGTTGCTTATCTTTTTATCAAGCCCAGCCCACATATTCGCGGCCCCAAAGCCCAAAGGTTAAGCTGACTCGTTACAAAATAAATAAGTATTAATAAAGGTTTTTGATTGGCTTATTTCGGTTTAAATTTAATACCATATCTTTCGGAAGATCACGTGAGACACATGTGACATCCAACGAATAGCCAATCGCTGAAAAGTGAAGACTTTTTGTTACCCCATAAACAAAAGCATCATCTCTCTCTCATCTTTTATTTTTCTTTTAGAAACCAAACTTTTCAGATTTCTCTCTCTCCATTTGGCGATAGAAGAAGTCATGTACCAATCATCATCCTCCACGTCATCATCATCGCAGAGATCATCGCTTCCCGGCGGCGGAGGACTGATCCGTTACGGCTCAGCTCCGGGATCGTTTCTAAACTCTGTGGTTGACGAAGTCATCGGAGGAGGCTCATCAAACGCTCGTGACTTCACCGGCTATCAACCGTCGTCGGATAACTTCATCGGTAACTTTTTCACCGGAGCTGCTGACTCATCCTCGCTGAGATCCGATTCGACGACTTGTGGAGTCAACAACTCATCCGACGGACAGAAACAGCTAGGCAATAACAATAATAATAATAGTAATAAAGATATCTTCCTCGACAGATCCTACGGTGGATTCAACGAGATCTCGCAACAACACAAGAGCAACGACATCGGAGGAGGAAACAGCTCAGGATCTTACTCTCTCGCTAGACAACGTAGCTCTCCCGCCGATTTCTTCACCTACCTCGCCTCAGATAAAAACAGTTAGTCCTTTTTTTACTCAAGAATAGTAACTGTGATGAGATATATATATTTAGACAGACAAGTTTACTCATTTTCAGACCATTTTTCCTTAGAATTTGCCAAAAATCGTAATGTAGAATATGAGCTATATAGTTTTCAGTCATTCAATCATTCATTGCTCAACTAAAGATCCGTTTTTTGGTGAAATGAAAATCTAACCACGAGGGTATTTTCGGTATTTCTCACTGTGAAGTATCTAGTTTCTTACAAGTTAATTAACGACTATGTATATAAAATAAGTTGACATTGTGAGCTTTGATATTTAGGGTCGTTGCTAAATTAGCTTGGTTGGTACTTGTGCAAGACGTGATCCTCGTATTTTCGGAATGACGAAAATACCATTTGATCCCTAACCACGTGCTTGAAAATACAGCAAAAATGTGGCTCGGTTACCCTTAATTTGGGATATTATTTAAATCTTCGAGGATTCCTATATCTCAAGTTGCATTTATTTATTTAGAGGATGGATTTTTTCGTTGATGACCAATAGTTTCTCTGCTGAGATGGCGAAATATCATTGGTTGTGATGAAGATTATTCAAATAGAAAGCGATGTAGATCTAGTTGGTGGATCTGATCTGTCCACTTTTATATTATTTTTTCCTTGGTCCTGATGATTCGTGCTTTGCTTCGTTGTTATCTAATCATAATATCTTCCACCAAGCCTGGATGTGACTTCCCACACCTAACCGGTCACCGGCCTGAACCGGAATTCAACTATCCATATTATCCAAAAATCCCTCTTTATTTACTTACATTATATGGTTTCTAATATTTTGGATGTGAATGTGAATTATTTTTAAAAATAATTTTCACGTAATGTCATTATAATATAGTTTACTTTGTAAATCAGATTTCTCGTTGAACCAACCAACCAGTGATTATAGTCCGCAAGGAGGGTCTAATGGGGGACGAGGACATTCCAGATTGAAGTCTCAGCTAAGCTTCACGAATCACGACTCTCTGGCTCGGATCAACGAGGTCAATGAGACCCCAGTCCACGACGGTTCAGGCCATTCGTTTTCTGCGGCTAGCTTTGGTGCAGCCACTACTGATTCTTGGGATGACGGTTCCGGTTCGATAGGGTTTACCGTGACTAGGCCCAGTAAACGATCCAAGGACATGGACTCTGGTCTCTTTTCGCAGGTACAATTTATTTGTTTCCATGTGGGATTCCTTTTTTTTTTTCTTCATGTGTTATTACTATAAACATGCTACTTTAGTCAAATTATATGAAATTTCAAAATTTCTAGAAAAGGACAAAAAAATGTAAAATATTTGTTTTAGGATAGACATAAAAAAAAAAATTAACTAGTAAAGGTAAATGCAGCAAAACTCTTTAGTGGCCATACATTTTTGTTGGTGGCCAATTCTTACCGAATATTTTTATCACTGGTTTTGCAGTATAGTCTTCCTTCAGACACTTCAATGAACTACATGGATAACTTCATGCAGCTTCCAGAAGATTCTGTACCCTGCAAAATCCGGGCCAAACGCGGCTGCGCCACCCATCCTAGAAGCATCGCTGAGCGGGTCAGTTATAAACACTTTTTAATTTATTTAGCGATGGATAATTAATTCACTAAATTTAGCAACAAATTTGATCGTCCCTAATCATGTAGACCCTATTCTTTTTGCCATCCTCCTATCTTAACCTATACAATATGTTTATATTATAGGAGAGGAGAACGAGAATAAGTGGGAAGCTAAAGAAGCTACAAGATCTTGTCCCCAACATGGATAAGGTTACTTTATATCAAATATATATAGTATATATGGTAACATCATTTTGAAAAAGTGTTCATTACCTCACACACTTGTTGCTGATTTTCTTAGCAAACAAGCTATTCAGACATGCTGGATTTAGCTGTACAACACATCAAAGGCCTTCAGCATCAACTTCAGGTTCCCTTATCTTACTTTTTCTGTTTAGGTCAGCTGAATCCATTTCCAGAGTTCTCTCTAGTTCATGATCCATATTGATACATAAACACATTTTCATATACAAACGCAGAATTTGAAAAAAGATCAAGAGAATTGCACGTGTGGGTGCAGTGAGAAACCAAGCTAGCTCAAACCCAAAGGTAGGGTCATCCTAATTTTATTTGCATTGTTCCGATTTTATCATATGAGAGAATTAGAGAAGATGTAAATAAAATAGATTATATTAAATGTCTAATCCTCTTATAATTAAGCTCCTCATTCGTTATCATTATAAGATAGAACAGTGACAATTGTCCATTATGTTTTTGTTTCAAGTTTATGTTTTGAGTGTCGCCTATTTTGTAAGGATTATGCTATGAATTCTGAAACTAATTCGAGTTATGATCATAAGCAAAGCAAGCTAGCATCCATTATATATATGACTTTCTAATTTGATCTCTCTTTTCTTTATACTTCTTCATAAATAGTTCCTGAATTGAATATTGAAATTAAAGGTACGCTAATTTTTCTTATTTTTAAAATTGAAGAAATGGACCAAATACCAAAGTTACTTGAACCAATGAAAACATTAATAAGCAGAATTCACGTACCAAAGACCAAAGTGAATCTCGTTGATCATATAATGAATTATGATATATTTAGTAGTAGTTAGAAACATGCAAATAGATATAGGTTGATATGAAAATTGGCATAAAATGTATGAACCGGAATACTATTAGTAGCATTAACTTTCCTATTATTAACAAAACTAGCGTGTATGCACGTTACAGAGAAAGATTTATTCTTTATTAGAGATGAAATTTCTTTAGTTATACATACACTTTGGTTTTGTAAGTTAAAAAAATATAACTCCCTCCTACGTTACCAAGAAGTCCACCAACGTGGTGGATTTTAAAATAACTAACCAAAAACACAAATCAGGGAAAAGTCGTAAATTAAAACTGATAATTTGGAGGAAAATATAGAAAAAGAAAAAGGTAACGACATTAAAGAAGGTGCACTTAATGCGCAGTATGTCCTCTTGTGCCAGCTTGTTGCACCGTCTTCCGTCTCCTCCTCTTTCCCTCTCTCTCTCTCTCCAAACCAGTCCTACTTCTCTCTCTAGAAACCTAGGGAAGAAGAAGAAGACGGTGAAGCGAGCGATGTCTTCGGACGACGAAGGAAGAGAGGAGTATCTCTTCAAGATTGTTGTTATCGGCGACTCTGCCGTCGGTAAATCTAATCTTCTATCTCGTTACGCACGTAACGAGTTCAGCGCTAACTCCAAGGCGACGATCGGAGTCGAGTTTCAGACGCAGAGCATGGAGATTGAAGGTAAAGAGGTCAAGGCTCAGATTTGGGACACTGCTGGTCAGGAGCGTTTCCGTGCCGTCACTTCCGCTTATTACCGTGGCGCTGTCGGTGCCCTCGTCGTTTACGACATTACCCGCCGCACCACTTTCGAAAGCGTTGGACGTTGGCTCGATGAGCTTAAGAGTAAGTCTCGATGTGAATTATGCGATTGACTATCGATTTAGGGGATCCTCATGATCTAATTAGGTCGTACGGATTGACTTAGAATTGGGAAATTTTGAATCTAGTTTTGGTAGATTATAGAATTTGTGACCTAGCTAGAACATAACAGAGGATTATTCAAGAACCGCTTAGGAAAGTATCTCATAATGAACATCTTTAGATTGGTCTGAGATCTAAAATTGATTCATTTGCTCTTTTCTTGGTTGTTTCAGTCCATTCGGATACGACGGTGGCGAGAATGCTGGTGGGGAACAAGTGTGATCTAGAAAACATAAGAGCAGTGAGCGTGGAGGAAGGAAAGGCTCTAGCCGAAGAGGAAGGACTCTTCTTTGTGGAAACATCGGCTCTTGATTCGACTAATGTTAAAACAGCTTTCGAGATGGTGATACTTGATATCTACAATAACGTGAGCCGTAAGCAACTCAACTCAGATACTTATAAAGACGAACTCACCGTGAATCGGGTAAGTCTTGTTAAGGATGATAACTCTGCCTCCAAACAAAGCTCTGGTTTCTCTTGTTGTTCTTCCACTTGATGATATACCACACCAAAATAATCCTTTTTTATTTCTCACAACTGTAACTTTATTATATAAATTTTTGTTTTTTTCTTTGACTCATGGAAGAAAAGAAATTCATGAACTGTAATTTATTTGGTCACATTAATTTTCCTTTTATAATTTTGGCAAACATTCAAAAGATCTATTCATTCTACTTGGGTTATTTCCTATTTTAAAGAAACTAAATTTGATTGGTTGGTTTTGTGATTTTTGTCATTATTTGGGAAAAGCGAGGGAAAATAAATCCAAATAGGGGAAGAAAAAAAGAGATGGCTTTTCACCGAGTTTTCTCTGCTTTTGTAACAACGAACATGAACCAAGAATAATCTTTTCTTTCCCTTTTTTTGTTTGTCCCACAATTCTTCAAATTTTCTTCTCTCTATCTAATTCTCACGGTGGCGATGTCTTTACCTCCGTTTACTTGCCGCCTTCTCGCGGCGGCGGCGGCTCTCTATCTGATAGGTCTGCTGTGCGTCGGAGCTGACACGAAAGATGTTACCGCTCCCAAAATTCCTGGTTGCTCCAATGAATTTCAAATGGTAACAGGTTTCCCCAATTCGAGTTCCTAATCATTAATTTTATGGAATTTCACTTTTTAATTTCGTGCGAAGATTTGGTTAAACCGGAATCGTTTTTGCCTTTGTCTAACGGACCCTACGTATATATCTCATTGATTGATTTGAATCTTCATTGGAATTGCATTCAACCACAAATGCAGCTTTTGTTAAATTTCAATAGGTTTAGGTTAAATCCGTTATTGAAATCGATTGATGATGAGGATGGGGTAGTTTGTTCATTGATTTTGATAAAAATTGATTGATATGATATAAAGCATTGTTCCTTTTCCCCACAATATCTATGTGATCAATATTGAGGTTTCTCTGTTTCTGTTTATTACCAGTTGTCTATAAATAGATTCATGTACAACAAAACTTCTCTACATTATCAGATCGCTCATGCAACTACTGATTATTGAACATTGTCCAGGTCAAAGTTGAGAATTGGGTCAACGGAGAAAACGGTGAGACTTTTACCGCCATGACTGCACAGTTTGGCACCATGCTCCCGTCTGATAAAGACAAAGCTGTTAAACTTCCGGTTGCTCTTACCACTCCTTTGGACAGTTGCTCCAATTTAACTTCAAAGGTCTTCCTTTTTCTTTTCCATCTTATATCGTACAGTCCTAGCTAGGACTCAAATACCACTGTTGTGAAGATGAGTTTTTTTGTTGTTGTGATGTTTTCCTTTTGCAGCTATCTTGGTCTATAGCGTTATCTGTACGTGGCGAGTGTGCTTTCACAGTTAAGGCTCAAGTTGCACAGGCAGGAGGAGCTGCAGCTTTGGTGTTAATTAACGACAAAGAAGGTTGAGATTTTGTGTTTAATACCTCAACTGTTTTTCCATGTTGATACATCTTGTTTTGCGGTTCTTTGTTTCGATGAGCCTCTGACAACTGTTTCTCTATCTTTGCTTTTTTTAAGAGCTTGATGAGATGGTTTGTGGTGAGAAAGATACCTCCTTAAATGTTTCTATACCTATTTTGATGATTACAACGTCATCTGGAGATGCCCTGAAGAAATCCATTATGCAAAATAAGAAAGGTAAGGTCTAAGCCTTTTATATCTGTGACGCATATATGATCCAGAGAGCCCAATTTTCTATTATGGTCTATCTGTTTCTTTTGTTACCGTTCTTTTGATGTCTATATTGTTTCCTCTGAGTTTTTTTTTTTTGATGCAGTGGAGCTTTTATTGTATGCTCCAAAGAGCCCAATTGTGGATTATGCAGTGGTCTTCCTCTGGCTAATGTCTGTTGGAACAGTTTTTGTTGCTTCTGTTTGGTCACATGTTACCAGTCCGAAGAAGAATGATGAGCAGTACGATGAATTATCACCCAAGGTTTATTATACTCTGCTTTTGGGGCTTCTACTGAAACCTTGTTTTTGGAACTGAGTTCTACTGAAAATAAACTTCACTTTAACATCTGAGCATACAAGAAATCAACCAAATATAATTTTCTTACAACTGACAAGAAGATAAAATAATCTAATTAGCTCGTTCTGTCTCTAATATATCTGCCTCTTCTATTGATACACTTGTCTAAGTTATACACTAATTCTTGTTCTTTTTATATTTTCTGAAAATTTTGGCAGAAATCTTCGAATGTTGACGCTACCAAAGGTGGTGCTGAAGAGGAAACTCTTGATATTAGTGCTATGGGTGCTGTTATCTTTGTCATATCAGCGTCCACATTCCTCGTTTTGCTCTTCTTCTTCATGTCATCGTGGTTTATCTTGATCCTGACCATATTTTTCGTCATTGGTGGTATGCAGGTAATGTTAGCTAATCTTGAGCATATCCTTAGTTTCATGGTTCAATAGCTAGAACTATGATCAATGTTTGGTAACAGGTTGATAGTAAACTTTCTTTAGCATTGTTTCCTTCCCTTGTAAAAATACATAACATGATGAACTCTTTATGTGAAATGAAACAGAGGCCTGCTAAGCTAAGCATTATTATGTCAATATCACAATTATTAATTTATTTTCTATCTCAGGGAATGCATAATATTAACGTTACACTCATAACAAGGTACTCTCAGAAACCCAATTAAGTTTTTGAACCGTGAAAGAGCTCTATTCCAGCTAGTTAAAAGCATCATGTGATGTTTTCTCTTTATTCATGTTTATATTTCTGCAGGAGATGCAGTAAATGTGGCCAGAAGAATTTAAAACTACCTCTGCTTGGGAATACCTCGATTCTCTCACTCGTGGTTCTGTTATTCTGCTTTGTGGTTGCTATCCTCTGGTTTATGAATCGCAAAACTTCGCACGCATGGGCCGGGCAAGATATTTTTGTAAGTCCATTTTAGCCTGGTAATTTTACAGTTGTCTAAAGCCAAATTATCCCTATGCATTTTGGTTCTTCTTTGATTTTTTTCCGTATGTCTAAACACAACTTCTGGCTTGACGCACTCAACATTTACTTTCACTTCTTGCTCAAATCCAACTCAAGGTTCTGTTTTGTTTTCGACATTTATCGGTTGACTTCTGTAGGACTTAGCTTAGGATGCTTTTGGTTCAAAATTGTCCTTAGTTGGCTTTCTAAGGTTGACGTGTCATGTGACAGGGTATTTGCATGATGATTAATGTCTTGCAAGTAGCTCGGCTACCTAATATCAGGGTAAATTTTCTGTATGTATTTTCCTACTAAAATTCTTTTGTGATCCCTTTGTATGTGTTCTAATGGGTGTCTCACACTTAGGTTGCTACCATTCTTCTCTGTTGTGCATTTTTCTATGACATCTTTTGGGTATTCATATCACCACTAATCTTCAAGCAAAGTGTAATGATTGCGGTGAGTTTTCGTTATTTTCCTTCATTTAACAAATTGTGTGTCTTACACCTTAATATTTAATTCTGTTTCTGCAAGGAGAAGAATATTTAGTGTTGTTTCTTCAAAAATCCATCAAATCATATGATTCTTATAAACTTAAGCCTCATCAAACCAGAGCATGTTTACCATTAGTGTGTTTTACTTTTACTCCGGAGCATGATTTGTGTCGGATAATTGCTCAAAACCCCAAAGATTGAGTTTGAGTTCACTTGTTGTATAAAATGTTTGCACATAGCGAGAACGAAGAAGGTCGATGATAGGTTAACTAACCTCAATCACGTTCTAGTTGATTACTATATTCTTCTGTTTGTGTAAATTTATGGCATAGGTTGCACGTGGGAGCAAAGACACTGGAGAATCTATTCCCATGCTTTTGAGAATTCCACGGCTTTCTGATCCATGGGGTGGTTACAACATGATCGGTTTTGGAGACATTCTTTTCCCGGGCCTTCTCATATGCTTTATTTTCAGGTAACCCTCTTATGCATGATGCATTGGCTCAATAACGATTATGGTTCACGACACCAATTGTGAACACATCATCTGTTACAAACGCTGTCCGTATTCAATATGCCCCATCTCAATATGTTTTTTGACCGCTTTTTAACTCTTTTACGTCTCAGATTTGACAAGGAAAATAACAAGGGGGTCTCGAATGGATATTTTCCGTGGTTGATGTTTGGCTACGGACTTGGCCTCTTCTTAACATACTTGGGATTGTATGTTATGAATGGACACGGTCAACCTGCATTGCTATATCTTGTCCCTTGCACGCTCGGTATCTTGTTCATCTCATGAAAAACTCTGAATTTTGATGATTAGTCCCCTATATATGCATTCCATTGAAACCCAACCAAATGCAAGATTTCTTACATATTGAGCGGCTTGCAGGAATCACGGTCATTCTAGGGTTGGTGAGGAAAGAACTCAGAGACTTGTGGAACTACGGGACTCAACAGCCTTCAGCTGCAGACGTAAATCCATCTCCAGAAGCATAAATTGCTTCAACATACATAACTCAAAACTCTGGAGACTGAAGAACAAGAAGAAGAAACATCAAAAAAGAAACAATTTTTCTTTTGCACATAAAAAATTATAAGAAATATACACTTTTGTGCATACACATGTAGTCTCGAGCCCACCAAAACGTATATAATGTAATGTATATGTATACATACACACAATCAACAACTTCTGATTCTGAAATGAACAAGTTTTTGTATACTGTACAAATACGAATTTGAATTTTTTTTTCCCCTCAAAAAAATATAAAACCAGCTTTAATAAGGATTTGAAAAGTTTCCAAGTTCATATATAGATAAACCGAAAGAATTTGGATCAAACTATAATTTTTAGGAACTGGAACTGACACTTATCATTAAGACAACAAGAGACAGATTCGATTAAAAGAGAATCTTCAGGCAAAACGGCGTCGTGTCTTGTTTACACATAAACAGAGGTTATTAAAAAGTTTGGGAAGAGCAGATCTGGAAGAAGAAAGAAGAAGAAGAACTCTCTACTGGTTAATTTTAGCCGGCGGGTAAACGGATATTTTTGGAGGAAGAGCAGCTCTTCTCTCAAAACCATCCCTCTTTCTCTAAAACCCTAATTCTCGACATCCTTCAAAACCTAACAATTTCAATTTCAATTAACCCAACAACTTTCTTACTCTCTTCCTTTGAATGATTTCAATGTCGTGTGTCCCAAAAGAAGAAGAAGGAGAAGATACCCAAATCAAAACCGAACTCCACGACCACGCTGCTGATAATCCTGTTCGTTACGCCTCTCTTGAGAGCGTTTACTCCGTTTCCTCTTCCTCGTCTTCATTGTGTTGCAAGACCGCCGCTGGTTCCCACAAGAAGGTCAATGCCCTCAAGCTCCCAATGAGCGATAGTTTTGAGTTGCAGCCTCATCGGCGACCGGAGATTGTTCACGTCTATTGTCGCCGTAAGAGGAGGAGGCGGCGGCGGAGGGAGTCTTTCCTTGAGTTAGCAATACTTCAGAATGAGGGAGTGGAGAGAGATGATCGGATTGTGAAAATTGAAAGTGCGGAGCTTGATGATGAGAAGGAGGAGGAGAATAAGAAGAAGAAGCAGAAGAAAAGGAGGATTGGTAATGGCGAGCTCATGAAACTGGGCGTGGATTCGACTACTTTAAGCGTCTCTGCTACCCCGCCTTTACGGGGATGTCGAATTAAAGCTGTGTGTAGCGGAAATAAACAAGATGGATCTTCCCGGAGTAAGAGGAATACTGTCAAGAATCAGGAGAAGGTAGTTACAGCTTCTGCTACAGCTAAGAAATGGGTCAGGTTAGGATTCACCAACCATTAATTCTGCTCTGTGATCTTAGATATAAGTTATTTGGTTGAAATGTATATGCCCTGTTGTGTTGCACTTGTTAGTTATGGCGTTCACAATATAGACGTTTTGGTGATAACTGGCACGCTATTTGTTAGTTTTCTCTTGTATGATGGACGAGTTTTGGCATGGCAGGTTGAGTTATGATGGAGTCGATCCTAAACATTTCATTGGGCTGCAATGCAAGGTAGGCTTTGAGCTATAGAGTTGTTTTCTTTAGCTATTTCATTCTCTGTTTATGAGATGGGCTTGTTAACTGTTGATTGTTGTCTAATTGTTAGGTTTTTTGGCCATTGGATGCTGTTTGGTATCCTGGTTCTATCGTCGGATATAATGTAGAGACAAAGCATCACATTGTAAGTTATTTCTGTCTAGTGTATCTGTCACATGTCTTTAATTTTGGTTTTTTGGTGACTGTTAGTAAAATTTACTACAGGTTAAATATGGAGATGGAGATGGAGAGGAATTAGCTCTTCGTCGTGAAAAGATCAAGTTTTTAATTTCTCGTGACGACATGGAGTTGCTAAACATGAAGTTTGGTACTAATGATGTGGTCGTTGATGGTCAAGATTATGATGAACTGGTTATATTGGCTGCTTCTTTTGAGGAGTGCCAAGATTTTGAGCCTAGAGACATCATATGGGCCAAACTAACTGGTGAATGCTTTAAACCGAACCGATTTCTGTATTCTTGTACACGTATTTTCTTAGCTTTTGTTGAAAATATTTAGGCATATAACCTACCTTTATGGTGTAAGAAACATGATGCTGTTAGGAAGTATATTAGTCACCTTCTTTCTCTTTAATACCTAATTACTGGAATCTGCTGTAGAATTTCGTGGTGCTTAGTAAGCATCTATTGCCTAGCCGAATAATTTTCTGAAGAAAACTAATTATGCATCTTGAAAACCATACTGCTGTGTGTTAAACTTTTTCGGACAGGTCATGCTATGTGGCCAGCAATTATCGTGGATGAGTCTGTTATTGTAAAGCGGAAAGGTCTAAACAACAAGATCTCTGGAGGAAGATCAGTCCTCGTACAGTTTTTTGGCACCCATGATTTTGCTAGGTGAGCAGATCTTCTTAAAGTCTGTAGAGATCTAGTTATACTACCGAACTGTTGAAATTAATGTTACAAATCATAATTTCGAAGTGGAATTGACTATATTTCCTTTGGTCATATAGAATACAAGTCAAACAAGCGGTCTCATTTCTAAAAGGGCTTCTCTCACGGTCCCCCCTGAAGTGCAAGCAACCTCGGTTTGAAGAGGCCATGGAGGAGGCAAAAATGCAAGTTTCTCTTGCTTTTCACTGACATTCTACTTTTTTTTTATTTCCTAATATAGTGAAGTTGTTAACAAACAGACCATTTCCTTATCTTAATCTGAACAAAAACATAATTCCTGTGTTAAATTGCTGTAACTTACCTCATCCAGGTACCTAAAAGAATATAAGCTTCCAGGAAGGATGGATCAACTTCAGAAAGTTGCTGATACTGATTGTTCGGAAAGGATTAATAGTGGAGAAGAGGACAGCTCAAACTCGGGTGATGATTACACAAAAGATGGAGAAGTCTGGTTGCGGCCAACAGAACTTGGAGATTGCTTGCATAGAATAGGCGATCTGCAAATAATTAATCTTGGTAATGTTTGAAACTAATTAGTATGTTGGATCATCCTTAGTTGGAATGGACTCTGCTCATTATGGATAGGCGTATATCACTTGTCTTTGTCTGCCAGGAAGGATCGTGACAGACTCAGAATTTTTCAAGGATAGTAAGCATACTTGGCCTGAAGGGTATACAGCTACAAGAAAATTCATATCACTAAAAGGTAAATTATTTACCAGTTTTTGTGCTTTCTATATTAATCAGGCAGTTTTGTCTCATATATGCGCGATTTCTTGCTTTGACTTTAAGCAGATCCTAATGCATCTGCCATGTACAAGATGGAAGTGCTTAGAGATGCCGAGTCAAAGACTCGCCCTGTTTTCAGAGTGACGACCAATAGCGGTGAGCAGGTTAGGTTTCTAGGTGGAAAGCTTGTGTGGATAGAAAGTTTGTTATAGCCATGTGTAAAATTGATACTTGATTTTTGGACAGTTCAAAGGGGACACTCCATCTGCCTGCTGGAATAAAATATATAATAGGATAAAAAAGATTCAGATTGCTTCTGATAATCCTGATGTTTTGGGTGAAGGACTTCATGAATCTGGTACAGATATGTTTGGCTTCTCCAACCCAGAAGTCGATAAACTTATTCAGGTTTGTCTTCTTGAATCTGAAATTATATGTGGTGGTTTTAGTTTTGTCTCCTTTTACTCCTTCATTCACTGAACTCTCAGGAGTTTTTGGTTAGGTTCTCCGTTGTACTAATTTCGGGACCCTGAAAACTTTGCAGTGCTCTACCCTTCTGCTTTGAAGTTAAAACGCATAATTAGGCATCTTTTATGTTTGGCGTGGAAGTTTAATATAATCAAGCTCTAGGCATTAAATCTTTCTCCTTATCTCTTTGTCGGAGAAATTCTAACTCTTATAGAAACTAAGAATGTGTCCTGGTCTGCATTTTATATATGTTGTGCCTATTATAAGTCTTGACCTGCCATGCAGGGGCTATTACAATCCAGACCACCTTCCAAGGTTTCTCAGCGCAAATATAGTTCGGGAAAGTATCAAGATCATCCTACTGGTTACCGACCTGTACGGGTGGAGTGGAAAGATCTTGATAAGTGCAATGTCTGCCACATGGATGAGGTTAACAGTGCTTCTTTCTTGATAGAACGTTTTGTATGCAAATCTAATCTTGTATCTTTAATATGTTAATTCTGATTTAGATTTTCGTGTCTGCAGGAATATGAGAACAATTTGTTCCTGCAATGTGATAAATGTAGAATGATGGTATTACTTTCTCTGAGTTGTTCATACTATGATATATCCTTTAAGATCTATACTCTATAGTGGCTGGCATCCTTTCTTTTCCTAGGTGATGTTCAGTTCAAATATTTTTTTGATCCTGGACTAGGTCCATACTAGATGCTATGGCCAGCTGGAACCCCATAATGGCATTCTGTGGTTATGCAACTTATGTCGTCCTGTCGCTCTTGATATTCCTCCTCGATGTTGTCTTTGTCCTGTAGTAGGTGATTAACCCAACCCTTTCGGTATGGACTACGGAGTCTCTATATTCTTTATTAATAGCCAACAAAATATCTTCCAGGGGGCGCTATGAAGCCGACAACTGATGGGCGCTGGGCTCATCTGGCTTGTGCCATATGGATCCCAGGTATAATCTTCACCATTTGATTTGTTACTCTGCATGTTTCTGCTTTCTACTAAGGATTTTGGACGCTTTACCTTTATTATCCAAGTTGTATGAGCAATGATTGTGATATTATCCAGAAACATGCTTATTGGATGTCAAGAAGATGGAACCGATCGATGGGGTTAAGAAAGTCAGTAAGGTTTGAGCTCTATTCTTTTTCAGTTTCCCTTACATCAATTGTCTTAAATGGAGTTAGTTACCTTTTCAACTAGAGAAGCGGAGCATAGTCTAATTTTCAGTAGCCATGTGATGCTTGAATAGTTGTCTTTTTTTCTTCACACTTCAAAACAGGATCGTTGGAAACTATTGTGCAGCATCTGTGGTGTATCTTATGGAGCTTGTATCCAAGTAAGAATTATTTTGATGGCAAGAAAAAGCTGAATCATTGTGTACCATTTACACATGACAATATTTGAAATCTTACATAAATATTAGTCACTGATAAGTATTTAACTAGAACAATGATGCCGATTTTCAGTGTTCAAATAATACTTGTCGAGTGGCATATCATCCGCTATGTGCACGAGCTGCTGGTCTCTGTGTTGAGGTACTTTCATATCCTACAGGGGATCATAAGGTTCTGCGTTTATTATATACGTTTACTGAAAACACAGATTTAACAAAAGAGCTGGTTCTAACTATGATAGCATTCTTGTAATGTCATTGTAGCTTGCAGATGAGGATAGGCTTTTTCTTCTATCAATGGATGACGATGAAGCAGATCAGTGCATCCGCCTGCTTTCATTTTGCAAGAGGCATCGACAAACGTCAAATTACCACCTAGAAACAGAGTACATGATCAAACCTGCTCACAATATTGCCGAGTATCTCCCACCTCCTAATCCATCTGGCTGTGCTCGCACTGGTATGCAGTTGCATTGATCAATACTTGCTACAAATAAAAGTGTAGATTTACTGCACTTATGTGGGATGGAATTGTTTTGCTCAAAATTCTCTTACCTCACATGTGGCAATGTGTGTCTTTTGTTCAGCTTTAATGATGTTACGTTCTTTTATATTTTATTCTCAGAGATCTAATCTCATGTATTCTCACATTGTGTTTGCTTGTATTCATGTTCACATCTAAAATTCATAAAAGATGGCACTGTATAGGTCAGTTTATAGCTTTATCTTGCAGGATTATTAACGTATTTTCCCTCGGTTTCTGGTAGAGCCATATAATTATCTTGGAAGAAGAGGACGAAAGGAACCTGAAGCTCTTGCTGGTGCTTCTTCAAAGCGATTATTTGTTGAGAATCAACCGTATATTGTTGGCGGATACTCTCGACATGAATTTTCAACCTACGAACGCATTTATGGATCAAAGATGTCCCAAATAACTACTCCGAGCAATATTCTATCTATGGCCGAGAAATATACATTCATGAAGGAAACCTACAGGAAGAGATTAGCATTCGGTAAGCGTTTATTCAGAAATCGTAAAATATGCTACAACTTGTCAAAGTTGCTGCTATGATGCCTCGGTTTTTCATGCCTTTGGGGGGTTTTTGAGGATCAAAAATTTCTGTAAGAAGATAAAATTGGTGGGACTTTTTTTTCTACTTGAATTCTTGGGATGTATGGTGCATTACTGTGATGGGTCTCTGGATATAGTGATCATTTTTACTTATTTAGGATTAGACGGGAAACGTTTCCCATAAAACCTAACATCTCTATCATAACTAATAACTAATTTTATCTGAACCTTTTTTGTTTTCCTTTAAATGATTTACTTTCTTCTACAGGGAAATCGGGAATTCATGGTTTTGGGATCTTTGCAAAGCTTCCGCACAGAGCCGGAGATATGGTAAGGCATTCTTATATTTTACTGTCCATTCTTGCTTAGTATAACGTCATGACTGACAATGTTGTGAATTGGGTGGGTGCAGGTGATTGAGTACACTGGTGAACTTGTTAGGCCACCAATAGCTGACAAGAGAGAGCATCTTATATACAACTCAATGGTGGTACGTATCTGACTTTGTACATTTTATACTTCTTAGAAAATTCTGAACAATATTGGACCTAATTATCAGCACATTGATCTGTGGCTTTTCTCATCTAGACCGATATATCACTTTACTTTGATGTATTTTATTGAATGATTTCTCTGGCTCGAGCCCTGAACATTCTCTTAGCATTCCCTTTACCACTCTGTGTTGTTAGTATACACATCTTCCTAACTTTCACTCTCTTATTTTTAGAATCTGATATTTTTGGTTATGAGTACTGAGTAGTTAGTTATCAATTTACCACTCCTTTATGATATAGGGTGCCGGGACCTATATGTTTAGAATTGATAATGAGCGGGTCATAGACGCAACAAGGACAGGAAGCATTGCTCACCTTATCAATCATTCATGTGAGGTATGGTCAAGCAGTTTTGACGATTTGTTATTTAATTTACTTAGTATCTGCAATATCATCACATTACTTATGGATATGCTTCTGTACAGCCAAATTGCTATTCAAGAGTCATCAGTGTTAATGGTGATGAGCATATTATCATATTTGCAAAGAGAGATGTCGCAAAATGGGAGGAGCTGACCTATGATTATAGGTTTATCTTCGTGCCCTTTAGTTCTCGGGTGACTTTGAAATTCCATTATTACCTGATTCTTTATCTATAAATTTGCAGGTTCTTTTCAATTGATGAGCGCCTTGCATGTTACTGTGGTTTCCCAAGATGCCGGGGTGTTGTTAATGACACAGAAGCCGAAGAACGACAGGCAAATATTCATGCTTCTCGCTGTGAGTTAAAAGAGTGGACAGAGTCCTGAGAGGTAAGCTATATTTGTTAATATGTTAATTTGGGAAGAGTTTGTTCTTTGCAGCTACTGAAAGCTAGTTTCCAGGTTAGTAGATGTCTTATCTCCATTGAAGAAGATGACTTCTTTAACCTGTCTTGATATCTTCGCTAACGGCGTTATTTCATGGTGAGGAATGCATTGCAAATAGGATTCATTAGTCACAAAATAAAACTTTTATCTCAATGCAAGTTGTCTAATTTACTTGCAAAATCCTGCTGTTTACCATTGAATGGAAGCTCCTAACCATCTGTTTCGACTTGCATGTGCTTACTTGATCTTCACATCTGCCATTTCTACAGTCTGCACGAGATATTTGTGAGGACATCACACATTTGCGAATTCTCATGGTTCTGGCTAACTTTCCCCTCTACAGATGCAGATTAATCTCCCTGAACACATACTGTTACTCTCAATACCCTGACTTGAGATCGTTCATTCTATTCCAAGGTTTTGTAACAATCCATTTCTTGTACAGATACTAATTATTTCTTACTCAGTAAAGCTTTTTGTAACAAGAGGCACATTACAATCTTTGGGTAAATGAAAAAAGCAGAATTCTCTTATTTCTCCAGACTCAAATGAGCCTTAATCTACTGTTTCACTTATTGATCAGGTTCTTTATACACGATGGTTCCACTAATATCCATATCATCATGCTACCAAACATTTGATATCAGAATGTGATTAGAGATTTAACAGAGGATGATGTTGTTGAGTCAGAAATATGAGGTGCATTGTTTTTTTCAGTCTGACACAACATGTGAAGGAAGAAGTCCTTACCACTCCTTTAAGTCCTCTGTAGTCTAGCTTTATTCCCACCTTTTTTTGGTTATCTGTGCATGTGACCATTATTGGTCGTATCCCTTGACCCATTCCCTCACACGCACATACACAAACGCACGTGTATACATGTTTTTGTGTCACTGTGTCTGTGTATATATTACTCAGCTCTGGAGTATGATGCTTCTGTAGTTCAGTTTACTTGTGTCCAAATGTCAAAACCTCTCAAGTTCCTTCTTTGGTCATCTCTTGCTCTCTTGCTTCTTCAAATAGGTAAATTCAAAGCTTAAAAACTTTTCATTGTAATTTTACATATAGACATGTGATTGGGGTTGTATGTATAGGTTCTGGGGCAATATGTGAGGGCAAAAGCAGCGAACCGGCGGTGAGGCAGACGCAGGTGAAGTGGAGAGAAGGAAAGAAGTTCAGAGTCGAGGTAATGAACAAATGTCCCATGTGTCCAATCATCAACCTTCGTCTGAAATGTCAAGGATTTCCTCAGTCGCTTGTGGACCCCACATTCCTCCGTGTTCTCTCCTCTTCCGCCGGAAACTGTGTGGTTAACGATGGCTTGCCACTGAGTCCAATGCAGACTCTCTCCTTCAACTACTCCAACACACACCAGTTTGCTCTGCGACCTCTTTCTTGGTCTTTTCAGTGCGAGTAAATCAATAAATTAGTTAAATCAATAAAATGGTCATCATCAATCTGCTGGGTTTCTTCGTATTATCTATATATCAGACCTTTTTCTTTACCATTTTAGCAAAATGTTGAATCTATGTACAAAAGATAAACTATAAGGAGTCTCTAAAGGAGGAAAAGAGTCATGAGGAGAAGTAAAGAAAATAGAAGACACATAGAGGTATCCAAAGGTAATGCAGAAGAGATAAAATGTGAGCCTACTAGATGAACTGTTCCTGTGCCTTCGTCTTTTACTTTTATGCTTGATGAGCCTGCAAAGACAGATAAAACAAAGATAAAATAGTTTTAAATTCGAAATCTTTCCCACTCACAATGAGACATGAATCGTTTGAGTGTATGAATATAGCACTTACAGTTGTATTCAGTCCACCCAATGAGCTGATTTTCGAGATCGTAGAGAACAAGCTTGTTTGAAAGCACCAAATCTGCAAAAGAGAATGTAAGATATTGTGGGCATTGGATTAAATCACACGGGGTTCATTGTCACTGACAGCAAGAGAACACAATGGGCTTTTTCCACAAACTGAATTGCATGCAATTAAACTTTGTCACTAAGTCATGCTTTTGTATAATGTGACTGCAAACTATGTATCCAATTTAAGGTACCTCCCAAAAGTGTCATGTTTCTCCTATCTCTGGATTGCATTGCGCTATTTTGCCAACCAATGCACCACATTCCTTCCTGTGAAATTTTGGGGTTATGAGTTTGGTATGCAATGGATAGAAAGATTGAGGGTAAAATCAGGTTGCAACAAGAATATTACAAGAGCCAAAAATCAACCATAAAGGCTGAAGATGCTTACATGAGGGAACAGATAGTCATGAGGATAAACCCTGAGGAAAACCGAGTTCTCGAAATGGAAAGTGACATTCGGAAACCCCTCATCAACTCTGCAGCAAAGGTAAGATGTGGTTTTCACAAGAAAACTATTGTGTGATACGTTGACATCACAATGAGCAGTTGCGTACATGCAAACCATCCACAATGATGTCCAACGGTATTCTTGGCAGATGCCTATTTGAAAATTTTGTAGTGTAAATCATTAAATGAAGACGTATAACTAACCTGCCAGAGTACTGAAAGCATTTATAATCTTTATCCACTATGTGAACTTTTAGAGCAGGCTCCTGCGAGGTTATCTAATAAAAGAACCAGATTTATGAGACCCTGCAGTTCAATTTCTTAAAGGAACTGGATATTTTCTTGAACTGTACCTTCTTCACCAATGGTTCATAGATTATCTCTGGAAGATAGGCCAAGGTTGTACCACTGTCAATTATCGCTCCTTTTCTATCTCCAGGTTGAAATAAATCGGCTGGGATAGTTAGAAACTCCTGACCAACTTGAACTGCTGTCATATTGACATTGTAATGTGGTCTGCAATTGAAAACAAAAAAAGTCGGTTAACAAAAAAGAGCTAGAGAAAGAACACATTCACCATTTCAGACGAAGCTTTCATGTAAAGTACACTAATGTTATTTTCTTTCTCTAAATAAGAACTGCAAGAAGTTTCACTCTACTATTTGTAACATAGTGGCTGCCTCTACCAGTATATCATTGAGCTTCTTATGATTGTATTTGAAGTATAAAAGGAAAAACATTATAAAAGGAAAACAATGTTGACGTACTGATTGGGTACCAATGGTGTCATGTTTACTTTTGGTTGCACAACACGTCCAATAGCAAATATACCACCTCCATTTCTTCCATCTAAGCAATGAGCAAATATCTTTTTCACTCTCCCTGATGAGGCCAGCTGGGAAATCATGGAAGAATTAGCTTTCCCAAATCCAAGTATTCCGTCAAGTGCTTCTTCATTAGAAGAGTCTAGATCTCCTGACTGCCTAGCACCACACCTTCAAGATCATATAAAAACATTAAAAAAATGGAAGAGGCAATGAGGAATGACGGATTAAGCTTCCTTGCCGTAGGACTGATAAAACGCTAATGGACAACTATTCTACTTTGTTTACAGATCTCTGAGGGATTTTCTACGTGACCAGCAATTCTCAGGCCAGGATACAAAACTAAAATATAAATATTGTATAAATATGATATTTCTAAATTACTAAGTTTTTCAACGTGTAGAAGCATATGAAATTAGATGAAATGAGCTGTGCTCGGGAAGATACCTTAGCAAACTAATCAACTGTCACAATCAAAAGCACAACATATTCAGTAAAGGTCTATTTGTGATATTCACTATATGGTGGAGAACCTATTCCCATGTTACTTTCAAAATAAAAAAGAATAGATACCAGTATGCACTTCAACGAATCTCAAGATTTTTTTCTTTAAGCAATTAAGTTTTATCTGTTTGGCTTTTGTATGCACTTTGAAAACTGTTGGTCAATTAAGCTTTGTAACAGCGTTTTCCATTTCTTATTTTTTCTGTTCACTTAACAAAATAAAACCTTGACCACAAGGAAGGTGAAATTGTGTTCTTTTCAGTGAGAAGTGAGAACACAAAGAAGATCTAAGAAAGCCGCAAGAACCATGTTGCAGCAGTTTACTAGTTTAAAGATAAGTCATGTAAAGCGAGGTTATTAAAAGGAAACATACCCAAAAATGACACTGCCATTAGCTGTTTGAGTCTTGAGATCACCAGCTACACTGTCATACTGCACAACATCTTTGACAAAATAACCAGCAGTAGAGCTACCATCTCCATATATCTCAAGATAAGGACAAGACATATTAGCTTTGCAGCCAGAGAGAGGACCACCACTAATCTGGTAGCAAAAATCATCATCACAAGAGACCAACTTTCCACTGTCTGATTCGTCAATGTTGTAGAGTGTAAGCTCAATCTGCATAGAGAAACAAAACCTCACCCATTGAGTTGGAGCAACGAAAGGCAAACGTAAATGAGACACAAAACAAAAAGCTTACACCGAGAGTGCTTCGTCTTGGACATTGTTTGCACTGGATGCAGTTAACCCACATAATATCACTCCCTGTGTCGACTTGAACATAATAGCTCTTAGCAGGTGTTCCAATTCCAATTTTTGCATAATAAAGCCTGAGATAAACAATGAAACAGAGAGATCACTGCAAGTTAACTCAAAAATCTCAGCTTTTTAGAGATTCCATAAATTCCTCTCAAAAGGCTCGAAATCAGCAGTGATCAGAGACGCTAAAGAAACAATAACAACTCTTTAGAGGAATCTGAAACTGACCCGGGGATATCAGGGCGACCAGTTCCACCAAGGGGTAGATCGATTCCAGCGAGAATTGTGAGCTGACGCCGGTCATCGTGCTCCTTTAAGGCGGTCAAGGACCCTTGAAGCCTTGGATAACGGTACTTTACATTGAACACTCCGGGATTACAAGAGACGGAAACAAGAGCAGTGAGAAACCAAATCAGCGTGAATCTTCCGCAGATGGGGAAAGATACGATTGATAAAGTCATCTTCTTTCTTCTTCCCACGTGCCTGATGTTTACAGCGTCAGTCGTCTCGGCGGAGAAGTTGAAAGAAACCACCGGACCGGCGGCGACGACGACGACGACGAGGAAGTTCAGAAATTACAGAGTTTGTTTGGTCACTTCTTCCACCAATTCCCGTATTTTATTATTTTTTATTTCCAGCGTGGACTTTTCTTTTTCTTTCGACCCATTAATTCGATATTTTTATGGTTTCATTCAGGTAAATTTATTACATGTAAACTTAGGTGTTACTGACGCTGTTACAACTCATATTTTACTGTTCAGTTATATTATCCTTTTTGTCGTTTCAACTTTCAATTGTAACAAAATTATAAATCATAGGAATTTGTTTCCTTAATTTAAGTATTAGGTTATGAGTTTAAGACTAAAAACCATGTGAACAAATTTATAACAAACGAATAGAAACAAATATCATTCGCAAACCACATTTATGTTTCCTTGCTCTTTCTCTATTTTACACACATTCTTCCAATACAATAATTAAATATGGTTTTACATACAGAAAAATATAAAATGTAATGTTGTTTGCATTATAAGTTCTAGAGGGACAAAAACACACTTCTTCTTTTTTTACCACAAGCAATTTCACTTATTACGTAACATTAAGCAAGAGAGACTTGAGAGCAACGGCGATATATCATAAGACTTACGAAGAGGAAGAGGAAGGTACAGTTGAAGGGTTGAAAGGTTTCTGTTCTGCGCAGCTGAGCTCATCGTTTGGTCCCGCGTCTTCTCTTCCAATACCCATGAGGTCAAGGAAGTATAAGTAGTGTGAGATTATGTTGTTCATTGGATCAATGGAACCTTGACCACATGTGTACTCTCCGTAGAGGACGTTCATGGTGCTGCCAAAAGTCGGGCCACGCTTGGACAAAGTGTCGTTCTTTGTAGGTTTCCAGTTTCCGACAAAGATGTCGTGAGCTGAGGGCTGAGCTCTCTTGATTGGAGTCATCCATCTCCAGATTGCAGCTTGGAATGCAAGTGTCGCGTTTTGCTCAATGTACTCAGGGTGGTTCAAGAGATCAGCTTTCAGGGCTTCCCCAGCTGCTCCGTAGTTGAAGTTCCTTCAAATAACACACAGGTAAAAATACCTTCAGTATGGACGAATGCAAATTGTTTGACACAGTTTTTATCTAGAGCTTCAAAGTAGAAGAGAAATGTGTACCAGTAAATGGGTAAGGCACCGCGTCCGTAGTATTCAGCTCCAGGGCTGCAGGGGTACTTGAATTTCCAGGACTCGTCACAGTAGGATTGCATTGGGCTCATTTCCCTGTTGTAGCACAGACCCCAAGCTAAAGGCCCTCCTGTTGCAACTCCATAGCCACCTATAAGACATCACAGTAACACTCATATGCAGCTTCTTACAACATAGAAACCACCAACTGCAACTTAGGGCATATCCATTTTCATGATTCTGAATGTCGAGTTTGATCAGATTAATATAATGGTATAGCTATGGAGGTAAGCTTAAAGCATCCTTTTTTCTATTCATAGTTAGATGGTCAACTATGTAGAAAGAGGACTAAAATGAAGGAAAACTTACAGGACGTTTTGCTGGCTACATGACCGAGAAAGGCAGCCATTTCTTTCTGTCCCATGAGCTTTCCTCCAGTGGTACCAAAACCAAGAGGCTCAAAGAGGGCAGCAGCAGTAATGAAAGACTGGTAGTCCCAGAAACCAACAGCATGAGCAATGGGAGTGTTCCTTTTGGAAAAGAGTTGCTCAAACTGATAAACCTGAAAGTAATCTGATATCGTCTGGTTACAGCAGTATTTAGACCACCAGCTGCATTCCCATCCTTGCGTGCACACCTTATTTCCCCTCACTTTCTTCACTTTAATCGTTTTGTCCTCTCCATTGGCAACCAAGGCCAGAAATGATACAGCCAGCAGAACCAAAATCACGATTGAACCACTCCTGATTGTCACCATAGCTTACAACTATGGAACAAATACCAGCTACAAGCTGCAAACATCAACAAAAAAACAAATTTAGAAACATCCATTAATCCCAAGTAAGCATCTGAACATTACTATAAAGAAAACAGAACACAAATTACTAACAATACAGATCTACCTTATACAATAGGCACTTAATGCCAAAAAGCTGATTAGAAACAACAAAGGAAGAATTAAACCAAAAACATGGAACTCTCTAAGTTCTTAAGTGAAAAAACTAAGAAAAATTGTTAGATTGACCAATATTATACCAACTTGGAGAGATTGATGTATAAGATATGCGAAGACTTCAAATGTGAGATCACGAATTCAATAACCAAGCAACGAAACAAAATTCTCTAGTCAAGATTTAGCTAAATCGTTACCAAAATTAGGCATAAGTACTTGTGGAAAAAATGCTTACCCGCAATGCAGATCAGCTATAGATCCAGAGAGAGATCGAGAAAACTAGCTTGTGAATTCAACCGACAAAAATTACCCTTTTTGCTTCGTTGCCGAGAAAATAAGGAAGAGATTCTTGGGAAAGAGAGGAGGAAGAAGAAACACTAAACTAAAGCGGGTGACGGATCAGCAGTCTCTATCAACCGTTGGATTAGAGAACAATCAACGGTGAAGATTGCGTTTGGTGTAATGTATGTGTCGGTTAGACAAGACAGCCTGGTTCGTGTTGTGGGCCCTACTTTACTGAAGTGGAGCCTTCCACCGACAGCCGCACACCAGCAGAACCTGATTTAAACCAATCGGTCTACTTCGATTTTTTTCATGGGTTTTCGGTTCATGTTATGGCCCATTGGGCTTTTAAGTAAGGCCTTTCTATAAATGTCAATTTTGCCAGAGTTTCCTGTCTCGTCCTTGTCTTTCCTCTAGCCACTCTTCGCCACTCTCTTTCTCTCTCCCTTGTTTTCCAACAGTAACAATGGCGTCAGCTTCCAAGCAAAACCCTTCTTCTTCCAAACCTCCTAGGCATCCATCTCCGATCATTGCTTCAACCCCCTCGAAATCCGGTGTATTGGAGGAATCCCAATTTCGAAACCCTAATAACCCGTCGACGTCATCGAATTCACCGATTTCGATGGCGGTGGAGGATCAGATCCTGGGAAATTCCAATCACCTCACTCGCCCGGAGCTTCTCCGACGCAGATCGCACAACCTGAAGCAGCTCTCTAGATGCTACAGAGACCATTACTGGGCTCTAATGGAGGATCTCAAGGCACAACATAGATATTATAGCTGGAACTATGGTGTTAGTCCTTTCAAAGATGAGAATTATCACCAAAACAAGAGACGTAAGGTTGAAGGACAAACTGGGGATGAAATTGAAGGTAGCGGAGATAATGATAATAACAACAACGATGGCGTTAAGGCTGGTAATTGTGTTGCTTGTGGTAGTGGATGCAAATCTAAGGCCATGGCACTCACCAATTACTGTCAGCTTCATATCCTCATGGATAAAAAGCAGAAGCTTTATACGTCTTGTACTTACGTCAATAAAAGGTTCGTTCACAATTTCGAGTTTCATAGTTTTTTCCTTTTGATTCGCATCATATTCTCTCGCATTAGGAAATAATAGGTGCTTCAATAAATGCTAATCTGTTTTTATGATTCTGTGAAATTTCAGTTCCTTGATACTGGTTTTGGTTTTGTTTCGTGGTGAGGAATTGAAAGTACTTTGCATTGTTTGTATCGTAATGGGCGAAGATGATAGGAGTTAGGATTGTCTGCATGATTATATCATTATGAAGTTCTTACTGTGATGGTGGTCTAGCTATTATGGTAAATTGGTGATAAAAATGGAGCAGATGTGAGATGTCTGTGTCATCTGTGCTTTGATATCCCTGATTGGAAAGAACTTAAATTTTTGCATTGCGGAGTGCAATGAGCATGTGATAATTATATAATCAGCTTTATTCTAACTCTATGTGGTCACATTGTTCATGCAGAGCTCAGTCGAAAGCAATAACTTGTCCAAAACCAACTCTTGCATCGACTGTTCCTGCCCTCTGTAATGTGCACTTCCAGAAAGCCCAAAAGGATGTTGCTCGAGCTTTGAAGGATGCTGGTCATAATGTTTCTTCAGCAAGCAGGCCTCCCCCGAAACTCCATGACATAGTAGCTGCATTTGTGCATCATATTCAAGCAAAAAGAAAAGATCCACGAAAAGAGGGCAAATTGAAAAGCTTAGTAAAAGAAGAACTTACAAGCTAAATCAAACAGAGTGAGCAGAAGCTGTTTGTTTCCACAATTGTGCAAAAATGGAAGGTAAGATGACTGGCTTTCTATCATCACTAGTGAGAAAGACAGGTACAGGATCGTGTTTGACTGGTGATAGATAGGGTAGTCATCTACACAGAATGTAGTAGATCGTGTTCACACAGAATGTGTTGGTAGGAATTTTTTTTTGTTGTTGTTAAGCTTAGCAAAGCAAAGATGCTTTTAGCATGACTAGCTTCTAGGATGTGTCTCATGGTTTTCGTTTTATTTTTCGTGATTGGAGCTAACAGTTATTTATTTCCATTAAGCTGAGTAGACATGGATTTCAACAAACAACATACTGTGTGATCGTTCGTAATTATCTATTGTTGTCTTGTTGAATGTGGATTAGCTAGACTTGAACCCAATACCTTTGTTTAAGCATTGAAGCAAGCCACGTTTATAATATATAGGTTTGTAATCTCTATTCAAGCAGTTAATCTACCTGCATACCATTTGACCGACCCTGCTTCTGCAATGAATTGACAGATTTAGCTGTGAGTGCCTTTACAAGGTTACAACTTACAAGGAGCTTCAATCAAGCGAGGAGCAACATTGACACAATGGTTTAATTAAGCTGTTTAGCTTGAAATGAGGATATATTTGGAATGTATTCTCTAGGTTCTTTAGTAGATTTCCGAAGTCCTAACAGTTTACTTCTAATTCCTGTGGCAAACTTGATTCAGGCAAACTTAATTCAGGCAAACTTAATTCCTGTGGCAAACTTCTAATTCCTAACAGTTTATTTGGAATGTATTCTCTAGGTTCTTTAGTAGGTTCTTTAGCAATTTCACACTTAATGTTTTAGCAACTGGTAGCTTTCATGGTTGTGTGAAAAACCGATGTTTTTTTGTGGTTCCTGCTGAGACCTTTGTCTACTCCTTAATCTAAATATTTATGCTTTTGCAGTGTTCTCTGAATTTAAGACTTGATTTATTGCAAACTGATTCATATGTTTCCGATTTTTGTGAGCAATGCGTACTCGGAAAGGGCTTGGAATTGCGCGAGTATATAAAAAATCATACATTTTAGAGCAACAACTCTTAAATGTCACGAGTTTGATGTTCAGAATTTCATTGATTAGGTTCTCTCAAGACTTATTGTTGAGTGGAGTCGTTAACATGTATTACAGAACAGTCACCAGAAACTGTTTAAGCTTATATTTACACTCACTCTTAAATTCCAGAAAATAACTCATCTTCAGTCGCCATATAGAGCATCTAGGACTGTAATCAGCCATCATCTTTTAGTTGATGAAGAACGAAAAAGATGGAAACACATAATATTTGGCGTCTATCATCTTTCTCTTCGTCCCACTCGATTCTTCATGAAATGATTAAGGAGCATCACCAAATTAGGTTATCTAGCCACAAGGTTTGTAGATTCAACACACACTCACAAAAATGGAATGAGTTAAAGACTGTCAGAGGACAGTAGTAATGTCAGTACCTTCATAAAGAGGGTTGTAGATTTAGTTACCAAGTTAAGATTAGTTACCTCAGCAAGTGGAGGTCCATAACCAGTTAGTGATAGCTCTCATAAACACAAAGTCTCTCAGCACTGCACAAGGACAACAATCTCCAGCTTTCATATCTCACATGTAATAAGCTTTACACAGTAGCTTAACACATAATCCGTTCACAGAATGGTATAATTGCATCACACTCCGTTAATACTTAATAGACACAGTTAGATTAGTTACCTCAGCGGAATCATGACCAGTTAAGTGAAGTGAATGCTCTCACTACTGCATAAGGAGAAGAATCGAGCTATTAAGATGTCAGATGTTAAAGCTGTAGATGCTGAGACCAGCAGGGAAATGAGAAAGAATTTGATGGTTTTATTCAAGTGATATCTTTTATTTCCGTTCATAAAATCATTAGACTAGATACTACTAACTACTAGTACACATACATGGAATTAAGTGAGAACCATTGTTGATATTCAGTTCAATTTTAGACCTTCCAATGCCACTTTCTGAAATCTCCTCCTCCGCTACCAATGCTTGAGATATTGCTCATTCGCTAGTATTCCTGGTTCAGACGTGACAATGATTCATTCAGCTGCACAATTGGACAGTACAGGCAACGGCTTGTGCCCAGTATTTGAGCCTAGCTTTCACATCATCCGGATTATCACCTGTAACCAACAACAAAATTGAAAACATTCAGACTTCATATCCCAATTTTCCAATTATTGCCATCTCAATTCTCAAAGTCAGATTTGTGGCCTCTGTAACGAAAACGGTATATTCCACATTCTTGTTTAACACTAAAGCAACAAACTTTGAACTAGGATTGAACTTAGATTACCGAATCAATCGATGGAAAGATGAGATATTTACCGGGACTAGAGATCTTCCAATTGGCAATCGGAGTGGCGGTGACCAGTGGAGGCGACGGACAATCTTCCACCGACGAAGTTTCCGGTGATTTATTTTGCTTATCGTCTAAGAACTTCTGGCTCATTGAATAGCAAAGCTCCAAAGCAGGTAAAGTGTTGCAGAGCTCAGGGATCTCGTCGTAGCTAAAACCAAACCCTAGATCTAAACAACCTCTAAGATCTTCGAGGTCGTCATCCGTCAAACTCTTGGATCTCGTCAGATCGTCCTTTTGATCATCCACCGAGGAAGAAGAAGCAGTCTCAACGTAACCTTCCAGTAACACTTGGCTCTTCTTCCTCTCTAGCTTCTTCCGACTACCTTCGCCGGCGACAAATGATCTGCGGCTGGAGATCTCAACCCAGGCTTCGTTGATTCCGGATTCATCGACGGATTCAAAGGCATTGGCAGATGTTTGCCATGGATCTGATGATTTGCAGCGAACACAACCCATGACACTCACTCTCCTCTAGCTCTCTGTGTGTTTCTCTCTGTTTTTCTTATTATATGAACTTTGTGTTGTGTCGGGAGAAATACATAAGAGTCGATTTGTTTACTTATAAAAGCCGCGATGTATGATGATGATGATGTGATGGGTTGGCATCTTCTCGCGTGACTAATGTCGTTTTAAAATTAGTGAGCCCCGACAATTAGGGTATAATTGTCAAAAAGTAAATATGTATCTTGAAATTAAGTAGATGACTAAAATTGGTAATGTGATCCATCAAAGGCACCAAATACTAATCTTTTAACAAAACTTAATTTTAAACTCAAATTTTATTTTAAAGTTTTATTTAATAGTAGAAGTTAACATGTTAGGGAAAAAATCAGAAACAATTAAATGAACAGTACAATTGTTCAGAGAAAATTATGTTATAGTCATCTATAGTCACAGGGGACTGCATGTATATGATGATATGATGTTATAACAGATATAATCATAGAACTGTCATAAACTGTAGATGATAATTAACCTTTATGAATGTGAAACACTGTCATTGTAACGACTTGGATGTGACAAAGATATACACAGTTGGTCTTGCAGCTGGGGACACGTGGTGGATAAGGAGTGGAGAGATGGGAGATACGAATGAATATGGGCCAACAAAAAGCCACGTTGTCGCTCAATAATTTAAGTGGGAGGAGAAGATTACAAAGTCACCATCATTATTCTTCTTCACCTCACAATTATTCATCTACATTATATATGGTCACCATGAGGTCCATGACCCATTGGAAATACATATGACCACATTTTTATACATTATTTCCCTTTTCCATGCATATTTATAAATGAAATGTTCTTAGAAGAATAATATTGCTTATTTTCTTTGTTATATATGTTGGGTTTTTTACCAAAGATTGCCATGCAAGGCATATATATTTATTTGTTTATTCTGGATAAACTAACAACACTAATATTTCGTATGCTTGAAATCAGACACATAATCAACTTTTAGGTATTCATTCATGGTATTATTCATATGTACAAAATCAACGTAGATCGAGAAGATCAGAAAATCAATAGTGATGATGAGATCAACAAATGCAAGGGTGGCATATTCGAATCATTTTATTTGGAAATGACCACATTATTAAAGATGTTCGTATTTCTTATCGGTGCTTACTAGTAGTATCACCATTATTCAGTTTACAAGTCACCATATATAATTATTAATTAACAAAAAGAGACCCCTTTTATGTTTTCTTATAAAAAGCGTATAATTGATTTTGCACAATTTGCACTCGTACGTGGTGTGAGGCTGGGAGGCGCGAGCCATCACGGAGATCGCACTGGTAGGATCCACATGATCTAACGCTTTAGGCTTTTTTTTCTTCATTTAGCCCCTTAAAGGTTTACTTACACACGTCACTTTTGATACACCAAACAAAGATAAAACAATTCATAAAGACACAACACAGTATACAACTAAATAAATACTAACATTATTATGTTTATGTGAAAGAATGGAGTACTTGTGTTGTTATTTCGAAGAATCAACATGGTGAGACGAGTCCGATAATCTAATGTGTTTTACCCATTTGTTTTAATGATCTCTAGTTGTAGATTCCGTGAGTCATAGTGGACGATCGGTTCAATTTTACACGGACTCAGCTTGAGAGTTGAGATGCTGGAGTTGACGTTAACTTATCTATTATTATATTGTCATAAAAATTACATTTTGGTTTACTTGAGATGAGATGTAGTTTCCTTGATTTTTCCTTTTCTTGCATCTCTATTCATATTCTCTCTGTGAGACTCTTTCTTACAAGGAAGCTAACGGAGACCATATAATATTCCCAATTGCATGCATGATTAAAAAATAAGTATGACTTTTTCAATATTTTATTTAATTCTATATGGTTTTCTTAGATGATATTTTTAGACTGAAATCCAGGTTAGTCTTTTATCAATGTGAAGCGGTGATAATTTCACTTGTGATCTCTAGTACAGTAGAACTAATTGATATGATCAGTGTCATGACTATAATAACATTAAACTGTATTTACTAGATTGAAGGCTTTAAGCATAGAGTCTATATAGTATTAATTAGCAAATGTGATAAGGAACAAAACAATCATTTAAATAAAGTAAACAGTTGGACATTTAATTTTACCATAGATAGATCGCCTGTCAACCATTTTATTGTTTAAAAACGATTCCCAATTGTCTTTGGTAAACTCTTGTTTAAGGGGAAGTAGAACAAGTGTTTGAACTTATTGAAAAGACATCGGAAGATGGAAGGTAAAAGCTGAGAAACTTAAAGATTGCTTGTCACAAAAGTAAGAGAATTGTACACCCTTGTCAACGACTTGGTCTTCTTCAATTGAATTCTATAAAAGGAGAAAACGTCCTCTCTTCTCACATTGTATTTTTGTATGGATAATAATTCTGTAATCGGATCGGAGGTGGATGCGGAGGCGGATGAGTCGTATGTCAACGCAGCTTTAGAAGATGGTCAGACCGGAAAAAAATCTGTCCAGCGGAATTATGCAACTGTTCTGACAGAGGAAGATATTCGAGCGCTTATGGAAATTGACGTTCAAAGTGTTTCAGATTTTACTTCCCTCTCCAAAGCTGAAGCCACACTTCTGCTTTCTCACTTAAGATGGTAAATGTTTTTTTTTCTTTTCTTAAGATTTGAATTTCTTCTTCTACAAGCAACCCCTTTTCTTGATCTCTCTGTTTCTTATATTTTATGTACTTAGGAATGTTGATTGTATATGTAAACAATGGTCTGCTGGTGCTCAAAGTGTTAGAGACAGCGTCGGCTTATTGGAGCTTGATCCACCTTCTGATGACAACGAAGTAATTAACAACAATCTTTCAATCCAAATGTTTCTGTTAATTCTACTTTCTTTCTTTTTCCAACTCTAAGTTAATACAAGATCCCTTAATGTTCGGATAGTATTTTTGCGGAGCCTGTGGCGAATCACACCCACATAAGAACTTGGCATCGGTCTCTTGTGGTCATCGTATATGCACTCGCTGCTGGACAAGTATGCATTAATATCTCGTTTGAATAAAATGGTTTTTCTGATCACTCCTTCTTATTTAGATAAATGACATGTAATGTATAGGCCATATCAACAAAATCATCAGTGAAAAGCCAGCTGCTGAATGGAATCTTTGGCTGAAATGTCCTGTTCGTGTTGGTCTCCACGCTTCTTGTCCAGCTTCTGTTGGTCTAGATACGATTGAGAGATTTGCTTCCAAGAGAGAGAAGTTCAATTACAATCAATATCTCCTTAGATCTTACGTTGACAACAGAGAAACAGTAATGACAAGGAATTAAAGAAAACAACGTTAGATAGATCATAGAGATCACTTTGAACCATTTGTTGCCTAAAAGGTTTTATTTAGCTTTTTCTTTTTTTGACATTCATTAGATGAAATGGCATCCTATCCAGGGGTCTAGATGCGCCATTGATCTTAGTCCAGGTTCTGGAAATGCCAGTGTCTCCTGTCACCGTTTGGTTAGATTCTGTTGGAATGTGAGTTTTTTTTAGCTTGAATCCTTTTGTTTTGAAACCATTTTCTATTACTATATATTGAATCTTAGCTTCAGTGCAGAGAAGACGCTCACAGTCCTGTGGACTGTAAAACTGCTGCAAAATGGTTAGCAATACACGTTTCTGATATCCAAAACCCGGAACGTCGGTATATTTCCCATTTATGAAATGATTCAGTCTTTTTGGATTATGATTTTAGGCTACTAGAAAATGCGGTGCCTTGTCCCAAGTGTAAGCTAAGGATCCCACGAAATCAAGATAATTCACTGAAGATGAAATGCTTACCTTGTAACTATGTTTTCTGTTGGTAATATACTTGTTCTTCTAGCTACTATTAGCTCTTATGATCTTGTGGTTAATTAGTATGATCTTACTAGTATGCTCTTTCATGAAATGTCCTCTGCAGGTTCTGCCATGTCGACTGGATTGAAGACATGGAAGGAACTGGTGGTGATTTACACTTTTGTACCTTCGATGCTGTCTTGGTACTTTATCAGCTGATGATATTTATTGAAAAGTTTCTTTTTTATTGATCTTTCATGTACCTTAATTTTCTGATGTTTTTGTAGAGTGATCAACGTGGGAAAATGTCAGAATCTGATTCAAATAGATACGAAGATTGTTATGAAAATTGGGACAGTAATGAATTGGTATATATGCATTTATTTATGAACTTCAAATCCATTATTTACCTATGAAAAATGCATTGATTTCTTTTGAGTTTGTTTTTGGGCAGTTGATGCAAAAGGAACAAGCAAACCTGCCAAAACTAGATACTATTGTAAGATAAATCTATATTGTCTTTTGTTTCAATCTCTGTAGATTAAAGTTGAATCATCTTTTTTTTAATAATCTATTTTCCAGATTCAGGAACTAAGTAACACACAGTTAGAAAACGTATCGCAGCTTAAGTTCATCCTAGAAGCTGGACTTCAGGTTAGCAAAAGTCAAACTAGTGTGAGAAATATCTTATGTTTTGAGTTTTGGTTTCCGACATAACTTAGGTGATGACTGATGCATATATACATGATACAGATCATAGAATGTAGAAGGGTCCTGGAATGGACTTATGTTTATGGATATTACCTTAGAGAGGATGAGGTCGGGAAGCAAAATTTATTGAAGGATACGCAAGGTATGTAACTTTTGTATATGTATATGCATAAAACACAGAGAGGTTAATTTTAAGGTAACATATTTTTGTTAATCAGAGAGGTTGAAGAAGTTTGTGGAAAATCTCAAACACTGTTTGGAGACTAATCTGCAGCCGTTTCGTTACGAGGAGGAACCGTCAAAGGATTTCAATGCCTTCCGCATCAAGTTAACCGAACTAACTAGGTTTGATATTCCATTGTTTCTTGTAATTTTAACAAGATCCAACAATTAAACCCTAAAACCAATCAACTTTTTTATTTATTTATTTCTTTCTTTCATAATAGCCTAACGCGGAACCACTATGAGAATGTGGTAAAAGATGTAGAGAATGGCTTAGCTAGTGTTGTCTCTGAGGGGGAAGCAAGTGGTTCAGGCCGTAATCAATAATCATGATGATTAAATCGAGTCTAATTGTTGAGTTCCAATTTACTACCGATAAATTGGTTTAATTGCAAATTGCAGTTTAGGCTGGAATATTGGATATATATTAATTTTATAAAAAAAAACGAGAATGTTCTCTTTTTTTAATGTTTGAAATTACTGTTGTAAAAATGTTTGAATTGACTAATTATAAAAGAAAATATTGGGTGTGAGTTATGTACTCTGTTTTCTAGGTTTCAAACATTAATATATTATACATAATATAAGAAAAGTAGATCATTTTTATAATCTTGCTAGGTTTGAGCCAAAAACGTTGTAATTCATGCATAATTAATATATATCAATGGTACACATTCGTTGCATTTAGATTGATTCTTGTTCCCTATATTATATGTTACTCGAAATTGTGAATTTGATAAGAATTTTGTGTTGCTCGTTTGTTTGTGTGATTCATCTACTTAGAAGTCTATTGAAGCTGATGGTGCCAATATGACATCGGTCCGGAATTGCAAACCCTATTAAATACTCAACTCGAGGAAGTCTTCATTTTTTTGAGATGTTTAATTTGGGGTTTACCATTCTTTCAACATTTTGACAAATCAAATCCGTCACATCTAAAACTATCTCATTAACTAGAAGATAAAACACCAAAATGCAACACGTAACTCTTTTAATCATTTAAAAACAATATACTATAGTTGAATTCTACATGAAATCATTTTCAGTTCAATTTTGGCTTCATGGTGCTTAAACATTGATTTTCCTAGATTTACTTTACGTTGAAGAACTAATTATTTTTGTTTTTAATATCACGTGGGTGACTTCTCAAAGAAAATGTCAAAAATCTTTGTAAGAAATAAACAAAATTTCTTTTTTTAAGAAAAATATCATAGACTTTACTTTTATAGAATTTCCATTGTTCTTAAAATCGATTACTTTGTTCTTTTTTTGGGTCCAAACTTTAAATTGATTACACTAATAGTATTAAACTTTTTTTTGTTGGTTACTAAAAATCAATTGAAACCGATAGTGGCAAAAGTCCATATATCTTTCTCTCATCTACTCGATTTCTGAATCGCGAACGCAGCGAGCGATCCGGAATCGAGAGAGAGAGCTACCAATTTTTCCAACTTGTTCGGTTCCTTATAAAGCTGTTTACTTTCCCTTGCGAATTCTCTCTCTCTCTACTATAAAGCAATACCCTTTTCTTTCTTTTTTGGTAACCCCCAAACCCTACTTTGTCCAGCGAGAAAGGAAGAGGGGTTTCGTCTGATTCCGCTAAATCTCTAGTCTTTATCTAAAGATCATGGATTCCGATGATGATATGCACGATATGGACTCGGTAGATTATGATTATTACAGCGGCGGCACCTATGATGACAACGATAGTGATGAAACTGATTTCGGGTTTGGTGAGGCTGACACCGACGATGCCGCCATCATCGCCTCCTATCGCTCTAAGGTGGCTTCGATTTTAGTGTCTTGTTTTGGGCTGCTTTTGCAGAGATGGCGAATGTTGGAAGCTGTTTTTTGTTTGTTTGTTTGGTTTGGTTAATATGGCCTCTTTGTTCATTACTCTATCTGGTTGTTAAAGTTTGCAACTTTTTGCCGTTTTGAGCTTACTTTCTTAGTCTTTGGTAGGTTAGTTTTTCCATTCTGTTCCGGCTTTAATGGGGTATGCTGCTGAGCTTTAAGAAGTTTTTTTTTTTTTGGTTTAAGACTTTTGCTTTATTCATGCAATGTCTAGCCTCAATAGTTCTCTCCCTGTTTATTGGTTTTAGTTCATATCTGCTCTTATTTTACTTTGACCATATTGACTCAGTGTTGTTGTAATGATGTATGCTTCTAGAGTAATTATGTTGTTCTCAAGGAAGAAGATATTCGCAGGCATCAGAACGATGATGTTGGGCGAGTTTCCGCGGTCCTCTCCATAACCGATGTCGAAGCAAGTACTTTGCTTCTTCACTATCACTGGTAAAATCCCTTTTACATTTACTGTGTGATTTTGTTATAAATCTTTCTGTTTCCTTTGTTTTCGATGATATATCCACGACATTGTTTATCCTCTAGTTGTTTCAAAACGACTTTTCTCTTCCATGGGATTGTTTTGATCTGCTACATTTAATGGACTCTATATTGATGTCCAAACTAGTGTCTTTCTCTAGTTTCCTAATGCTCCTGAGAAATGTTTCTTTTTTTAGGAGTGTCAGTAAAGTTAATGATGAATGGTTTGCGGATGAGGAGAGAGTTCGCAGAACTGTTGGCATATTAGAGGGACCTGTTGTTACAACACCTGATGGCAGAGAAGTAATTCCTTTAATTCTCGACTCGGAATTGTTTTCTATAATTCTCGCTTGGTAAATCATGTTTCACTGACGCATGATTTGATGTTTAGTTTACATGTGGAATATGCTTTGATTCCTACACTCTTGAGGAAATTGTATCGGTTTCTTGTGGTCATCCTTTCTGCGCTACATGTTGGACAGGTATGTTTTTTCCCTCCATTATCGTTAGATGCTTACATCTGTAGCTTCTTCAGAAACAGCGATTGTTGATTTATTACTTTCCTTGGATTTATCTGAGTGTTTATTTAGTTAGCATTTCGGTTTACACATTTTAAAAGATATTTGCCTATGAATTTAATTGTTAAGCTTTAGTTTCCTTCATGTCTGGAATGCGTAGATCTAAGTTTTATATACTGTTTTTCCTACTAAAACATCTCTTTTCTGATACCTTTCGTTTTATACTGTGCACTTTTGTAGGTTATATAAGCACAACCATCAATGATGGCCCAGGCTGTTTGATGCTAAAATGTCCCGACCCTTCTTGTCCTGCTGCTATTGGTCGAGATATGATCGATAAGTTGGCTTCTAAGGAAGACAAGGAGAAGTATTATAGATATTTTCTTAGATCTTATGTCGAAGTCAACAGAGAGGTAAGCTTCCAAGATAATATATATTCAGACTGCATATCTTCATGCAAGAAGCATAAACTACTTGATGCTCTTGCGAGTTCTTTCGATCCGTCTATATAGTTTAAACTTTAAAATTCAGTTTATCCGCGTGTCCTCCCTATGATGCTTTAATTGACTCCAATTTCCAGGAAGCTTTTACTTCTCTATACTGGCTATTACAATTTTTAGCATATACTAGTATTGGTCGAAGATTTTCTCTGTCTCCAGATTTACCTAATTTTTCCTCTTCTTAATCTTGTATGGAATGGCGTCCAGCTTTTCTTCTTGAATTACATCACAATAATCCCAACGTATTTCAATGCATTTGCTTTGAGCAAAGTACTACTTTGTCATCAGTTTTTGTGTCTTTGTGTGTCTAGTTTGAAATATTGCTCGTATTTGTTTTTTCTGTTTCAGATGAAGTGGTGTCCTGCCCCAGGATGTGAACATGCAATTGATTTTGCTGGTGGGACCGAAAGTTATGATGTTTCGTGCTTGTGTTCGCATAGCTTTTGCTGGAATGTAAGTTCTTCAAATCAGAGACCATTAATCTACTTTTTTTTTTTTTTTTTTTTTTTTTTTTTTTTTTTTT
>Ga0041059_1000213_pt1 | contig 38624 bp, 23 predicted proteins | sample AraColnosormetaG_FD_56232 | JGI IMG/M metagenome (GOLD analysis project Ga0041059, IMG submission 56232) | Arabidopsis roots microbial communities from North Carolina, USA - Col MF nosort | ecosystem: Host-associated > Plants > Roots > Unclassified | place: USA: North Carolina | collected...
AAAAAAAAAAAAAAAAAAAAAAAAAAAACACTAAAACTATATCAGCAAATTGACTAGCTTGTGGAGCAAAGTGAATATAATAACAATGGAAAAAGATAAGAGTGTTACTACCAATACCATCCAACAAGAAACGTATATGTTAGTTAAAGCTTTGCGTAAATGTCCTAAAAAGAAACTAACTCACAAAAAGTCACATGTGGTGTTCATGCATCGATGATGTAAATAATTACCACTCCACATAATATTATGTAGTTAAATACGACATTTTGGTTTAATTTCATAATTACGTCAGATCTGATTTTCTTTTAGTCATGCTCCATTTTGTTCGTATTATTTTTTTCTCTTGTAACTTTAGGATTCGTAATATTATTGACGAGAGATTAAGTTATAGCAAGTTTTAACTTTTAAAGATTTTACTGTTTTGCAAAATCAATGGTTGATAGAAAACCCAAAGAAGTTAGCCAATGTACTAGCTAATAACATTGTTTTACATTAATTTTTGCGGGCTACCTTTTGTACGTTTCTTAGTCCCCTCTCTCTCGCATAGGTTTCGACCTATATCCCCTGCTTACAAAACCAATGACAATAAACAAAATCAAAGATAATAAAACCAATTATCTATGCAACCAAGGCATTTTTGGGAAAGGGATGCAGACTTTAAAATATCCGAATATTTTACACTTCTAGATAGTCTACAAATAAACAACGGTAAAATTATACGAAATTGTATATCTATACTATGTTTCATGGATCATAACATATGAAAATGTAGATGTGTTGTACATAGTTTACATTCTTTAGATATGATTTGTGTGATAACCAGTAACAGTATTTATTTGATTTATTACTCTCTTTCATTTTTTTTCATTTTTTGAAACAAATTATATTGACTTGGTCTTCAAAGGCTGAGTATGTGACTCCACAAATACATAGCATCCTATTATTTGTTATCTTAATCGCGTCACATTAATTAATTTTCATCATGTACCACTCGTACTTGTAGAGCATTTACTACATTAGTTACACCAATCATTCGATAATAAGAAATAAACTTAGGAGAATTGATTAATTATTGATGTAACCGAGTAACTGGACTACTTAAAAATATATCGTTTTCAATTTTCATTATCTTATATGATGATATAGATGCGTTTCGTTTTCAGTGACAATAATAGTATTTTAGTATATTATTAACTAATTAACTAATATCGGAAATCATAGTAAGCAGGAGGAGGAGCGTGGTGTTGTCAGGACTATAAAACGTATTTGTGGAATAAATCCCTTTACTTAGCCAAGGAAAAAAACGTGCAACAGTATATATAAATATAAATGCATGCAAATATTATGAATTGAATGTAAAAAAAAACACAGATAAAACCCTAAAATCGAACTATGAGTATTTTCCTTTCGTATGGTAGTTTCGGCCAAAACCAAAATTGGCTTTGAGTTTTTTGACAACTCAATTATTGGGTACAGATTGAAACAATTGTATTTTGTTTTCCCAAAAAAGCAAATAATTAGCCAAAAAAGAAACAAAAACATTGGGAACAAGGAAAAAAATAGTGGGTAAAAAGGTAAATTTGGGTAAGATGTGGTGAATAAATGAAGTAGGAGGACATTGGGTGGCGTGTGGGAGGATGTGGGACACATGAAGAGTGTCGACATGATAGGTGAGAGATATGATACTAGATAGGTTCTTTAGTCTTAGGGTTAGACTTTTGTGACTTTTGTTAGACACCTACCTAAGTGGTTTTGTCGTCAAATCTGTTTTTAGGACTTTGGTTTTGGTTTAAGTTTTTAGTCAAAGCCTAAAAAGCTCATGCGCTACTCTACTATACACATGTGGACTCATCTTATTTAATTTCCTCTCTTTTTCATTAGGTGTGCCGTGTGCATTTATGCCTAGATAAGATAAATAAGATAGAAAAATATTTACTCTTTTACTTTATGTTATTCTAACCAGTAACGGTTTTAATAACATAAAATTTTAACAGATTATTAAATGAAGAGTATATGTAATAGAAAATGAATCAGTAACTATCCGGAACCAAATGATATATGAAGTTTTGTATCTTTAGATAAGGATATTTTGATTTAGAAGTCGTGGTATCCGAATTCATTTTCATGTGATATATGAACAACATAAAAGAAGTAAACTTGTCATTAGCTCTGTTGGTTAATAGGTAATTAGGTGTGGTTTTGGTTATTAAAAACGTAAAAGGAGTAATATGGAATGTAAGAGAAATAGCTGAAAACGAGAGTGGCTGAGAGAAGGGATGTATGAAGTAGCAAAGAAAAACAATAAAACCTTCGTTCCTTGTGATAATATTATTCGATGACATATGTTTAGTACTTTTTGTTACTAGTAAATTCAGTTGAACTGTACTTTGTTCAACATAGCATGTACTAATTCTATTTTATATTTACTTATTTAGTTAATTCGGTTAGAGTTTCTTTGGTCTGATCTGATGTAACCTTTTAAAAAATTAAAGTAATCAAAACAAATTTGTAGTCTGTTTGGATGAGTGCTTGTACACAATTCGATTGGATTATATTAAGTGGTACTTTTGCTAACATTCGAATTGACTATCACAATTAAATTAAACTTTTTAAAAAATGATAAAAACGATTGATTAAAATTTGAAAGTTTTTTTTCTGCTATTTAAATTAACGATTCAACATATGTATCTACGCAGCACTTGAACTACACTAACTACAATTAATAACTACATCAATCGCACTGACAGTAGTATATTTTAGCATCATATTACGGATTTACAGTTTTCCATTAGTTTAAAATATTTCAACTATATTAAAAAAAAAAAANCATCAATTTCAGCATAACTTCCATATGGTAAATTATCTGATGATAATTGTTTCAAAACACAACTCATAGATAAATACAGGTTTATAATTAACACATGAGAAATGACATTAAACGGTTCAATTGGCGTGGTAAAGGTGTAGCAATGTAGTTACTGTTTGTTGGTAGGAAGCATAGTCGCATAAACATGCATGGGTCCAAATCATATCTTCAAAACGAGTTTTTAAAACTTTAAATGACAAATTATGAGAAAAAGAGACCAAATTGAACACAAACTTTACATCGAAATGGAAGGTTCGTAGGGAGACATGGGACACAATAAGACATCAAAGCATGGGCTCCATTCCATAACATTTCCATATTCTCATTCTCTTTAATGTTATTAAGACTATAACGAATAAATATGTATAGTATTCATATGGGTCTCCATTTCAATTTCATCAAGTGTGTCTAGATTACACACATTCAACGTACATTGCTCTCTTTATCGTTCTATTTCTCTTATTTTCTGATATTTTTATACTCGTTGCGATAGCTTTGTTCATGCACATACTCGACAAGTATCCTCATCCACGACAAAAGAAAGATATACACGATAATATTGCGAAAGATCTGAACTGACGTCATATTGTCAAGTGTATGCTAAAAGTTCATATTAACATGTTAGTCGGTTCATATCTATTTTTAATCAGATTTTTCATTAATTTATTGTCGTCGCATGTTTTTTATTTTATGCAGTCAGAATACAATATTTATTTTCGGAGAATCACATTTCTAACCCTCATATTGTCAATTCGAGGCGTCGAGCCTTTCTTAATTGCTGTCCAGAAAGAGGACCAAAAATGTCCACTAAAGGCGGGCTTTACATTAAGGCCCAATAAATAAAACTGTTACCAATGTCATGGGCAAATTCCACAATGGGCTTTAAGTAAGCGTCTAACGGCCTTTGTTTTTCTCGACCGTCAGTGATTTACTTTTTCTCTCTTAAAACAAAATTTTGAAGTTTTCTCAATGACCACCAAACTTATGCTCATTTGGTAAAAGATGCCACCAGTAATTTATGGATATGAAAACTCTCTTTTCTACAGAACCGTACTGAGATTTTAATTTGGCAAAATTACAATTTTCAAGAAAATTTCATCTCTGTAATTAATTAATTTAACCCCACACGCAAAAAACTTTCTATATATATGAACCATAAATATGGATGCAGAATTTGAAGACCAGGTCTGTTTGGGGATAGATTTTAACAAATGATCCAACCTGTCCACCATAAAAATTGATTAATTGTTTTTGAAAATAAAATAAATAACGCAGAATGAAAATAAAAGAAAATTGGATGGCTGTCATATTCAGTACATTCCGATTCAAACTATTGGCTATTTTCTTTTGTTTTATTACAATTAAAATAAACATAAAGGGTAAAACCAGACACAAAGCCCTCTCTTTGGTCTCATTCTTATTGCTTTTCTCATGAAAAGCCAAAGCCAATATACAGTGTAAAGAAGGATTTAGAAAAAAATAATATTTTTGTAGACGATATTCAAAGGGGATCTTGCAGAGGTCATGAGAGGCATGTATCAGTAAAAGAGGCACCTTCCTAATTTATAAGGATTTTGGAGTTTTCTTCATTATATGATTTTTTTTCATTTGTTTCCTTTTTGTTATTGATAATCAGAATATGGGAATATGAACACTAGAAAACATATGGAAATCCAAAATCAACCAATTATTTTTGATGTGTGATCATGAAAGCTAATCTTAAATTTGGAGTTATATTCATACGCTTGGAAGGGATAAGTAAAGTTAAGTTTATAGACCCGTTATGTCAAAGGCTAATCTCGAACTAAGAAAACTTCATTGTTATAAAACAAAAAATGATTGCTATATAAAGATATAAACATTCAATGATCCGATATTACTCTTAGTGTAGTACATGCAAGTAGCTAGTTAGAAGTCTATAAATTAGAGGATTGTTTTGGACTTTTTGGTCTTCGAAGTTTCAAGCTGGATTTCAAAATGTGTTATGTGTATCAACAACAGAGTATCTCAAAATCTTAACATTAAAATAAAGAAAAAAAGAAGAAGAAAAAAACAAATATGTAAAATTAGGGAACATATTAGGGTCATCTGTTCCAAGAAAAGTCAATCGTAATTTGTATAAATCTTGGATCTACAAAAAAAAATCTTGAAACTGATATAGAATTGAAGATAATAGATTGTTGCTTTGCATGGCTTTTTTCCATAAGTTGAATTATTTTTAAAATATAAATTCATAATGTTGTTACCCTTTAGACAAAGGAGAGCGACTTCGTTAGCTTTACATATCCTCAGTGCCTTTTTGTCAATTTTTGCGTAAGAATATCTAACTACTAAATTTTATTTTAAGAAAACAAGAATCTCTGATTACAGAGAGTTTCTTTTCAACGAAGACAAAAAAAAGAAAAGGAAAAAACAAAATTATTTTCAACGGGATGGAATAGCTATGACCTTTTTGCATGTATAGTATACGTAGGTAGCTTTATAGAGAAATACTTCAGTTTATTTATTTATTATTATTGATAATAAATGTGAATGAATCTAATACTAATAGGAATAAATTTTGTATACGAGTAAAGATGACGCCAAAGGATGGATCCAATCCATGGTTAATGGATATGCAGAATAAAGAGAGAATGACATAAGGATTCAGATGTGACGTGACATATTGGCCTCGATTACTTGGACTATGACATTTCAGACCTACCAATTTTTACAAACTTTTATTCCCCAAAATTTTGAAATAACAATACTATAATTTTTGTAAAAAAAACTATTTAGATCAAACAAATAGTATAATTTATAAACAATTAGTTGAAAGTTATTGACTATTTTATGATGTATGTATCATTTTGTTTTGTTGCAGTCATATAAGTTAAAATTTCTATAATTGTTAGTGGTTTTACTAGTTGTAGCACTTAAAAAGTCGTACAAACTTACAGGTTTTGAGATTAGTGTTTTACGAAAAGCTGTTAATTAATTTTTAGTTAAATTAAGTTTATAAAAATGTCTAATGACAATCGAGATGAGACCTGATATAAAACAAAAACAGATACAAAGAGAGAGTTAAATCAATAGTATCAGTCCTATCAGCAACTTCTGATTAAAATTCAGTAATATCGTTTAATTAAATGCATATGAAACAAAAAGGCCCAATGGGCTATTTATTTTTCTTTAAATTTTATTTTCAAGCGTGCGAATCGCAATAAAAACTCACACCAATAAAAAAAAAGAGGAAAAGAAAAGTAGAAGACATGCTCTGTTAAGTGGTCGCTGTCTTCACTCTCTAATCTTCTCTGTGTATTTGGCAGTTGAATTTTCTCTGCATGCAAAATCTAATTTTAGATTTCGTGTTGGATTCTCATTACCTTCTTAAATTCCCAATCTACCCCTGTCATCAAACGTCAACGTTAATATCTCTCTCTCTCTCTTATTCACATTTTTTGGGTACAATTTTAATAATTTATTGTGATTTTTAATGATTCGTCTATTATTGTGTTTCTCCTTTCTCTTTCACCATACATGCAAAATCTCCTGCATTTCTGTCTCCTTCGGGTAATTATGTGAATAATAGTGGTCCTAATAATTTTTTAACATCTAAAATTAGATCCTTTAGTTAGAAAAAACTTTCTTTGTACGTGTGTGTGTGTGTTTTAAGTTCAATTATAACTAGTCACATGTGATATCACAATATATATATTGAAATTGGAATTATTCATATTAATGAGTTAGCATTAATATATATACGCTGACATTACCAACCAAATGTTTCTGCTTTTATGGATAGTTCTATATGTTGCACTTGATTATAGATACTATATAAAACTGGGTTTATTTAAAATCCGTACCCATAACAAAAGTGGACCAAAACGAGATCCATGGTTTTGTGTTTACTTTGTTGGTTAACCAGATAATATGATTATGGAAGATTAAATCTTTACTAAATTATAAAATAATTTGGAAAAACAAACTTAAATATGTTGAGTGTCTTCAGTGCTCACTGTTCAGGAATAATCTCGTGTAGTCCTACTTGAACTAGAGGTTGATATACATAAACACGTGAATATTTTAACGACCGTACATAAACACATGTATCGATCAAATACAAATTATAATGAGACTAGAATCCAAGATGAGGATGACTCTAGCAGAATATACACAGCTAAGAATTTGTACAAGAGAGTCGAAAAATAGATTCTAATCATTTAAAAAAGATATGGATTTCAGTTACGGATTGATATTACCATTACGCAGTAGTACATACACATAATTTTTTGTTTTGTTTTACCGATAATAGAATGAAAATGTTGTGTTAAAAATATTGGTTTTACTAAAACTCGTTTTATGTTAACTATATAATGTCTTTCCGCATGTAAATTGAAACAAAACTGTAATACAAATTATGTTAAGCCATTGCAATTAAAAAATCCACGGGTAGTAAATCCTCAGAAGATTATGTTAAGTCTACAAATTTTCTCTTTAGATTAGTAAGGTTTAGGACAAAATTATGTATACCTTGCAGGGGTATAAAGGTCACTGCATAGTCAGACTCAGCATGAAGCCAAAGAGTCGTCTCTGTCCTAAAGATATCTACAGCTGCTTCGCCTGTGAATAGAGAAGAAATTGAATGATGAGAGATCCCATCTAGCGTTTCACGTTTGCGTTCTCCGTCGCAACTTTGGCGGTTGTTGACTTTTTTTCTTATGTCGTTGTTTGACTAATTTTCTCAGAGTGAGAGTGTAATCAAGAAAACTAATATTCGAAAAGAAAGAAAAAAAAGGCAAGAAAACTATTGTCGAAAAGACATAAATGACACTAAAATTGGATTATTAAAAATGGTATATATGTTTGGTGGAATTTATAATCATTACCAAAATCAAAGGAAGGAGAGAGGGACCTCTTCGTGCTTATGATTTCCCTCCTAAACAACTGCTCCCACTATCCTTTTTTACTTCCAACAAAATCATTCACACGAGAAAATCTGTCTCGTGATCACTTTCATGCAAAATTAAACTAAATTTTGGTATTTTTTGTCAAGTTCTTGCTGTTTTAAGTCGATTATTTGGTAATACTATATGTGTGGATATACACATCCAAGCTAATCAATAATTGATCTCCTTCTCTTATCAATAAATTACACCACATTAGCTAATCAAGCTAATAAATTACACCACATTCTCTTATCAATTTTTATATGGTATAAATAAAACAACCGACTATAGGCTACAGAGTTGGTATTAAGGCATTATTGCCTTCTAGTCGAAGGAATTTTTTTGTTATGATAACACTCGTGGGAAAAAAATCCAGCCTAATATGCTCATTTAAAGGATAATTGATTTAAATGCTTTAATCATTAAAATAAAAGGTTTTTGCTTTTAAAGGTTACCACCGCTTAATTCATCATTAGGAGAATATTAACTTTGATCGAAATTCCAAAATACTTTTTTAACACATAAGAAAATTTTCAGCATTTTTAAATAAAGGGTACATTTATTGGGTTCAATAAATATGTTTCCACGTAAAGTTTGGAGGTTTAACCACATGAATGTTTTTTGATTTAAAAAACACATAAATTTTCTTAGTAATTACACATTTTTAACCGTCCATCCAGATTGTAATAAGTGACAAATCTGAAAACATTTTTTTTTTTCTTGAATCTTGTTTAAATTCTCTCTGCTGCATACTTGCAGGCATTTGACCAACGACTATACATATTGAAAGCAAAATATCCACCAGGGATGATAGGGTTAGATCCCACATTCAATATCTTTTGTCTTTGTTATTTATGAAAAACAAATATTTATCAGGAAAAAAACGTTTCTTCTCTAGTGGTATAAGATAATAACAAAATTTAATACTTAGTTAATGTATTTACTATCTTCAAACTTACCATCCTTCAACATTAATATTGATCAATTTTTATTTTTTTTACTAAACTACTTCCACTAAAAAAATGCAAAAGAAGAGATATATATTTAAGTCAAAGTAATTAAAGATGGATGGGTGATTCTTCAGCAAAACGGCGCCGTAGAGGTGTCTTATCCTACATTACAGCTGGGTTGTGGCAGACATCATAGGGCCTACGTATATTTGAGCTTTACTGTACGTAAAGCTTTAACATATCTAGTTAGTTCTCACTGTACAAACAAAACAAAATCCAATTCGTAACATATATACAAATACTACTAGTACTAGATTACGCTACGTATACATCGCTTTTTCGCAAATTTCTAAACTAATCTATACAACAAACTTGAATGTTTGTTTTGTAATTTATCTTAAACCAAAGTTTTGAATTGTGCATTGGGAGCTACACTCTAGTCCCCTTTTTTCCCCAAAATAATCTCCTTACATCGACCGGTTAAAGTATTTAAACCAACAAATTTTAATTTGTTGCTGAAGGTACAAACATGTCACATATATAGAGACAGCATCGTTTATACAAATAATGTTCGATGTATTGGAAATCAAATATAAATACGAGTAGCGACTCACTTGGTTTAATAGTTTGGAAGATAATGAAATAAAAAGATGAATTCAAAGGATACAGAGCTATATATGTCGGGTCATTTAGAGCCGTGACCAAAAGTTTCGTCGTAATTTCTACGGTCGGTCATAAGAAATTTTGGACTTTTCTTCACCCTTTTATGAACTTCTGTATAGTTTTTGTCGGATTATATATTTGTATTCGTATATTTTTTGTTTCTAATAATGATACGTAAATTCACGATAAGAAAGACTTCTTTTTATTTAATTTGATTTAAAACTTTTGTTTTTGGAAATGACTCATACACAAGGTTAAAGTTTGATGGTATCCAATTTACAAAAATGTTTCGAGAGTGCGTTCGAGTGTCCTACCACCATCGTACCAACTCGTATGGGTTTATTATTAGGTTTTTTTCTTCTTTTTCCAATGTCTTTATAATTGAACCACTCTAAATTTCTTTTTTTAAATTAGGTTAAGAATCTTGAATTTTCTGTTGATTTTAAACCAAGGTTTTCAATTCTTCTTAGCAAAAAAAAAAAAAAAAGGTTTTCAATTATTAAAGAATCTAAATTTTTTGAGTTCAAGAGTTTAATGATAGCTGAAAAGTTATGAATGATTGCAAGTTTGCAACAGAATGGTCGATGTAGTACATATCAAAAACATGCATCAAAATAAATATTCGTGCTTAGCAAGAGAAACGATTGAAATAAACAGAACAATCGTTAACCACTTAAAAATCTTAGAATAATTTTGTAGTGATAATTTTCTGTAAGAGAGAGGTATCATATCTTACAAAAAAAAACTCATTTCAGATAAAATAATGTTGTCCAATCGTTACCAAGTATGTTTTTGCTGTCATCAGTTGTATTGTAACTCGTCTCTTAGCCATATAGTTCTAAGTTTTAAATGTTTTCAAAGACTTTACAAAAATAAAATAATAATAAGGTGGAATTTGTAGGGCTAAAAGCGAAAAATAAAAATAAAATAAAAGTAAAGAAACGTCTTTCTCAATAAGAACACAGATCCCAACGGATTCAAACAGCAAATTTGTGCTTTGCTCTTCTCTCTTATTATAATATCCTCTCAAAAACCCTCTCCTATATCCTCCTAAAGCCCCCCTTCCTTGTTTCTCTACCGCAACAAAGAAAAAACAAAAGTTTGAGAAAAATGGTGTGTTCGTTGTGTAACCAATGATTGGGTTTTAGCTTACTACTTCGAGAGATTATAAGAAAGAAAGAGTGAAGATACATTATAGAAAGAAGAGAAGCAGAAACCAAAAAAAGAAACCATGAAGTCTTTTTGTGATAATGATGATAATAATCATAGCAACACGACTAATTTGTTAGGGTTCTCATTGTCTTCAAATATGATGAAAATGGGAGGTAGAGGAGGTAGAGAAGCTATTTACTCATCTTCAACTTCTTCAGCTGCAACTTCTTCTTCTTCTGTTCCACCTCAACTTGTTGTTGGTGACAACACTAGCAACTTTGGTGTTTGCTATGGATCTAACCCAAATGGAGGAATCTATTCTCACATGTCTGTGATGCCACTCAGATCTGATGGTTCTCTTTGCTTAATGGAAGCTCTCAACAGATCTTCTCACTCGAATCACCATCAAGGTCAGTAGTAGTAATGTTGGAGTTTTTAGTTTTCTTGGTGTTGATGTTGTTGTGTCTTGTTTGATGGGAACATGTTTGGTTTTAGGGATTTATGTTTTATTTTTTATACTAAGGACATTTTCTGTTTTTTTTGGTTGTTATTTAGATTCATCTCCAAAGGTGGAGGATTTCTTTGGGACCCATCACAACAACACAAGTCACAAAGAAGCCATGGATCTTAGCTTAGATAGTTTATTCTACAACACCACTCATGAGCCCAACACGACTACAAACTTTCAAGAGTTCTTTAGCTTCCCTCAAACCAGAAACCATGAGGAAGAAACTAGAAATTACGGGAATGACCCTAGTTTGACACATGGAGGGTCTTTTAATGTAGGGGTATATGGGGAATTTCAACAGTCACTGAGCTTATCCATGAGCCCTGGGTCACAATCTAGCTGCATCACTGGCTCTCACCACCACCAACAAAACCAAAACCAAAACCACCAAAGCCAAAACCACCAGCAGATCTCTGAAGCTCTTGTGGAGACAAGCGTTGGGTTTGAGACGACGACAATGGCGGCTGCGAAGAAGAAGAGGGGACAAGAGGATGTTGTAGTTGTTGGTCAGAAACAGATTGTTCATAGAAAATCTATCGATACTTTTGGACAACGAACTTCTCAATACCGAGGCGTTACAAGGTTGTTTTTTTATTTTATAATATTAAACTTTGTTTGACTTTCGTTAGTAATGTTACATATACTTACTTAAAAGGTTATGTGAAACAGACATAGATGGACTGGTAGATATGAAGCTCATCTATGGGACAATAGTTTCAAGAAGGAAGGTCACAGTAGAAAAGGAAGACAAGGTCTAGTGCTTTTTTATTTAATTATCATTAAGCTAAACATAGAAACTTTTTAAGTAGTTTATGATTTAACGTATTACTGACATTTGAGTTTTATTTTCTTGTTTTCTCTATGTGTGATAATGATTTGATGATCTTCTTCTCAGTTTATCTGGGTAAGTACACACTTCAATCTTCATGGATTCATGATTTCCCCCTCAAATTTCTCGGGAAAATAATGATGGATTTTGACTTCTTTATTTTTGTTTGATTAAATCTTTATTAGGAGGTTATGATATGGAGGAGAAAGCTGCTCGAGCATATGATCTTGCTGCACTCAAGTACTGGGGTCCCTCTACTCACACCAATTTCTCTGTAAATCATCTTTTCTAAACTTTATGTCTCTTTGACCTTGTTGTATGATTTATTTATATAATATGATAATGGATATTTGAAGGCGGAGAATTATCAGAAAGAGATTGAAGACATGAAGAACATGACTAGACAAGAATATGTTGCACATTTGAGAAGGAAGAGCAGTGGTTTCTCTAGGGGTGCTTCCATCTATAGAGGAGTCACAAGGTCCTTTTAAATTACATTTATATAACTTTATATAATACATAGTTTAATAATGTGAATATTGACTTTGTGTGAGTTTTTTGTACTAGACATCACCAGCATGGAAGGTGGCAAGCACGGATTGGTAGAGTCGCTGGAAACAAAGATCTCTACCTTGGAACTTTTGGTAATTCATCATGCCGATGATTTTGATTGTTAAAACTTAACATTTTCAATTGCTTGTGTCTTACGAAATCTTTTGACACTATCATAGGAACCCAAGAAGAAGCTGCAGAAGCTTACGATGTAGCAGCAATTAAGTTCCGTGGCACAAATGCTGTGACTAACTTTGATATCACGAGGTACGATGTTGATCGTATCATGTCTAGTAACACACTCTTGTCTGGAGAGTTAGCGCGAAGGAACAACAACAGCATTGTCGTCAGGAATACTGAAGACCAAACCGCTCTAAATGCTGTTGTGGAAGGTGGTTCCAACAAAGAAGTCAGTACTCCCGAGAGACTCTTGAGTTTTCCGGCGATTTTCGCGTTGCCTCAAGTTAATCAAAAGATGTTCGGATCAAATATGGGCGGAAATATGAGTCCTTGGACATCAAACCCTAATGCTGAGCTTAAGACCGTCGCTCTTACTTTGCCTCAGATGCCGGTTTTCGCTGCTTGGGCTGATTCTTGATCAACTTCAATGACTAACTCTGGTTTTCTTGGTTTAGTTGCTAAGTGTTTTGGTTTATCTCCGGTTTTATCCGGTTTGAACTACAATTCGGTTTAGTTTCGTCGGTATAAATAGTATTTGCTTAGGAGCGGTATATGTTTCTTTTGAGTAGTATTCATGTGAAACAGAATGAATCTCTCTATAACATATTATTTTAATGAATCTCCTTTGCTAAGTCCTTCTCTCTTCGTTACGTATTTTCGATATATTATACTTATTCATGTGCTAAAAAAGGTGAAAACAAGGGAAATATGTTGGAACAACACAAAAGGTTGCATGAATATATCTAAACTATGCGAACTATTATGGCTATTGATAGAAACATGAACATTTAGTAGTTGATTTTATGGCTTTGATAGTTTTGGCAATTGATTAGAATGTTAATCTCTTTATAGAGAAATAGTAAGAAAATATGTAAAGAGAATGTGCATGGAGCTGAAATGACCCATATCTAATAATTAGGTTTCTTGTCACTTTATTTATCTTTTTGAAACACATTGTTCTTTTAAGTACAGAGAAATAATAAGATGAATAATGGTAAATATGTAATGTCTCTCCAATAATGCGATATGCTTTATTGACCATATCGTTCCACAACAATCCAACATACCTTCACCACCTCATTTCTAAATTCCCTCCTTTTGTCTCTTTTTCACACCCCCACCGTATCAGCTTTTCCCTAAAGTTTCACCAAAATTTTAAAATATTCCCTCCTCCATCATATTTAGTGATTTTTTTTCTTTTTGATATTTATTAAAGTTAGTTTATACTGTATCTAAAAAATGGAGAATTTATTGGTTGGAACTTTTAAGAGCCATTTACTATGTCCCAAATAAATATGGGGGCAGCAAATTTACTGTAACCCATACGTGGGGTAAATGAAGTGAGTAGTTCAAAGTTGAAACTTGAAAACCTTTGATCTTTAAACATAATGTCCTTCGCACGTGTTTTCCACACGCGTGGAGTAGTTTGCAGAAACTCGGAAGCGAAAGATGGTTATTGGGCCTTGGACCATTATAATCACAAATCTGGCCCACTTTTATCTTTTATTCGAAGCACGTTTGCAGGACATTAATTTGATCGTGCTTTTCACTCGTGAGGAAGAGTTGGTTTAGAATCCGGAGAGAAACGTAGTTATTGGGCTCCGGCCCAAGTTTAATTTCAAAACTCACTTCTCATAAACCCAAATTTTGGGCATATGATTTGAGTTGGACAGGATGTGATTCTTTTTTTTTTTGTTTCTCTAACAATATAATGTCTTGGGTTATTTTGTGGTGAATATGTTGTAGGGTTCAAAACATTATAGTCCACATGAAATCATATTTTTGGGCCTTGATATTTTCATATCAATCAATCGAATTAATAACACATTAATTGCATCGAAAATGTGGTTTTTGTTTGTTATACCAAAATACGAAGGCAAAACTCTTCCACGCAAAAAACTCTTCCACGCATGCCTCTAACTTCATCCAGTTCTGTTCGTTATGATAAAAAAAAAAAATATAACAAAATCTATAAGATTTCTAATTTGATCAGAACTTTATAAAAGTCTAATAACTTTTGTCACATTATAAGCTTTTAGGAAAAAATAAAACGACCGACCTTATTTAATTGCATTGTCCTAACTTCCCAAACGTTTTAATGAGATTTTGCGTAATAGAGAAACAAGCCACGAGTTCGATTCACAGCCACAATAATCTTTCTCTACCAAATAAAGACTTGATCTTTCTCTTCTCCTTCTATATCCACGCGTCAATTCGTAAAACCAACGGCTTGAACCACCGGCAATAGCCGCGGGATTGCGGCGGAGGATTAATCAAAAAACGCACCACCTGAAATCTCTCTGTGTACGCTAATGGCTCCGACGATATTCGTTGATCACTGTATCCTCACAACAACGTTTGTCGCATCCTTGTTCGCGTTTCTGCTTCTATACGTCCTGCGTCGCCGGAGCAAGACGATTCATGGGTCTGTCAATGTCCGTAACGGAACCCTAACGGTGAAATCTGGAACAGACGTTGATATTATCATTGTCGGTGCTGGTGTCGCCGGCGCTGCCCTTGCTCATACCCTCGGCAAGGTAAGATCTTTTCTTCTTAATTCAAAGTTTTAACTTTTTACATAATTTTGACTTTTTTTGCTTTTGTCGTTATTCAATTTCACTTCTATTTCTGGTAATCATATCATTAATCAACGAAATGGTTTATCTTTATTGAATTTTGTGGTTTGAATTGTTTATTAGTTTATTTATCGTCTAGCTCAATCACATTCTTGTAACACAAGTTATGTTTTAGGTTTCTCTATGGACAATGGTTTTCTTAAAGATAAAGTTGCGAACTTTCGCCTTAATATTTCAAAATCTTGAAAATTCTCGTGATTCTTAATTCACGGGTAAACGTGTTTTGCTTGTTGCGTTTTTTTTGCCGTCACGGAATCAAATTTAGTGACTTTAGCTTTTGTGTGTATGTGTGTGTGTGGTTGTAGGAAGGAAGAAGAGTTCACGTTATAGAAAGAGACTTAACGGAGCCTGATCGAATTGTCGGTGAATTACTTCAGCCTGGTGGTTACTTGAAGTTAATCGAACTCGGGCTTGAAGGTTAGACCAAATCAACTAATAAAGATAATAACTTTTGTTGGATTAGTAAATCTGACTTGTGTGTATTGATTTGGTTACTACTTGGTTATTGTAGATTGTGTGAAGGATATAGATGCGCAGAGAGTTCTTGGTTATGCTCTCTTTAAAGATGGGAAACACACTAAACTCTCTTACCCGTTGGATCAGTTTGATTCCGATGTTGCGGGTCGTAGCTTTCACAATGGGAGATTTGTGCAGAGGATGCGAGAGAAAGCTTCTTTACTTCCCAAGTAAACATTTCGTTTTCCTTATGAGTTTTGAAAGCATACATCTTTTAGTTTCTTATTGATATAGAATGTGATTTGAGTTTTCGATATTCAGTGTTCGAATGGAGCAAGGAACAGTGACATCGTTGGTGGAAGAAAACGGAATAATCAAAGGTGTTCAATACAAAACCAAAGATGGCCAAGAGCTTAAGTCATTTGCTCCTCTCACTATTGTATGTGATGGTTGTTTCTCCAACTTGCGTCGATCTCTCTGCAAACCTAAGGTGTGTAACATGGTTGTTAGGATTAGATTTTGTCATTTGCTCTGTTTCTTTGGGACTTAAATTGATCAATAACACTCTCCGATCAGGTGGAGGTGCCATCCAATTTCGTTGGTCTGGTATTGGAGAATTGCGAACTCCCGTTTCCGAACCACGGGCACGTTGTTCTTGGCGATCCGTCACCCATTTTATTCTATCCTATCAGCAGCTCGGAAGTCCGTTGCTTGGTAGATGTACCAGGTTCAAAACTTCCTTCAGTTGCAAGTGGTGAAATGGCTCACCATCTCAAAACAATGGTTGCACCGCAGGTACCACCTCAGATCCGTGATGCTTTCATTTCTGCAGTCGAAAAAGGTAACATAAGAACAATGCCGAACAGAAGCATGCCAGCTGATCCAATTCATACACCTGGAGCTTTGCTTTTAGGTGATGCGTTCAACATGCGCCATCCTCTTACTGGAGGTGGTATGACCGTTGCATTGTCTGATATAGTCATCCTCCGTGATCTATTGAACCCGCTCGTCGACTTAACCAACAAAGAGTCCTTATCCAAATACATAGAATCATTCTACACATTGCGGAAACCGGTTGCTTCGACTATCAATACACTCGCAGGCGCTCTTTACAAAGTCTTTTTAGCATCTCCAGACGATGCAAGAAGCGAAATGCGTCGAGCTTGCTTCGATTATCTTAGCCTCGGAGGGGTTTGCTCATCAGGACCTGTGGCTTTGCTATCTGGTTTGAACCCACGACCTATGAGCCTTGTTCTTCATTTCTTCGCAGTTGCGATTTTCGGGGTTGGTCGTTTGCTTGTACCTCTCCCGTCCGTTAAACGGTTATGGCTTGGAGCTAGACTAATCTCGGTACGTCGTCATCTTTTGTTAGAACTCTTGAAATACTTTAAAATTTGAGAAAATATTGAATCGTTGTTTCTTCTTGTGTTATGAAACAGAGTGCTTCAGGGATCATATTTCCAATAATAAAAGCAGAAGGTGTGAGGCAAATGTTCTTCCCTCGAACTATTCCTGCCATTTACAGAGCTCCTCCTACTCCTTCTTCTTCTTCTCCTCAATGATGAATCAGAAACATTGCTTTGAAGATTTCTCAGGTGTTGTAAGAATAGCTACTTTGCGATTATGGTACGAATGAACCGGGTGGTTTGATTTGGTTTTTACGAACTTTGGTTTGAAATTTGTACTCAGTCCATTACAGACAAAATCATCAAGTAAATAAGTATCTCTTTGTTAATTGTTAGAAACATGCGTTTTACATAATGATCAACGTAACGTACAAATTGTATTTGATAAGTAATAACATAATAAGATTCTTCAACAATTTCATGTTCATATATTTGATTGTTAGAAACATGCGTTTTACACTTGGTTTTGCTTTGTGTTACACAAATCAAAAAACGAAAATCAAATATATGAACCAAGTGTTTTTACATGGGCTCTTGTAGTATTTTTACCTGGACTCTCGAAAAAACTAGTTTGTTTGTTGGGCCTAAGGGTTGAAGCATTGATGGGCTGCAGATGCATGTAATCACTTTTTTGTTTTAGTCATGTTTTCTTATACCATTTTAACTTAGTGGAGAACTTTAGGCAATGGCCATATAATTCCTTGTAACTATATCAGCAAAGCAAAAATCTTAATGGATTTGGATGATATTTTCTACTTGTTTGAATTTGACAGTCTATATCATCTATTTTACTTTGCCCAATAATAACAAATTCGAAAATGATGATTAATAAGATTGTCAATCACCTTCAACTTAGAAACATGAGGGAATGGGTGATAAATGATATGAAAACAATTGAAAGGGATCAAAAAAATGTATTGGATTTATATACATTAAGGAGTGGAGCCCAAGTATTAGCCCAAATCTAAATGCTACAACATCTTTAAACCCAACATTCATTGTGATGTTGAGTCTCTCTTTATTTTTTTTGGTCGTTTTTGAGTCTCTCTTTATTACTAGTACATTTATCAAAATAATTCAGCCTCCTAGGGGCGGAGTTAGATTGTTTAATTTTACTTTGGGTTGAAAAAATTATTAGTGTTTTCAGAAATTATAAATTTTTACACATGTTAAAGAAACATGTCAAAACATTCCATACAGAAGAAAAAAAATCTAAGTTTGGTATTCTATTCTATTTTGAAAATGAGATTTATAATTTAAATCGGTTTGTATACTAATAATTATGTTATACATAGATCGGGTTCAATCTATCACTCCCATACGTAGACAAGCCCCCACGCACGCATCTACGTAACGTCTCCCATAAATTAAACTCTCTTTCTCCAACTAAATCTTTCCTCACACATTGCTGTACACCATTAATACCTTTGTTGACATTGAAACTTCATTATTCAGTCAATTAAAGTCTCTATGTCCCAATTTGATATACTGTATATCCTCCACGGCAAAGCTTCCATTTTAACAATCGTGGTCTAATGTTTTAAAAATGATGGTACCGATAACATAATTTTTGAGAAGTAGCCGTAGGCAAAAATGTTTTGATAAGAGTTTTTATTATATATATAAAAAATGTTAATAATAATTATCAGACTTTATTATATAGTGTTGGAGTACCAGTTCTTTGCTCTTATGGATAATATACGGATTTAGTTGACGACACAATATGTGTACGTAATTTTCATTGACTTCGATAATATAGATATCGACCAATTCTAGCTGCAACTTGTTAACAACACAAGATGTACACATCAAAGCCTAATCACTACACAAACATGTAAGCTTCCAAGAAATCGCGGTTATTAGTTGAATCATTATCATTCCGTGTACATGTTGCGTGTTTTCATTTCCTCCAACTTGTACGGACATTAATTAAAACCTCACATGTATTTTGGACCATAAGATGATTTAAATCTCAAATAAATCTCGAGGCCTAATGTTTGTTACACAAATAGACGCAACTTATGGATTTTATCGAACATATAGGTTAATGTTTTTGAGACTGTCCAGTAATGATTTATAGTATTAATTTTTAAATTATACTCTCTAGGATTTGTAATTCTCATATTAACAATGACAAAAAATCACAATGAAAGATTTGCGTCGAATAATAAAAATAATGTAATTAACTTTTGACTTCAACAAAACAATGACCAGTTGAATGAAAGATCGAATTTATTCAACGGTACCAATACAATTGTCATCCGAGTCAAATGTACGACATATATAATTGGATAACATTTGAATTTTTTGTCACGATGAAATGATCGAGCTGTTTTTGTTTTTATTTAGAAAGGAGGAAGAGACAAAAGAAGTAATGTAAAACTGAAGGTGGATGGGTTGAAGAAGGGTCCTACGTTATGGAGGAGGTGAAGCAAATTGGTCCAGAGAGTGTCTCTCCTAGGAACTTCTTGAGGATCAGAGCAACGTGAACGTCACGTTAGTTGTCACTCAATTTCAATTGTACCCAAATTTATTATTGTCATTGGTAATACTATAAAACCCACTCCATGGAAATTCACATCGTGCCTATTAATTTTGTATAAATATATTTTGCAGACACAAATAATATATGACACTGTGGGACATATATGCGTTTGGGTTTTCACGTGCTCATTCTTCTCTGACATCTCTAATCATCTCTTTCTTAAAATTTGGATCATTAGTGACGACTAAATTTTGTTAAAACAATTTCTATGAAAAATCGCTAGGTTAAACCCTAATTTGAATAGTTTGAAATGTATCATTTAAAATATTTATAAAAAAAAATAGAGAAACCGAGCTATATATATTATCAATGAGATTATTGTTACACCAACGTTTTCAAATGTTTTGACCCATTTTCATTGTATTATGTATATTTATTTTAAGTTTTCCTTTCTCATTTTGGCCAAAAAAAAAAAAGTTTTCCCTCTCTCATAAAACATTATACATAATCTAACACAATCTGTAATTTGTAGAGAATGGGAAGATCATGTCTCCAAGGTAAATTATCTCAATGACTACATTTAATATAATTAAACATACCAAAGAAACATACTTTCAAAGATCAGTTCATTAATTAAGGCTAAGTATATTCTTTGGGATTTGCACTCCTTTTGGAATTATACAGCAACTTGTCTTTACTTGGTGTTGTTGAGCTTAAAGGTCGCAAAGCGCATCAAAAAATCAGATCAAAGTAAGTTCGTGTCGGAAGATAAACATATGGACCCATTTTTGTTGCATCTTAAGAAAATATAAGGACCCTATTATAATCCTTTGGTGTTTCTTGTTAATTTTGGTCGAGCTTTTGTTATTTACTTACTATTTTACGAATATGGAACCATTTGCAACTAAAAATTCTAGTTGAAAGAAATGGAGAGGCTACCAGATTATAAATAAATAAAAATCATGAAAGTATGGTTGGATACATGAAAAGGAAAATTTAGTTTATATTTGAAATATCATAAAAACTATTTATAATATGTATGAAGAATAAATATATAAGAACTGGTTATATATATATGTGTGTGTGTATTAAATTAATATGGTGTAAATTTTTGTTTTACTGCTGTATTCGAAATTGGAGAGTTTTATTTCTTAAAATTATGTGAAATATCAAGTGATAGCATCATATTTTTTAGATTTTTTCTGCTGACTTTATTAAAGCATAAAAAATTAACCAGAGTATGACTTTGTTGTGTCATTTTTAGGTGATAATGGTAATGTTTTAGTCGTTATATGAGAAATTATACTGAAGAAACGAAAATATCCATATTATAGTGATGTGGTTTGAAAAAATATAAGTATCTCAAGCTGAAGAAGATTTTATGGCAAGCTATTAATTCTGACCATAGTTTTTCTTAAAAGTAATCCTCACCATAGTTTGACTACAAATCTACCTATAATCAATGAATATCAAACTAAACATACACACATTTGGTAATTCCGGTCGTTCAAATTATACAAGAGTATTGTTCAAATAGTCAAAAGTCTGTCGCTAAATAATTATTAAAAATCTATAAATTATGAACGTCAAAAAGGCAGAGAACGAAGCAACTCTGAACATTCGTATGAAAACACACAACATTTAAAAGCTGAGAACACAACAAAAATAATATATATATCCCTTTTTCTTATATGTATATTTTTATCTTACTTTTTCGTCCGTGTAAGTTTTTTTAGTTTGTGAAAATAGTACTTATTTTTGTAAAATGTTTATGTATTCGTTAAAAAGAGAAAAAGAAGTCTAAAAAAACGGGTGTGTAGAACTGGTGATCACGACGACGTGCTTACAATGGGACACTCTCATTAATCAGGGAGCTATAAACTAAGGGCAAGTTACTGGACCGGTTTAGTAAGTTGTTGAACAATTAATAACTGTTGTCCCAATTTATTTATTTATTTTCATTATTATTTTTAGCATTTTACCAGCTGGGACAACATATATACAAACAGAAATACTTAAGTAGTATCAAAGTTACAAAATTAATTGAACAAAAAGCAATAGGCAATCGTTGAGCCGACATGTGTGTTAAACTTTAAACTGAAAAACACGTTGTTAGTTTATATGATTCGGTATCATAAGATGGAAACATTTTTCAGTTTCGGGAAATACAAATCGAGAATGAGAAATGAAAGAAGAGTATGATGAATTTCATACCTCTAAAAAGTTAATTAATTATTGGTTCCATGTCAACTATTTTTATTTTGCCTGAAATAGGCACTTTGGCATTTATTATTAATAAATTAATACTATATATAAGTGAGTGGTCATCATTATGCCAAAAGAAGAAGAAAAAAACACGAATTGAACTTGGTAATGGTATGTTCCGACACGTTTCCGGCGAGAACTAACTACATCTTTCGTTCAAAGATTTCATCTTGTTCTTGTTCCCATTGGTTATTAAAACATTTTAAACACGTCATAAAGCATATGGTAATTTTAATATGGTTAGAGAAAACATTCATTCGGATTTTTCTGATTCTTTTTCTCATACGATGTCAACAACCTTTTATTTGCACTATATATTGTCCAAAAATCATATAAAAACATGTTGAAACATGGAAGTTAGTCTTACAAAAATAAAAATTATGTTTGTGAATACTCTTACATACACAGAGAGACTATTAGCTGAGCTAGAAATGAAAAAAACAGCCGACACGGTTAACAATATGTTTAGATTATGGAGCAGCGTGGTGGACCAAACATTACATTAAGACGGTCCAAAGAGTCCCGAATTGTAACAATGACAATTTCACATATTCAATTTTTTTTTGTAATTTACTTATTATTGTTTATTTTTATTTTTTAATTTACTTATTATTATTTGTTGCCGATATAGTTTTTGTTAGATTTTTAAAAACATTTCTTTAATTCTCTGTGGGTCGCATTATATCCCATTTACATGGAGATTTCCTGTCGGTATGCCATCTCATTACTATTATGTACTAAATATTTTTGTTTACTAACCAAAATAATATTTATAATCTGACAGTAGTAATAAGTAAATAACTTTAATCTCACGTAATCCACACAACTTTAGAGACAGGCATAAACCGTTGTGTTAACTGCGATAATAACTCTTTAAGCTGAGCTCAATTTTGAGTGTGTTTCAGGGTCGGTGTGGACGGAAACGCGTGAATTCATTAATATTCTTAATTAATTAATACAAAAGAATCGAATTAAAAAATCGAATACCTGACTGGTCAAATTTCTGTCGTGGGCTTGGCATGAAAACTATATATAAACAGCCACACATGCCTAGAGACCTCTCGATCGTAGCTTACCTACAAACAACACTCACAATCCAATCAAAACAAAACACTTTTTATTCTCTCTCAAAATCTTCATATCTACTTTATTCTCCTACTCATCCATCTCTGTCTCTCTATCTCTAGAGCTAATTAAGAAAATGGGTCTCTTGTCAAAGAAAGCTAGTTGCAACACGCACGGCCAAGATTCTTCGTATTTTTGGGGTTGGGAAGAGTATGAAAAAAATCCTTACGACGAGATCAAGAACCCAGACGGCATTATCCAAATGGGTCTAGCAGAAAATCAGGTAATTCATTACACTAATCATCAAAACGCAACGTACTTTAGATAAGTTTCGATCATGTATGATATAAAGTATAATATCTTACGTTCTTACTTGTTTATATCTTGCAGTTGTCTTTCGATCTCATTGAGTCATGGCTTGCTAAGAACCCCGACGCAGCCAATTTCCAAAGAGAAGGCCAATCCATATTTCGGGAATTAGCTCTCTTTCAAGATTATCATGGCCTTCCTTCCTTCAAGAATGTAAGATTATCCGGACCCGAAAACGATATGACAACGTAACCATTATCGTGTTAAACGTTTGTTACTTATAAGTTTGTTTTGTCTTAAATATTTTTAGGCTATGGCGGATTTCATGTCGGAAAATAGAGGAAATCGAGTTTCTTTCAATCCAAACAAGCTTGTCCTCACCGCTGGTGCTACTCCGGCTAACGAGACTCTCATGTTTTGTCTCGCTGATCCTGGAGATGCTTTCTTGCTCCCTACGCCGTATTATCCAGGGTTAGTTAACTTTTTGTCAAACCCTTCGCGTCATGCACAAGTAACATGAAAACTTACGCTAACTAAAATACTTTTTATTTTCCAATGCAGATTTGATAGGGATTTGAAATGGAGAACCGGAGCTGAGATTGTACCGATCCAGTGTAAGAGTGCAAACGGTTTCCGCATCACAAAAGTAGCACTTGAAGAAGCCTACGAGCAAGCTCAAAAGCTTAACCTAAAAGTTAAAGGAGTCCTTATAACCAACCCATCTAACCCGTTGGGCACTACAACGACACGAACCGAACTAAACCATCTCTTGGACTTCATCTCACGTAAGAAGATACATTTGATAAGCGACGAGATCTATTCGGGTACCGTTTTCACCAATCCCGGATTCATTAGCGTAATGGAAGTCCTCAAAGACAGAAAGCTCGAAAACACCGATGTTTTCGACCGTGTCCACATTGTTTACAGTTTGTCTAAAGATCTAGGCCTACCTGGTTTTCGCGTTGGGGTGATTTACTCCAACGATGATTTTGTTGTCTCCGCAGCGACAAAAATGTCCAGTTTCGGTCTAATCTCTTCTCAAACACAATACCTCTTGTCCGCATTGTTATCAGACAAGACCTTCACCAAAAACTACCTCGAAGAAAACCAAATCCGGCTCAAGAACAGACACAAGAAGCTCGTCTCGGGTCTAGAGGCTGCAGGCATCGAGTGTCTCAAGAGCAACGCCGGACTCTTCTGTTGGGTTGACATGAGACACCTATTAAAATCAAACACGTTCGAAGCCGAGATTGAGCTATGGAAAAAGATCGTTTACGAGGTTAAGCTCAATATCTCTCCCGGTTCTTCGTGCCATTGCAACGAACCGGGTTGGTTTAGGGTTTGTTTTGCGAATTTGAGCGAAGAGACATTAAAGGTAGCGTTGGATAGATTGAAGAGGTTCGTTGATGGACCGTCGCCTACTAGAAGAAGTCAAAGTGAACATCAAAGACTAAAGAATCTAAGGAAGATGAAAGTCTCTAATTGGGTTTTCCGGCTATCGTTTCACGACCGTGAACCCGAGGAACGATAGTCTGTTTTTAAAAAAAAGTTAAAGTGTAATAAGTATGTTTTTTTGGTCATTATTTACAAGTGATTGTTGGGCAAATGTATATTTTTTTTAATATCAGAATTTGATATTTTGGTATAGTTTTTTTTAGGGAGAAAGTTCACTCATTCCGTAAGTGTAACGGATAATGCAGTGTGGCTTTTCTTATGTATAATTTACTGTCACTTTCTAATGATATTTAAAAGTAATAATTGTCAATATCTTTGTTTCAAATTTACGTTAAAAAGTGCTACGTGTGATTTGCCGGCGACCTTTCTGGTTGAGAAGCCGTAATTTGGGTCCGGCCAATAAATCCGCTCATTAATTATTATGTAATTAATTAGAACCTACTTCTTAGCACTATAGTAGACTATGTTCACATTTGTTAATCCTTTTGAACAACTAGGGGAATTCCTTTTTTACTCTAGTTGACAAAAGAGATCATTTGGTGCATTTAATAGTGATTCTCTAATTGCTTTAATTGGTTTCGAAGTGATCGATTTCGTTTAAATGACTTGTAAGTCAACGAAAACTACCATTCAAGTCAAAAGATGAACCCAAAATACTCACAGGTCACAGCCACGTAAATAAAATATAATTTCCACACAATATTCAACGTTTTTATATAACTTTTATCTTAAGTATTTTCTAAATTATTGAAGGACTTGTAAATCAGAACAACGACCTCACCTACCTTATAACAGTCTTTCTTATCTAATAATTCAACTTTTTGTTTTCTCATTAGTTATGGGAAAAAAAAAACTACATTTTGATGATATCATATTTCTTTTATCTCAAGCCTTAACGCATGTATATACACTGTACGCGAAATAAATGGTACTATTCGTAAAAAAAAATCTAAAGATTGAGGAGAAAAATACCGAAATTCTAAAATGATTAGTTTTTTTTTTGTTAATACTGCCTAATTTATATGTAACAGTTATGGACTAACAGGCAAAACATGGGAGTTCTTGATACTGCCTAATTTTTTTGTTAATACTGCCTAATTTATATGTAACAGTTATGGACTAACAGGCAAAACATGGGAGCGAAAAGAAAAGAAATTAATAAGGATGGATGTCATGGGAGTTCTTGTCAAATGTCAAAGTGTCATGTGGGTTTCACATGGCAAAAGAAAACAGAGAACATCTGCTAATAGTTTCTGATTGGTCGTTCGACAAATATATTCTACCATAAATTATATATATTTTCGACCAACCTTGTATAGATATTTGTTCATTGGTGGTGCTATGTTATGTTCGTGTTGATTTACGCATCCGGGGGCCACATGACCATGGGCCTCGTTTGCTACCACGTTGCTTCATCGCCACTTGTAAGTCGTAAGTATTGTCACACTACAACCCTTCAAATATATTTTTAAAAAAAAAAAAAAAATTTACAACCCTTCAAATATGTCATGTAGAATTATTGGGTATCCGTATTATGTTCTTGCAGTTTTTAATAATTCATATGATATGATTATATATATATATATATATATATATGATTATGCAATCACATAATTATGCGCTATTTTTATTTTATTTTTCAATGTATCCTTTGTTACCTACTCCATTCTTTTTGCAATTAGATTTTTTGAAAGGTTAGAGACATTACATATCATTTCCACATTTCCGTTGCTCATATATTTTTATACGATTCTTTGTATGTGTAATATTATAAAGTAAAACCACTATATGAACATACATAACAATAAGAGTGAAAAAAAAATAAAAAAATAACAACAAGAGTGTGCATTTAGTCTAATATCGGAACAATACTAGTAGCAGGTTGTATTTTCATATATTGATAACTATAAACTAAAAAATTAATCAATAACGAAATCTAAATACATTTTTATTTATTTGGAGTACGTAAAGAACATTAAGCAGACAACAAATTTCACTGTCACATATTTGTGTTGGAGACTAATGGCATTGTTTTCTTCGTGGGAATATAGTATATGTTTCGATGTTTGGAACTTTGAAGACAATGCACTATGTTTTTCAAAGAGCTTTAAGCTTTGTTTGGTCTAGGGATTTTCCCAACATTTTCAACAATTTAAGTAATTTTGTATTCGACATTGCATTACAAGCTTTGGGTTTGATATCCAAATAATGTAAAATCTGTTGATACATGCACCTAAGTTGATTTACTACATTGTATGTGCCAAATCCAATTTAATTAATCTCACATATATTGTCGTAAGTTGAAGTTATGTTGCAATAAGGGATGGATTCAATAAGTAGATCATTTCTTCCATAAAATGTTAGCATGGCATGATGATTCAAATATGTTTTTTCCAACATTCAAAGTTGTTTATGATTCAAAAACTAAAGGCCGAAAGCAATTCATGTCTTTGCATTAGCTTTCTCCAACACAAAAGTTTACCTTTATTCGTCTTTTAAAATAAAGATTCGATCTTCTTTCTTGGTGATCATTCTTTTAGGATTTTCACGTATTTTTTTCCTTATTATTATTATAACATTATCACATTTTTTTCAACATCTGATATTTTGCCATACGTGGCCCAAAAGGAAAAAGTATTTTCAGTTGATATTATCAGAGTACGTAACACCAATACATTTTGGTACGCCAAGTGTGCCAACTCCCTAGTGAAACGAGGTTGGTAATGGTCTCTCAGTCCTTACAAACTTAAACAAAAGCTTATGAAGAGTAAAAGATGAAACCAAAGACAAAGAAGCTGGGCCAATGGAGAAAGCAATAGGGCCTATAAGCCCATATAATAAAGCCCATACTATAGAAACCCACGAAGAATTAGGGAGATTGAAGTGGTATACTTCTACTATTGGGCTTGAGACATTACAACCTTCTTTTGTCAGAGACTAAGCCCTCACCATCATAAGATAAACTTTTTTTTTTTTTTGGGTCAAACCATAAGATAAATTTTAATTCAAAAAACTTCAATGGTATATTTACACGTCTATATTTGTGGGTGTGACCAAGTCGATTCACAAGTTGCTATATGCGGAAAGTAGTAGACGAAATCAAAATCCAGAAACATGTGATATTTTTATTTGTCTTCTTTAGCGATAAAAGCAATTTTGTGAGAAAATTGTAGTTGATTTGTTGGGTATATGTCCATTTCAAACATTGCATCACCACTGTTCACACTTCATGCACTTATATTACATGGGAATTCATGTGTACTCTTCAAACAAAACGATCGATATATGAAGAGGAAGTATATAAGGAGGATAACATTACATTTATTATATAAAAAACATTACATTTTTAAAAATGACCACGAGATAATAATCTTTGTTTCGGTCCAAATTAATACTATTGGCCCAAATGAGTTTTTTTTTTAATGATCCTAACTCGAAATATTCTTGAGTAAATGTATTTGTAACTATAAATAAATAATTTTTCATTTATCCAGAATATATCACATGTTAAAATTGCCACATGCTACATAATTCTGTTGCCGACAAAATCATAAATTGAGTAGGCGTAACGACAGTAATTAAGGACCTGGAGAACTCGAAGATTTACAAAGAAACATTTAACAAATAATTTGAAGTGATAAGGATTTGACTTTGGTTACAATATGACGAGCTAAACTAGCGTCCATATGAAATGTTTTAAAATTTATATTTTTATTGTTAGATCCAACGACTCCCAAATAAAGTTGAAAATAGTGTTGACTTTGTGGATATATTAATCACACTATTGTTTTGACAAACAGATTATCAAAGTCTCCTCCGTTCGTTTGTAGTCAACTGCTTTTTGACTTTATGGTGTTGATGATTTCTAATGGTATCCTACTCACTACTACATATAACATATGCAAACTAATAATAATATTATGATTTTTTGGGGGTTAAAATAGTATTATGGTTGGAGTTAAGAAACAAAAAAAGTTTATTATGAATGTATGATTGTTCTCAACAAAAGAACGCCAAATATTATGATACTTGTAGTTATTATAAAAGTTAATCATATTATTTTATGTATGTCGTCTATGAAACTAGACTAATGATGAACATCTTTGTAGAAACAATTTATGATCCTTACTTATTAGGTCTGATTGATGATCAAATTAATAGAACTGCTTTCTGTAAAGAAAGAAAATTGACAAGCTTAACTCCCAAACTTTCGTGGTATATATCTTCATTTTTGAGGAATTGTAGAAACATCAAGTCCTAGGATTCCCATTCTTTCAGCATCACCTTGAGCTCGATTAACGAGAGCATAATAAAGGTAGCTTTTTCGCTTAAATAAATGACCGATGATAAACATTAAAATAGAAATATAATAAAACGATATCATCATTTATTCATATTGCAAAGAGCAAAAATCTTTGTGTAATACACTTCTAGGGCTTTTCTTCTTTCACGCCTTCAACATTTTAAGAGATCAGACAAACAAAAAACATGATTTAACCTAAGTACATTGGCATATAATATCTGTATCTATTAATGATCTAATTAATCCATCATCTACTCATTATCGTATAGAGGATAATCAATGAAGGAGCTAATATCGTGATCCAAGTAGTTGTTATTGATCAGGATCTCGGTTCCGTCAAAGCCATTTTCTACCGTGTTGTTGTTGGCTATCTCATCAAATAGCTCGGCCTGGAAATTCTCAAACCCGTCCATAAAGAACATATCTGGTTGATCATGATCATTGTGATTGACGGTGTAGTGAGACATTTGTAAAGATGAATTATTAGTACCAATACTACTAGTACTGCTCATGGAGTTCAATGATGGGGATGCATGATGATGATAAGATGAAGCAGCTGCATCATAATCAACATCAAACAAAACCTTGTTTGGTTCCCAAGAAAATGGTTCCAATATCTGATTCTTGATCATGCTTTGTTCTTCCATGGCAAAAGCTCTCATTGATGGATCCACCACTTGATTATATAATGTTTGGTTCGATTTGGTGTTCTCATCATGAAAGATTTGGATCTGGTTCTGACTCGATGATGATGATGTTGTTCCACGCTCAAATTTGACATTAAGTTGTTGATGAAATGCCTTCCCTTGCTTGCTCAATAGCTTCTTCTTCAGCCTCGTGTTCCAATAGTTTTTGATGTCGTTGTCTGTTCTTCCCGGTAATTGTGAAGCAATGATAGACCACCTTCATTTTAATAAATATACACCAATTATTGATGCAGCGTTTAAATAAAATCATATCTATATCATATAGGATAATAGGAATATATAAGAGATCTAGCTAGGTAACAAACCTGCTTCCAATAGTAATGTAAAGGCTGCAAATGATGTAATCTTCTTCATCGGTGAAGCCTCCATGCTTTAAGTTAGGCCTCAAGTAATTAAGCCATCTCAAACGACAACTCTTCCCGCACCTCTTTATCCCTTCTCATCAAAATGTAAAATTGTTAAGTATTATATGTCACAACTATAAAGTATATAAAAGAATTTAAAATCAAACAAAGGATTTTATAGAAATACCAATTCTCTGAGGGAGGGAAATCCAGTTGTTGCCGGTGCCGTGTTTTTCGATGTAAGACTTAAGCACGGCATCTTCCTCCGTCGACCATGGCCCTTTCTTCACCGCCATCTTGTCGCAGCACGGTGCTCTTCCCATTTTCTTCTTATTCTTTTTTTTTACCTTCTTTCACTTTTAGATTTTTGGATTAGTTTTTATTTCCCTTCCCCTCAATCTTGTTCTCTAGGTATTTATCTTCTATAGTCTCTCCACTATATGTGTATATATATGAGCAAGTTAGCTTTATGAAGAATGATGACAAGTGGGTTTCTGTCTGTACATGTATGTATATGGTGAGAAAAAGGCAATGATATCAAGGGAAGAATCGGTCTCCTAACATTCAAATAAATGTGAATATGACTAAGAAATATATTATCGTAAGCAAACTTTATGAAAGTAATATTATGTTACAAATATTTCAAGACTGAAAAGAGAGGAAATGTAGTAAAGAGCCAACAAATGGGATTATTATTTGTCCGTGTGGTCCAGCTTATGTGATAACATATTTCAGTGTGAATTACTGTAATTTAATCCACCATGCACCTCTAACCTCCAGTTATATATATAAATGTACAACTAGTATAATGGAGTTGATAACTATAATGATTTTATCATATTTTAAATATTTATACTAGTAGTTTCAATGTTTAGAATATGCCTGATCCAGTATATTCAACGAGCTTTTGTGTAAGAAATTTAGGATTCACAACTTTGATTGCATTGGTTAGCAAGTAACTGTTTTTATTTTGATGCCGGTTATTAATGTAATAGTAAATTGTATTTGTATCTAAGCTACGAAAGTACGTAACTACGTATTACAAAATTTATACGTTTAATACAGTCTTTCTCCGTTTTAATTCTTTTAATATCGTAATTTTTTGTTGTTATCTCAATTCATATTATATAGAACGTTTACTTTCTAGAAAACTAAATGACGTTAATTATATATCGTTCTTAAATATTTAATATGTTTTGGATTATGTTTCCTAAGGTAATTATGGATTATATTTAAACTATCATAATCTTCTAGATGAAAAAGTAAATGGCTGACTTGACCTGAGACCGAGAGAATTAGTCTTGGAAAATTGTAGATAAAAAAAATTACATTCTTTATATATTCCAGTTTACGAAAAAAGTAATTGGTTACAACTTACAACTTAGAAGATAAAGTACGAGGAAATAGAAAAACGAAAATTTATGAAAATAACTTTTTCAACGCGCTAACGAGGAATCGGTCTTCTCGGCACGACGAGTACAAATATTTCCAAAAAAATGAGATTATTATCTATTTCATTATGTCTACTCTCATGATTAATTAAGAAATGAATAAGACAAATAAAGCGGGTTAAAACATTTGAATTCTTGACTTCATTATTTAAATCTTTTCTTACTAGTCCACGAGCCAATGCTTGGATCAGGTCTTTGAGACCAAATCTTTACTTTTTTATAAATAGAATTAAAGATTGATAAAGAGTCTTCTTCTTTGATTTTTCTTCTCAAAACGAAATCGATACTTGATTAAGTGGATATAAATACTTCTCGTACTTGAAAAATATTTAACATAATTGATTTGGGTTTTCACAATGTTTAAATGATAAAATACTATGGTATTTTTTTCTCGTGTAACCTAAAAAGGAGCAGAAAAAATAATGTCATGTATTGTTTTTTTCCGTTTTTTCTTTTTTTTTGGTTTTTTCACTTCTCAGGATCATAAGGTGGACACAACACAATGGGCTTTAGATCTGTAAAAACATAATTTAAATAACAGAAATTAAAAATTAAAAAAGCCCCATGCAAACAAAGGGAAATCCAGCCCATCTCGTAGAAAAGCTCATAGGCAACCCTAATGGGCCAGAAGTTCAAAATCAACAGAAGCCTATAGCCCAACCGAATGTGTCATATATTGTTGCTGACATGATAACCAATGTGACTCTTTTAATAAAAATAGTAAGAAAAGAGCACAGGGCCTGAAATCCGATTTTTTAAAAAATACAGTTTATTTTAATAGATTTTGTATGAAAATAATTTACTCTAAATTATCAGAAAGCTAAAACAGTAATTATTTTTTGTTGTTGGACAAAAACGTCTTCTACTGATTTTGAATACGATTTTTAAATTGTCGACCAATTTGTAGTTGCGACAATGTTTGACATCTTATATAATGGGCAATTCTGTAATGAGATTAAATTTTATTTTATATTATACTTGGGCTGTACTTATACCCGTGGGCCTCGTAATACGGCCTCGTAATAATACCAAATTTGAAGTGTAAAAGACATTTTTTTAACATAGAATATAAAACATTGCAATAAAAATATGATAGTGACGGTTATTTCAACAGAAAGAAGAGTTTACCAAAAGACAATCGGTGTGAAAATCAACGTCACGAGTCAGGACCCAGATATCTTCAAGATCTTTCGTTGGGAAAGACAAAACTGCACTATGTGTTTCTTAAGTATGGTCCCTGCTCAAATTGGGGGCAATTTTGTCATATCCTAGTACGTGCGATCCTTCATAGTTCATACTTCATAATCATCATATATTGCTTTATCTGATGGGCTTTGTCTTCGTTTCACTTTTCAATTTCATTAAAATTTTGATAATCGCACAAACGAAGCTAATCTAATTATAACCACGTATCAAACAAATAAAATAGGTTTTATATGTACAACAACAATAAGCTGAATACGACTTTATCTTAAAATCATATGAAAATTATTTGCGAAAAACAAATACTTTAATATACCAAATTTAATTAGTTATAATACTTTTTCGTCGAGCTAACTAAAACATCGAAAACAAAACTTTTCATGAGCTAAAAAATAAAGTTGTTTAATCAATAATCATTATATATAGGGGGACCTATATTTAAGACTTGACAAACAAAATTTGTGATATACCTAACTAAATGGTATAAGACCTCTCACAATGATGATAATAGACTATTAGAAGGACGAAGACACGAAGAGACACACCGACTTTATTTGGCCGACTCGAAAGCGAAAAGAAAGGTCATCGTTTCTTTGTCCTCGCTTTTTACTTTCCTTTCACAACCACACACACTTATACACATACGTATAAAACTATATATATTTGATAGACAAATATTGCATCATGGCTTGCGTTTACAAGTCTTAGTCCACCATAGTCACTAATCCACTACGGTGACTCACTCTTTTCCCTAAGTGTACATAATACATACATATTAAACCCCAACTGTTTCAAAATCTATGATGTGAAATCAATATGATGTTTTCTATATGTATATTGTCATAATTCAGAACTGGCCACACATACCAAATTGAAATTTCGCTGAAAATTAATATTATAAACCCTAAAATATGACGAAGCCTAAAAACGTATGTAATGGGAGTTTTGTAGTCTGGTCATTACCTTGCATATTAGGCATGCACACACATTCTTTTGGTATTCTCTAATATCGACCATCTATTTGGCCTATGATACGACCCCAGAGGCCAGACCTTGTAATTATTTTTTGCTTACCTTGATTAGTTCACAATAGTTAATGATAGATATTCTTAAGAGTAGACTTTTGTTGTCAAAGGCTCAATGATTCGTCCCTTTATAAAGTCAAGATCTCGACGTGATTGGAAGAATATTTACTTATATATTCCTGTTAATCATGCAGTTTTTTTATCCTATGAATTAATGTGATTATTCATTTAAATAATCAAATTCCCTTCCTTTTTCCCCAATATGGTTCAATTATTCGCGCCTGTATACATTTGAGGGCAATATTCGTTACGTGCTTTTGAATTTAGAACCTGCGAATAGTTGATAATTCCTCATGAAAGGCAAAAAAAAAAAATCATCTGTTACGTTTTAGATGGTTTATTTTAATCGAAAATAAAAATAAAACAAAATAAACGAGAGTTTTTGTATGGTTTATAAAGTTCATTAAGCGTGCAAACTAACTGTGATATAACATCACGAATATAATATGAATATGATAGCCTTTAATTAGCACACGCTTAAGACATGATATACAGTTAGAATCAATTTCGTTCGATAATAATCTTCTATATATGCATTATAACAATGTAATATTCCTTTTGACAAACTGCTAAAAATCATTTGAAAAAGGAAAATACATCTCCAATTCCAATAATTTCGGCATATAATTCAAAGTATATATTCTGATTAACTTAGATAAAACTAGACCGTCAGTTTTGGTGGCTTTGTTAAAATTTAAAAGTGGTAACAGACGGCTCTTTTTTCGTGTCATTATTATTACCCGAAATTGAGTGGATATTTGAAATGGGATTATAACAAATAAAGAAGCATCATCCATGATTTGACTTATGCAAAGTTCTATATTTTAGAAAAGGAAAATAAATAGAAAAAAGGAACAAAATAAAAGACATGAAAAGCAACATGTCTGGTTGGCCGTAGAACCGGAGATATGACAAAGAAAAGCATCAGACAATCCTTCTATCATTCATCCAACTTAATTATTAGTCCCTCTTTTACTATACATACTTATTTTCCAAAGTTCAAAAATATATTTTCTTTTTGATAAAACCTCCCACTAGTTTTCTTATCTGCTTAACCAAGTCAGAAACTCAGGACATGTTTTCCACGCTTTAAAACCAAATAATACTTAAAATACGGCTTAAATCTAAGTTCAACAACTTGGTTTCCTGATTTTTATTTTTTATCAACCAAATGTTTCTGCAAAATCTAAAACATTACTTAACCAAATGAACAAAACACAAAACATAACATAGTAATTGACCAAATTAGGTTAAAAAAAGTAATAGACTAAAGTAAACCAGATCAAACCATAACTAAGTTAATTTTTAATTTGCAGCATGCTTAACTTTTTCGGAATTCTCCTTAGCTTAGTATATTTTATAAAAGTAACCAAACAAAATAATAATAATAATAATACGGCCGTAATGTGGGGGCTGAATCGGAATTAGATACTCTCTATCATACCAAATCATTGAAGGGACCTACATGTCTGGAGTTGACACGTGTCGGACCTAACAGACAATGATACTGTTTTCAAGTTTCGTAATTAGCTCTCTCTCTCTCTCTTTTGTGTCGTGTGGATAAGTCTGTGAGAGATCGCATAATGGATGGTGCCTAAGTGTTGATGACATGAGAACCACCACTTTAATTTCTCTCTTTTTGTTATCTATTTTTCTTATAATACCTTTTCTTATGAATATATTTGTTCACCGCGCCAATTAAACGACTTTATCATTGTTGCCAACAAACGTATTTAAGTTTTTTATTTATTTGTTATTGTTGTGGTTGTGGATATTTTGTAGTTATCGTTTGGGTTTGATTAGTCTTAAACCTAATTTTTTAATCGTCTTCCAATCATCTAAACCATCTAAAAAGGTCTTGCGAGTTGGGGTCACACCGTTATTTCATTATTATTTTGTATGTATTAATACTCTGTTTTATAATACGACATCTTTTTGCCTTTTGTCTTTATTCTTCCCCTCTTTTTCACACATTTTTAATTGGTTTTAATTTTTCCCCTACCTTTTCAAGAAGTCAATATTTATCGATATTCCTGTCATTATTTAAAATCGTGTTATTAATGACTTATTGCCGACATATTAAAAAAAAAACTCTTCATAATATATACTCCATGTGTATTAGTGTATGTATAACATTTCATCTATCATTATGCATATTAGCAAACATGTAAAATAATAAGTATATGTGACAGTTTACAAACATCATTTGTCTGATTAAATCATTAAAAGATAACAAAATTGTTCTGACCATTTCGTAAAAAAAAAATTAAGTAGTATACAATAGAAACAAATAATTTAAGAAGTCGTTTATTCAGAAATGATTCTGGTAATCGCACGAAGCTTATTATTCATCATCGTTATCTTTCATACTATAAGATAATAATTAAGAAGATCCTAGTAAAATTTGGTCTTTGAATCTGACCTCTTTTCTACGTTCTATATTTTGTCATGTAATGCGATTATTTTGATATGATCATGCGTCATAGAACACACGCTCCATAAGACAAAATGTGATAACATATTAAATTCGATAACAATAAATAAGACAGAAACAAAACTAATCATGACGACGTCTAGTTACAGGAAGATCGCCTAAATGACTAAATTAAATAAATTATCGGGTCAATACAATTACTAATTTGTCTTCTCGTTCTAACTTTGAAATATTTAGATATTGGGTCTTTGTTGAAAAAATATGATTTAATCATGTCATGATTTTTCTAATCTTGACACCTCGAGTTTTAAATACAACACTAGGACTATGTAATTATTAAATAATACATGTAGTTAATAAATACATGTGTCGTCGTGTTCATGAGTTTGCCTCACCTTTCCTCTTAGGAGACTGGTCTGGCCGTCGGGGACCAATGCTCTGAGATACAAAATTATTTTTATACTAATAATTTATAGTATAATAATACGTATTCTTTGTATGCAATTCAAATTGTTTTCATGCATCCCTCTCTTTAAATGAATTGCAGCTTGTCCAAATGGTTAAAAGTTCTCGTTAGTTGGAATCAAATATCTATATCTTCAACATTCTCAGAACTATATATATTCTAAAGTTTCAATAATTTTTGTTCCAAACAACAAAATTGACTCTTTAAATAAAGTCAGGAAGATTTTGGTAATGGCGATTGCAATCTTTTTAGTCAAAAGACACCAGCAAAATGATCAAAAGGCGAATTTAAATAACTTCATTTGTAACTTCTGACGCCCCGACTATTCTAGCTGTTACAAGTGACCAAAATGGCTAACAATGTACACGTTAAACTTTTGATTTTCACACTACCATATTTTATAAAAATCATGATGTTCTAATTGATTATATAAATAAAATGCTTTACATATGCATGTAGTTCACATTTTTTTTTTTTGGTTTGCAATTGTTTCTTAAATAAATAAATAAAAAACCTAATTTAAAACAAATCAGAAGAAAAAAAAATTGCAAACCAAAGTAATCCAAATAAGCTAGTATTTTAATCGGATTGTGAGTACTTTCTCCACTTCTCCTTCGAGGCCACGCTTATATATTAATTTGTACAATATGGGTAACCTAACTTGGTTGGAAAATAGAAAGTGCCAAAAAAAACAAAATATGTATGGCTAAAACCAATAAAACGTCCCACGTCGACTTTCAAGTTAAGTCCCTCAACAATATTATTTCTGTTTGACGAATCACATTCCACCACCACCATGATTACCAATCTTCTTCTCCCACCCGTTTCTAATTCAGGCCATTCACAATATTTGATACAGAATAATGAAACTTAATGTTGAACTATTCCGCCATTTTACTGTTTCAATTAATTAAATATTTATCTAAACGAGGTGCTGTTAGTAAAAAAAGTTCCAATATTTTTCTAGCTAATTCTATAAAAAGACACTTTGTACTGTAAGAGCAGAGACGATAAAAACAGAAAATGTAACGATAATTTGTTACGTCCTGTAATGAATTGTTTAAATTCGAGTAATGATATTTATGCATTTTCTACATATATGCTACTAGTAATCAATAAAAGCATAGTATTATCAAAACTAGAATGCGGTGGAAATAAATAGATAGAAATCATTGGATAAATAAGTCCCAACACAATCTGGCCAGATCAAGAGAACCGAACCTAAAACAAGAAAGTGGAGATCACAATCCGAAACCCTAAATAATAATACAAGAAAGGGGAATATAAAAAGAAATTAGAAGAAATTAATTAAAAACCCAATGTGTAGTGTGAGGAAGTTGAAGATTGGTAGGCAAGCTGACATGTTACCCATATCTACCTTCTTCAAGCAAAGCATGGAGTGGGAGACAATTCATGTGGTCTCTTATTTAATTAAAGTTGCCTCTTAATTACTCTCTATTGACAACTTATTATGATACTCCTACTTAGATAAGTTAAATGTATCATTTGATTATAATCTAATTTATTTTAAGGAAGTCTTCAGTTCTGTTAGTTATATTTAACGCTTCAGTGGTATATTACAAGAATATCTGTACTCGAGTAAATATTTTAAAATATCAATCACAGAACATTGGATCTTTGAATGTGGGCATGGGAGGATATAGAATCGTTTCGTCATGTGCTAGTAATTGTATTGTTGACTTGAATTGAATTTGTGGATATATATCCCGATTAACAAATTGAAACAAACATGTAAAGCAATGTATAAATGGTAAAAGATAGAAGTAAGTTTATCAGGAAATGCAAACCATCAATTCGGATATAGGAGTTTAAAAGTCTAATCGAAAGTTTTGGAGAGACTAAAATCTATTACACCCAAAAAAAAATTGCGTTGAACCGTTTTTTTTTTTTTTTTGGGTTTTTAAA
>Ga0041059_1000214_pt1 | contig 38538 bp, 37 predicted proteins | sample AraColnosormetaG_FD_56232 | JGI IMG/M metagenome (GOLD analysis project Ga0041059, IMG submission 56232) | Arabidopsis roots microbial communities from North Carolina, USA - Col MF nosort | ecosystem: Host-associated > Plants > Roots > Unclassified | place: USA: North Carolina | collected...
GTTGGGTGGATTCTTGAATTATTTGGCAATTTGGGTGGCTTTTCTTTTTGTTAATTCCATCCTTTTTCTTCGTATTATCTTTTTGCTTTTATAAAATTTAGAAAACGAACAATGAAAAAGATTGAAAAGAAAACTAATGGAGGACTTTTAATTCCTTAAGATATGGGAATTGATTCTTCCGTTTACAAAATTTAAATGAATTTTCAATTTTAATTTGATTTCTTCAATTATTTGCATTACACTCGATCATAACTCATCCTATATTATAGGTTATTTTTTTTTAAATTATACTATATGTTATATATTTCAGAATAAAATTTTGATATATTATAATAGTAAGTGAAAAGAAAAGAAAATTTAGCAACCAGAAAATAAGATTATTCTATTTGATCAAATTCAGTAATCCTCAGTTATCGGAAGACGAATCGACTAATTATAATCATATATAAATAATCACACATGAGCCTTAGATCAACAATTCAATCTCGCCGAAATCTCAAACATTTGCTCTAAACTAACTAATCAACAATTAAAAAAATAAACAAAAACGAAATCTCACAAATCGTAATAACAATTAAGAAGAATCTCTAAGACGTTTTAGTTGATCGCATCACACCTTCGTCGGATCTCTCCTCGCCGTCCGGTCAAAACACCGTGAAGACTCAACTTCTGCATAGCTCCGGCAAAGTCGTTAAAGAACCGAGATTGGTCTCTCGCGTATAACTCAACGAACGGACGGGTTCTCGGGTCGGAGAATAAACCGTGATCCGATTCAAGTAACCCGAGACCTTTCGGAATATTCTGGAAATACATATTATCGAATTTGTTCGGAGTCATAACGTCGTTGAAGACAGATATCGTAGGGTCATTTTTGGAATTCGAACAAGCTTTCTTTAAAGCTACCGCGAATCTCGGGTTATACCCGGTACTATTATTCGGGTTGACCCGGTTCGTGAACTCCTTGCAATGTGAGAATCCGATGGTGTGAGCACCACTCAAAGCAACCATTTCTTGAACGGAGAAGCCTCTGGAGCTGAATTGATCGATGAGCTTCGATATCTGCATCGACGGGAGCGGGAGGAGATCGGAGACGAGAGATGATTTCGAAGTTCGTGAATCGCGACGGCCGAGGGAGATTTCGTAGTAAGGTCCACCGACGGTTACGAGGAGATCACGTACCGCGACGGCGATGATATCGGAGCAAGAGACTGTGTTGGGACAAGCGAGTTCGAGAGCTGTTTTAGCTCGGATTACTACGTCGAATCCGTCTCCGGGGAGAGAGAGATTGATTGATGAATCGCGTTCGGCGGTGTTGAAAGCGGTGGAAGAAACGAGGACGGAGGCGTCGCAGCCGTTGGGGAAACAGTCGTGGAAGAAGAGGCGGAGAGCTGCGGCGGCGGTTGTTGGAGTTGAGATCTGTTTGTTGGTGATGGTTTCGCGGATAATGTCGAGGAATTTAGGGCATGATTTGGAGTAGAAATCGACGGTTAGGTGAGATTCGGCGGCGAAGGATAGTGATTGGAAGGATAAGCAGAGGAGGAGGAGGATGATGGTGAGATTCTTGAGTTGAGATTGTTCCGCCATTGTTGAAGGGAGATTCAGAACTCTTGAGCTTGAGAGAGTGAGAGTGAAAGAGGCGGTGAGATTTTAATGGAAGTAGAAGAGAGAGTGAGAGTGAGAGAGTGAAGAAAACGCGCTTTGGTTTAGTGCAACCACCAATCACGGGATAGAGGATCCAGTTATTTTCTTATATGAGCCGGTTTATTACGTTTATTCTCTTAAACCGGTTGATTGTGTTTGGTTTTCGGTTCGAATTAGAGGTTTGGCAAAAATAGTTGTTATCTAGTATGGTATCTACGGTTTAAACCGATATATAATTTTATTTAATTCTAAAATTTAAACTCTAACCACTTTTTTATAAACTCAACCTGACATATGATTTTGTTTAAATTATAAAATCTAAACCCTAATTCTCATTTATAAATACAAACGGACATATAATTCTGTGTAATTATAAAATCTAAACCCAAGTTATTATTTATAAGCACACATTGATATTTAACCTTCCTTTATTAAAAGTATACAGATTTTATTTTTATATTTGTTTGTTTTCTGATTTTAATTTTAATTTATTTTTAAATAAAGTGTGACATGTCATATTATGTATTTTGATTAGTTATTAAAGAGAGGATGAATCCAAGAATTTTTCTTAATAGAATTATATGTCATTTTTGGTTTGTAGAGATTTTCTTTTCTTAACTTTTTTTGTTTTCTAATTTTAGTTTTAATTTTAATTTAATTTAAATAAAATATATGACATGTTGTATTTTGATTGGTTATTAAAGAGGGGGGTGAATCCAAGAATTGTTCTTTTTTCGATGCTTATGGATTTTATACAACAAATTTAAATTTTTTAGTGTTTCAGAAAACCTTGGCCCAAAAAAAAAATAAATAATAAAGTGTTTCAGAAAACCAAACCATGTTCTTCTACTTTAATCACTTTTATCTACTTAGATTACAATCAAACAAGTTTCAGTTGATGATATATCTCACAACAAGCGTGTTTAATTAGTTGTTTTTAATTTTTAGACGAAATCTCCCTTAAAATAATTGTTTCTAGATTCAGCCATTTTCAGTAAAACCAGTTTTTAAAAGATATAGCTGTGATAACTATTTTTAGTTAATGATATATCTCAAAAGTCACAATATATATGGAAAAGTGAAACAAAAAAAAAACCTATAAAACCATAATCTCTCAGTTGATTAAAAACACCATTATCTCTCAAGTCTTAATACGAAAACAATGGAATCCAAGAGATCATCATCTTCTCCTCTACTAATTTTGATTACCACCATCATGATCATATTCATCATTTCTGGTTAGTCCTCGTCGTTTTTCAATAACAAATTGATAATCATGTTTATATTTGACATAGTTTTTTTTTTAATCCGAATCTGTTTTAGATTGGCCAAGACTACTCACATGCATATATTTCTTCAAACTAACGCTTCTGTCTTTGCAGGACCTAAATCTGTCGATGCAGATTGCAAACACCCGGTTGGACCGTACACGGACTCATGCTTTACGGATTGCGTATCTGGAAAATATGGATATAATTATGAATCCGCTTTTTGTAGCCGTGACGAGACCGGAACTTGTAAAATATGTTGCTGCGAACTTATCAACGAATAGGTGCATATGCATTTGCATGTTTCAATGTATGGTTGGTAACAAAAAAAAAAAGATGTGGAGAAAGAGAACAAATTATATACTTGTCTTCCCTATTTTAAAGGCAATGCATAACCCTTAAAATTATTATTTACTTGCACAATCTTGCAATGCTTGTAATTTAATATATATGACATAACAATGTGTATCTTTGTTATGCACATTATGATACACACACCCGAATAACAAGTTCATCCACGAATATATAAAAGCAGTAATTACAAACTCAATCGGGTTTCTTCTACCTTAACCACTTATACCGGTGTAGATTACAATCAAACCAAGCAATGGCAAATGCAGTTTAGTAATCTCAACCTGATCATTCAAAATCTCACCAGCTCTTTCTATATATCCCCGGTGGGCATAATCTTCAATAGCTTGACCAGATCATATGACTTGAAATCTCTTCCAAAGCACAGAGCCAAGTCCAAAGCTAATTTCCCATCCTGAAAAGACAGCAAGAAACCAAAACCAAATTGATCTGTTATCGAACAAAAACAAACTAACTATTCATATACTCTCAGTTTTTCTCTACACATATTTTCGCCATTAACACCTTTGTTCGTCTTGTTTTATCAGCACCATTGGTCAACAATATCTTTGTAATGTCTCGATTTCGGCTTTGTACAGCTATATGTAACGGAGTCCATCCTTCCTGTAAAACAAAGAAAGTTTCATCGAATCAAAATCAGAAATTTTTTAATGGCTTGAGATAAGCTTTTAGTTGCTACTAAGTACTAACATTATCTGCAACATTGACGTCTACATTGTACTTGAATAGTAGTTTTACAGTCTGCAAGGCTCCAACTTGAACTGCATAATGAATCGGAGCTGCACCGTCCTGTATCTTTGAACAATCTGGTTAATAAAGTATGAACCTTTTCCAAATGGGTTCTACGTAAATGGAACCAGATAAGTTCTCACCCGATCTTGAAGATGCGGATTAGCTCCTTTCCTCAAAAGATGACTAATCACCGCTTCTTTTTTACCAATGATTGCTTTGTGAAGAGCGGTTTGGTTGTCCTGTTTTTGTAGATTCAGTCAGTGACATGATAAACAATAGAAACCAGATTTGGTATGTTTAAAAGCAAACCTTGTCAACATCATCAATGTCTAGTCCGTTTTCAATAAGATTATCCATTAACTGAATCTGCATTGACAGAGCAAGTGTCTGAAGTGGCTTCCAACTCTTCTGCAGATTCCATATTTACACAATAAGTATACAAACCAAGTGAATCAAAACCACTACACTCGTAGCAATATGATCACAGATTGATATGCATATAAGAGATACTGAAGAAAATCACATGAAAACTTACTGTTGAGATCATCTTGAGATTTGGTTTCTCATTTTGCTGAAGAATTACTCTTTCTTCAGGTTCAAGAAGTTGTTCAACCTCTGCAAATACTCAAGCCCATGTAAAGCAATGATACACATTCACACACAAAAGTACTAACTTTGAAACTATTCCAGTTCTTCATACTAAAAGAGTGATCTTTTACACACAATTCGGATAAAAATAGTAAAGTGAGAGACTTTAAAGAAGAACCTTTTGCAAGCTCTTCCTCGTAGTTGTCTGTAGTAGTAAGCTTTTGTACTCTCGAGTCATCTTCCCAATCACTCTCGTTATCTAAATCATTCCCAATACCATCTTCTTCTTCTCCTTCATATTCGTTTTCACTGTCGCTACCATCATCTGGATCTTCCCAGAATTCATGTTTGGATTGCACGGAAGGTGTTCGACGATTTGTCTCAGTGAAACTGCGAGTTCTGGCCGTGGATTGTCTCTTGACGGAGCTTCCTCGGACACTTGTGGAGAGACAGTACACGATTTTCGATTTGCAATTGACAGAATCAGAGATGGGTAATCGTGGAAGTAGACAAGTTTGTGGAGGGATGGATAAAACCGAAGAGACCATTGCAATTTAAAAGCTGTTCTGGCTTTTGCTTCAATTGGGCATATCTTTGGAAGTGTCATTCTGTTTCATATTAGGATGTTTATTTTGTTTCACAATATAAAATGTTATAAACAAAAAATAAAATAAAATCATTAAAACTATTTTAAATTTATATACTTTGTAACTACAGTAAATATTTTTATTGGCCAAACTCTATTTAACTAAATATTAAAATTATGTTTTTTTAATGTATATAAAAAAATTAGTTTTTTAAACTTTGTATTTTTAGCAAATACATCATAGATTTTCTTGTTTAGTATTAAATTATAATCCCAAAAATTATTTTTACTGGGATTTTATTTGTTTTAAACCTGTGTCATAGGAATTATTATATTATAATATTAAATAAACACTAAATAAACAGAAAATATATTTTTCTTTTACATTTTTTATAGTTAATTAAAAAGAATAAAAGATACACAAATCTCAGCAAATATAGTGGGTTTTAAGAAATAGCTTGCTAAATGAAATAATATCACTCTTGTTGGAACTTAATAATCTATAATATTAATAATTAACGAATCTAAAAAAAACTATAAAATATAATATATATATATTTTTTTATATGTGCTCAAGCTAATAATATAACAAGTACTTTACAAAATAACAGAGTACATTAGTCTTGAAATAGAAAGAGTAGTTCAAAGTGTGTATACTAAACAAGCAAGCATTTGAGCAACATTTAAAGTTTACAAAGTCTGTCTAATACGAAACAGATTAACCAGAAAATCAAAGCTGTGTTGTTAGTTTATCGTCAAAGCCCAAAAAGCAAAGAGTAGTAAACTGATTATTTTACATATGATTCAACACCAAAATGAAGAAGAAGAAACAATACATCTCAAAGTCGAAACAACTTATAGAACAAGACCGGTTTGTATCGAGCAAAGGCTTGTCCGATCGCCAGTCCAAACAACACTCCGGGTCCATAGCCTATCGCAGCTGCTTTCCAGTTCAACGCATGTTCTTGCTTTGGTAGTTCTTGCTCTTGTGTATGTGGTGTTGATGGTACTCCATTTCCCCTTAAACAACTCTCTTGAAGAGGAAGACCACAAAGATTGATATTCCCTTCAAAGGAGGATTTAGGTTGCCCTCCAACCTGTGTACTCTGTGGTATTTGGCCGGTGAGTCTGTTATGTGACATGTTAACATATCCCAAAAACGTCAGCTCTCTTAGCTCTTGAGGTATATTTCCAGAGATTCGGTTTTGAGATAGATCCAATGACTCGAGTTGTTTAAGTTTGGCCAACGACGATGGAATACGACCAGTGAAAGAGTTGTTAGATAAGTCCAGAACAATCAACGATTTCAAATCACCTATTGATTCTGGAATCTGTCCTTCAAAACTATTTCCTGAGAAATCTATCGACGTGTATGTATCTGGAATCTTTCCCAACTCTATGCTTCGTCCTTTTATTCTCAAATGAATGGAAGGATAAGACCAAAGCGGGGTCTCATATTTAGAGTGTTCATCTCCTGTGTACTCTGGCCAACGATATCCTTGTGGGGTATTAACCAAAGGTGCACTCCAATTCGCAAAGTAGTTTTGCGGTAGGCTCCCGTTGAAGCTGTTACGGGAAATATCAATTATCCGCAGTGCCGTAAATGAAAGAGAGACCTCAGGAGAAGAAATGGGACCGTGGAATCTGTTTGATCTCAGAACAATGATTTCAAGACGCGTCAAAGCCTTCAGCCAGAAAGGGAAAGTGTCGTTGATGTGGTTTCCTTCCACATTTAGAAACTTTAGGGTTGTGCAGTTTACTAGAGACCTTGGAAGCTTCCCACTTATTTGGTTGTGGCCAACGTCAAGTAGTACTAAGCGGTCTTCTATGTCCGGAAGTCTCCCAGTGAGGCTGTTGTTACTGAGTTTCAACGCTTCTAGTCCGAGTGACACATTTGTCAAGCATCTCGGAATTGTCCCACTGAAGTTGTTGTTTGATAGATCAAGGAGACTGAGTCGATATCTTTTGCAGAATATAAGTGGTATGCCTCCAGTGAAATAGTTATTTGATGCAGCCATGATGTTGACATAAGGTGGAATAATAGGAAAAGATCCTTTGAAGGCATTTGAACTCAAATCTAACTCCGAAATCGACGAATTGAGGATTATTTTTGGCGTACCTTCCAAGGAATCAAAGGAGTTGCGTGAGAGATTTACATGGAGCATAGAAGGCAGAGTCCATAACAACTCAGGCACTTTTCCTTTAATTCTATTATTGGAAATGTCTAACCACCATAATCTTTGTAAGTCCTTAATAAACATCGGGAACTCGGTGATGTTGCAGCTCGACAAGTCTAGATGTGTCAAATTTTCTGAACCGGTACCAACCACTGAAACACTATTTCCGGAAAGATCCAAACGCACTAGAGACTTGAAGAGCAAGAAATCAAAGTTGAATGTGTAGGGTGTCTTCTGAAAAGATAAGTCAATTTGTATGAGGTTGGCTAATTTTGAGATAGGTTCTAGGATTCGATGACTCATAAGGTTATAAGCCATGTCTAAAATTAAAAGTTTAGAGGTTGCAGAATAATTTATATTCTCAAGAGGGTCACTAAGATGGTTTTGGCGTAGGTTAAGAGAAACTAGAAAAGGCATGGTGAAGAGGTAAGAAGGAATGGCTCCAGAAAACTTATTATATGATAGGTCTATATTCTCAAGAAGGGTTAAACTATGTAGATTGGGAATACCACCGGTGAGCTTGTTATATGAAAGGTCTAAATTGGTTAACCGGCTTAGGTTACTTATTGAGGATGGAACTTCTCCTATAAACCCATTTTTGCTAAGATCCAAGGATTCCAAGTAGGTCAGTCTACCAAATCCAGAGGGTATAGGGGACGAGTCAAAATGATTTTCAGAGAGATCGAGGTACCTGAGGTGTTGGAATCTGAAGAGGCTACTATTAGCCTTGAGACTAGTAAGACATTGACGACCAAGGGACAGCTCCTTCACCACACCGGTCTCGCTATCAAAGGAAACCCCACTAAAGGAGTCAGAGTCTTTGGTCCAGGAGCTTATATTTGCTCTAGTGTCCATTCGACCAAAGTAATCGAGTTTCCAAGTGAGGTCGCAGTTGAAGGATGGAAACTCATTCTTCAATTCCAACAGAATCTCAACTTGATCGCGTGGGAAAGGAAATGGTAGAGTGTAAACTGAATCGCTGGTCACAAAGACGCAACAGAAGAAACAAGTTATGAAGAAAACGGCCAAATTCGATTTCATGATATGAAGATATGAAGAAGAAATTGGTATGTATGATTTGGTCAATTTTGCAGTCTACTCTTCTAACAATCATATATAATAAAGATAAAGAGTTATATATATAATAAAGATAAAGAGTTATATATATAATAAAGATAAAGAGTTATATGTCACATCGCTTGCTAGGAAAATTTGAGTCTTTCAGCATGTAAATATTGACCACCACATATTTAGTTCGACCAAGACCGATACCAACCGGGTAGACAGTGGACCAATTAATCAATTTTCTAGATACTTTATATTGTCTCTACACAAACGTTTCAATCTAGACAATTATCCAACTGTAGTCTTCTAGATATTTTTTCGATCTTGTCTGTGGCAAAAAGATGAATTTCATTGGTGATTCTGTAGCCAGAAACCACATGGAGTCTCTTCTCTGCCTCCTGTCAATGGTAAGATTTTTTTTTTGGACAACATCTTATAACATAACTCCTTAAGCTTGTGACTTAAGAAATCTCGTTTCTTTGCTTTGGTTTCACAGGAAGAAACTCCGAAAGATATCTACCTCATGGCAAAGTTTCTAGTGGCCGGACTCGAAAGGACTCATGCTAAGAAGACCGGAACAGGAATCTATGATCTCGACATTGACAAGCGAGCAATGGGCAATTGATCTGCTAAATACAGACATTGCCATTGCCATTGGAAATCTTAACATCTCAGATAGAACAGCTTGAAGATATTTAAACGTGACAGCTTAAAAAAGAAGAAGTTTGAGGTTTTGGATGTGACTAGGGTTATGCTAATGAGACCAGACGGGCACCCGAATTCTTACTGGGGAAATAAATGGATGAAGGGTTTCAATGACTGTACTCACTGGTGCTTGCCTGGACCAATCAATGCCTGGAGCGAGTTTCTCATGGCCATACTCAGACAACTCAGGTAAATCTTGAGGATAAGAAATTTTAAAAAGTATAAGGTGATGTCTTAATTCAATTCTCATTACAACCTTTAGTTATATGTGTAAGAAAGAGAAGACACATATTATTTACAGGACATATACAAAACTGCACATACCTGGCATTGTTTAATGTATTCATGATCATAGCCTGCAAAAAAACATTGAGCAGAGGAATAACAGTTTCCACCATTCTTAGTGTTCATGTGAAGACATGAAACATAAAAATTTCCTGTGATCTTCCTAAGAATCTCAAAGTGCATAAACTCAAAATGATGACACAGAAACCAAACGGAAATTTTCATTCAACGGATCATAGCGATCTAAAAGACCACCTTGAACAGTCCTTGTCCCAAACTCCAGAGACTAAAAATTACAGAGAATTGAGACAGAAATAGTAACAGCTAACTTACTCACCAACCATGACTACAACACAAAGCCTCAATTGTATCCTAACTCTTAACTCTAGCTATCATAACACAATTCAGATCGAAACACACATCGACAAAAGATGAGAACATAATAAGAGAAGTGAGAAAGGTGAGATTGATAAATAGCAATTCTCCAACTATTCCTTAGAAATATCCGAGTTCAACAGTAAAGACATAAAACACATATCATAGGAACTTCTAAAGATATCGACTTTGACTACAACACAGAGCTTCTATGTGTTCTAGTAGTTAACTCTAGCAATCAAAACATCATTCAGATAGATAAATAGCAAATTCTCCAACTATTCCTTAGAATTCAACAGTAAAGTTCGAAGCTTTACATAGAGAAATTACATAAAAACCAACAACAACAGATCAAGACTCCAAAGTGTTACCAAGAGGAAATGAGAAGACTTCACGAACAGGAGAAAACTCAACGAGACCAATCTCCATACCATAACCATTCACCGGAAGCTTCAAATCTCTCAACACAGAGAAAGCCTCAGCCATACGAGACTTAGGAACATCAAGAGCCACGGGACAAAACGGAACCCAAGAATCAACACGATACTCTTCACCAATGTCAACAGATTCTTTCTTCAACATATCACATAACTGAGTCTGCAACTGAAGAAGCGATAGAGACGGAGTCGGAGATAGAAACAGTACGTTGTTGTCGCTAGAGAAGCTACCGATAGTAGAGAACGAGATCGAGATTGGTTCTTGCTTGGATACGAAGTTTTTGATGACGGATTCGAGTCTCGTTGAATCGAAGAAGGAGGTGGAGAAGAGTGTTATGTGTGGACGAGACTCAGTGTTGATCAATTTGGTACTGATTTGACGGCGAGCGAAGACGTTCCATGCTTTCAATACTTGGTTTTCGAGTGCTGGATCGAAGTATAGCTCGATTGCGTAGCCTTCTGACATTTTATTCCAAGTCGGAATTGAAGATCGGAGATGGAATTGAAGATGGATCGCGATCGGAGACAGAAGGAAGATGGTGGAGTAAGAGAGATCGATTTACTCAAAAAGGGAAAGTGAGAACATCATCAAATTTCAGATTTGGTTTGTGCATTTTAACCGATCCTAACCGAATCGAACCGAACCAACTCTAAATCCAACTTTATTAAATTCGGTTTGAGTTCAGCAACAAATTACGAATCTCTGTAACTAACTAATTATGGTTTAGACTTTTAAGATGAAGACCAACAAGGCCAAGTTTGTGGTTTTAACCTAATGATGGCTTGGGTTAACATAATTATAATTCAGTAATTAGAAGCCCAATATCGTTATTGGGCCTAACTTCAGGCCCATTTGTCTTATATTCAGGCACGACGGGACAATGATCGCCGTTTCTTACAACCACTCTCCGATTATAAACCCTAGCCGCGTCTTCTTGCAAATTTCAATTTCAATTTCACTGAGAAGTTACAATCCAGAGGAAAAGATTATCTTTTTCCTTCTGGGTTGAGGGAAAAGATGAAGAATTCTGAGAAGAGAGGACGTAAACACAAAAGGCAAGATGCTTCATCGGCGGAAAACGCCGGCGGCGAAGTTAAAGAAGCTTCGGCTAATGAAGCATCGTTACCTCAATCCCCTGAGCCTGTTTCAGCTTCTGAAGCCAACCCATCTCCGTCGCGACGCAGTCGTGGGAGAGGTAAAAAGCGTAGATTGAACAATGAATCAGAAGCTGGTAACCAGAGGACGTCGTCACCAGAGCGTAGTAGATCTCGTCTTCATCACTCTGATACGAAGAATGGTGATTGTAGCAATGGGATGATTGTTTCAACAACTACTGAATCGATTCCCGCTGCTCCGAGTTGGGAAACTGTTGTTAAAGTTGTTCCTTCAATGGATGCTGTTGTTAAAGTCTTTTGTGTTCACACTGAGCCTAATTTCTCGTTGCCATGGCAAAGGAAACGACAGTATAGTTCTGGTAGTAGTGGTTTTATTATTGGGGGAAGAAGAGTTTTGACTAATGCACATTCTGTTGAGCATCATACTCAAGTTAAACTCAAGAAGCGTGGCTCTGATACTAAGTATTTGGCTACAGTCTTGGCCATTGGAACTGAATGTGACATTGGTATGGATCTTGTATCTAATTTCTGCATCTGTTTTCTGTTGTTTTGAGTTGCAATAGAATTTTTAAGTAGTCAGAATTGATTTTAGTATGTAATTACAGCTTTGTTGACAGAAACTGATGATTTACTCTTTTTAGTGTAGTTTGAGTTGCAATAGAAGTGTAACTAGTCATATTGATTTTCTATGGATTGTACTTTTCTCCTTGTTATGTCTGTTATAAGTTTCATTGACAAATGTGTGAAGTCTGGAGTTTTACTGTTCTTGTCTATGTGGCTGATGATGTTATACACTTGGATTACAGCTTTGTTGACAGTTACGGATGATGAGTTTTGGGAAGGAGTATCTCCTGTGGAGTTTGGTGATTTACCAGCTTTGCAAGATGCTGTTACTGTTGTTGGTTATCCAATTGGTGGTGATACAATCTCTGTCACAAGCGGTGTTGTTTCCCGGATGGAGATATTGTCGTATGTGCATGGATCAACCGAGCTTTTGGGATTGCAGGTTGGACAACACATTTGACATGATATTTTTCCTTATCTGACTAGGGAGTTAAGGGCACTTATAAAAATGTTTTCTGTTTTTGTCTTTTCAGATTGATGCAGCTATTAATTCTGGGAATTCTGGTGGTCCTGCATTTAATGATAAAGGAAAATGTGTTGGTATTGCATTTCAGTCTTTGAAACACGAAGATGCTGAGAATATTGGTTATGTCATTCCCACACCGGTGATTGTACATTTCATTCAAGATTATGAGAAGCATGATAAATACACAGGTAAGTTTCACCGATGATTAATGTTGTTTGTTATCTATCTCTACATGTGCTTTTTTCTCATACTTGAACTGTTTTAGGGTTTCCTGTTCTCGGAATTGAGTGGCAAAAGATGGAAAATCCTGATTTGCGGAAGTCAATGGGTATGGAATCTCATCAAAAGGGAGTGCGGATTAGAAGAATTGAGCCAACCGCCCCAGAATCACAAGTTTTGAAGCCGTCTGATATTATCCTTAGTTTTGATGGAGTTAATATCGCTAATGATGGGACTGGTAATAATTCTTTCAATAACTTATTAGCAATCATTAATGGGACCAATGAGTGTAGTTATTTCTGGTTAAGTCTAGACAATCCTTAATAACATTTCTGTTCATGTTTGTGTTTTTGCAGTTCCATTTAGGCATGGAGAACGAATTGGCTTTAGCTACCTTATATCCCAAAAGTACACTGGAGATTCTGCTCTCGTGAAGGTTCTACGAAACAAAGAAATATTAGAGTTCAACATAAAACTTGCAATCCACAAGAGGCTAATCCCTGCTCACATAAGTGGCAAACCTCCTTCGTACTTCATCGTTGCTGGCTTTGTATTTACAACTGTCTCTGTTCCATATCTTCGATCTGAGGTCCTTTACTGTCTCTCTATCTTTCCTTACTTTCTCGCTTTCTCTCATGCATCCATTCACAGTTTATATAACTATTTCCCATTGATATGTTTTGCAGTATGGAAAAGAATATGAATTTGACGCACCTGTCAAGCTATTGGAGAAACATCTTCATGCAATGGCTCAATCCGTGGACGAGCAGCTTGTTGTAGTTTCACAGGTTGGTTTCTCCTGTTTCACACGTTAATGCAGTCATAATTATTTTGGTGTCGAAGCCTCAACACCCATATTTTAACTTGCAGGTTCTTGTTTCTGACATTAACATTGGTTATGAAGAGATTGTCAACACCCAGGTTTGTTAAATTGCATTTATCATTTGTCACTTTATTGAAGCATCTGTCACGCTAAATGTTCAAATCGCCGTGTAGGTTGTCGCCTTTAATGGCAAACCTGTGAAAAACTTGAAAGGTTTAGCTGGGATGGTGGAGAATTGTGAGGATGAATATATGAAGTTTAATCTGGATTATGATCAGGTATGTTATTTTCTCATCTTCCTTAACTTTTATACAAACTTATAAACAATTTTTAGCTAAAATTCTTTGGTGTTTCTACAGATTGTTGTTCTGGACACTAAGACAGCAAAGGAAGCAACATTAGATATTCTGACCACACATTGCATACCTTCTGCTATGTCTGATGATCTCAAGACTGAAGAAAGAAACTGAAACAGAAGGAACCATAACCAGAAGGAGAGAAAGAGAGATTTTTGTCCATGGAAGGACATAAAAGCAAATACAGTCATGGAAAGACAAAGAGAAGCTCAAACCATAATTTGATTTTTCTTGATTCTGTTTTGTATTTGGAAAAATATGCAAGAAGAAATACATTGGTTATTTTTTCTCTCATTTATTTTCTTTGAAGTTTGAACTTGGTAGAACAATCATATATATCCACACAAAAAAAGTATGCAAAAAGAAAGTGAAATGGATGAGATATAATCATAGGTTCTTCTACCAAATACTTCACTTTCCATTCATCTATATGTCCCAAGTAAAATAGTGGGATTCGTAGCGCTTTGACATTAAGAAACCCTAGTCTGGTTTAGCTACCTGAACCGATTTTGAAAACTAAGATCGAACCAATTCAGTGAAATCACCATACCATGGTCCAAGGATCACAAAACACCAATTTTATTAACAAACACTAATATGTGTGTCTCTGGTTTTTGTCTACGCCTTTTTTTAATGAGTTTTGGACTATTGGTCGAACTATATTATAAAATGGATGACACACATAAATAGTATTAATCTGTCAGAAATCACTCATGAAAAACTAAAGTGAATATTGATTAGCTTTTAAAATTATCCAAGAGAGGAGCATTATGTGAAGGAGAGGACTCTATTGCTCCTATTATGTCAACTTTGTCTTCCTTGGCTTTACCCCACAACACCATGTAAAATCCTATTGATATCAATATTCCTCCCATCACACTGTACTCAAACATATAGAGGAGGATTGAGAAATGACATTTACATAGTGAATTTAAAATCATGAGAAGCAACAGTTTTGTGGTATACCTTCCAAGGTAGAGCGACTCGCCGAGGAAAATGAAAGTTGATACGGCTGCTATCAATATAGATAACGGTTTGAACATAGACAAATACACAGGTCCCTTGTGACTCACTGCCCACGTATGTATAACATAATATCCCGAATTCAAAATCCCCTATGAAAAATGTATATTCCATAAATCATCAAAGACCAAGAAAAACGAATAAATGAACAAACATATGAAACCAAAGTTATAAATATAATGTCATGAGTACCGTTGCTACTACGGTAATTAAGGTTATGTCGAATCTTATGACCCATGCCTTCGGATTGTCCTTCTCTGCCAAAAGGCTCACAAATGCACACACAACAGCTATGCAAACATTGTGCACAAGCGTCACAACGACGGCAGATGGATATCGACCCATTGTGTGAGCCTATAAATAGCCGAGTTTTGAGTTACCATATATTAATATAATATAACTAAGACAACTATACTATTTCAATGACATTTTGGATATAACATTATCTAGTAAGGTATACCATAACAAGGTAAGAGACGGAGACAAGGATGTATTGGAGAGCAAGAAGGCCACCACCGATGATCCAATCCGAATGTGAAGACATTAGCATTGGACCGTGGTAGAGAGTAACCACAAGTGCACCTATTATTGACAATATTGTTCCCAACACTTTGGCTACACTACTCTTTTTCCCTAGAGATATATTTTCCATTCTTCATAAAAAAAAAGTGCAAGTGAGTAAAATATAAAAAGTATTCTTTCTGTTCCTTTTTAATTGATTTTTTAAACAAAATACACAGATTAATAAAAATATATTAAAACTGAATATAAATGTATTTATGAAGGCCAAACAAAATTTTATAAACCACACCAAAATTTTTTATAAACTATTATGGATTTGTTTATCCTTCTTTCCTACCTAAACTCGAGAGTCAGCTCTCATATCTTATTATAAACTATTGATATATTTTCGTTATATATAATTTATACTGATATATTTTATAGTTTTCAAGAAATTTTCGGAAAAACATTACCTTGCACACGTTTTCAGTGATGCTTTTCCATACACGTTTTAATTTTATTTTTTCTTTTGTTGACTTTTCAGACAAACGTTTTCAATAATATTAAAATGGGACAAATTTTCATGCTGTTATATTATAAAATTAATCTAAAAAACATATTTCGTGGACTTAGCGCGAGTCTTCCGGCGAGAAACGAGCTACTAGTGAAACGATGATTGAAGAAATTATGATTATATATGTGACATTAACTAAAACGATAGAGATCTTTTTCTTTTTTAATTTCCATCAACCATGGAGAGATTTATTTTTCCTTTTTGTCAACAACAACATCGTTGGATTTCTTAAAGCATAAAAAATCTTATAACGTAAAGCAAAGAAAATTAAAAAGCTAAAATGGCTACGACTTTTTACAAGAAACAAAAAAATGATTACGACTAATTAATGATTTGAAATATTTGGGAAATAGAATTTACCGAAAAACAACGGCGAGGATGAAGGTAAAAGCAGGATTGACATTGCTCATGGCCGAAGATAAAGTCGGCGAGCTATATTTTATCCCATTGTAGCCTAAGATTTGAAACGCACTTCTGTTCTTTTTATGAAGTACAAATACAACAAATTTAAGTAAGAAATTTCTTCCATAAAACAATTTTTTTTGAATACACACTTATATGCAATTCAAGAACCAACTAATAATTGGTTTTGAAACCTAGCTAGGAAGATATATGCATTGCAAATGCTACTAGATATAGTGTTTCCAAAATAAAAGTAACTTACGCAATTAGACCAAGAATCCCCATGTTGCATAGAATTGAAAATGTCAACGGAGGGAGAGATCTTGATCTGTAGAGATAAGTCTATGTAAGAAAAATTACTTAATACTTAACATAAAACTTGAAACAGAATCGTGAGAATGAAGAACCTGAAGGAGAAGAATGTAAGAGGAAGAAGAAGAAGAGATCCAAAAGTGTAAGAGTATACAAGAACCACAAATGGGCTAAGTCCTTTGGACGTCGCTGCTTTGACCAGAGTGTTTACTCCTACGTTAGAAAACTCTGTCACCACCATCGCCGTCAAGATCCAGCCATCTCTGTTACATAACCTTCCATGAACCATTTTTTAGTTCTTGGCTTCTTCTTTCTTCTAAGCCTCTGTCTCTCTGAAATTTGTATATATTATTAGTTCATGGGATCTTGATGGGAAAAGACATGTGAAACAGTCTCCATCAAATAAATGATTAATTGTTGTCTTCTTATTGGTTGAAAAAACATTTATTTGTTGGGTATGAAATGTATGTGGTCTCTGAAAAATTGTAATTAAATGGATTCCTACACATGTTGTGGCTAGATTAAAACACACGTTTCATATTTCATTTTTACATACAAAAAGTTATTGACAAACAAATTATAGATGGATGTATATATCCTCATCAAACATCATCAAATAATTACAAAACGTATAAACATGTGACATCTATATAGATAGATAGATAGACAAGATAAACCAGGACCATCTTCAAATGGGTACAAAACCAATAGATGAATCCAAGAAATTAGAAGAGAAGCTAAAACTAAATTCTTATTTACCCTGGCTCTGTATAAACAGGGACCAACCATCTTCTAATGGGTCCAAAAGTAAGTAATTAAAGGATTTCACTTGCATCTAACATATCTTCATGGTAAGGTTTCATTTTCTTTTGTTGTGTTTAGGCAACAAAAGTGACTGCTGTGAAAGACTTGCTATTTTGGCTGCATCTTCTCTTGCTTTGCCCCAAATCACAGTATAAAACCCAAAGCTCAATATCATTGATCCAATCACACTGTCCACAACACAGAGATGCAACATAGTAACATGAAGATCATGAGACTAAACATTTCAACAACCTATAACTAAGATAACTAAGTTTATATCACTTATGTTTCTCAAGAAAGAGACGCTATAGTTGAAAGATATGGCACATCCAAAGGTGAAGTGCATCGCCAAGGAATATAGCACCCATGACGACTGCAACTGCTATAAACAACGGCTTGAATAAGGATACATACACTGGACCATTCAGGTGGAGACCCCATGTGTGTATAACCGAGCACAATGATGAATCAAATACTCCCTGAAACAGAGTGGTAGTTTCTGAGCTTAAAGATAAGAGTCAGTAGTTGAAGCAGGTTATAAAAGGTTTGACTTTAACCGAGTATATGACTGCAGCGAGGAAATATCCGGTTTAAGCTGCCAAGAGGTCAAGTCTTTTTCTGCAAACTGGTGGTGAAATTAGCATTCCACATAAGTTGTAGAAGAAGACTACAGTTATTTCTTCAGGGTAGATCTCCATGACCTGACTCTGAAATCATGTACAGCTGCCAAATTTAGCTTAAGTTTATGTGTAACCAACAAAACCCAAAATCTCATTCATGAATCAGTTCCAAGTATATGTACCTGAAGAATATACCAGACTGAAACAAGCAAATACTGTGAAGTGATCAAAAGGCCTCCAATTATCCAACTTGACTCGAATGAAGTAAAAGATGCAGCATCAAGAACTTTTCGGCCTTTATAGAGAACAACAACCAGAGCAGCAGATATCGATACTATCTTGCCAATGATCTAAGCCAGATTTGCAGAGCTTCTTAGTGTTACTTGTTCCATCCTTTATAAGTCACCAGATAAAAAAATTGATAGTCACAAAAAATCCTCATATCCATCAGAAGTTTCTCGGGAAAGAATGATAGGCTAACATGTTGATATCACCGCAAGGTTGTACTAGTACAACCACAATTAGTGGCATGAGAATGTTTCTGCATTTTGGTATTGTTTCATATTTGACAGTTACTGTCTGTGTTCTGATATTGTTTCATATTTGATTGTTACTGTTTCAGAAACATATATTTTGTATGGTTAACGTGGAACCACTCGGTTGTTCATTTTCTACAAACAGAGAGGAAAGAAACAAGGTGGAACCTGAAGAAGACGGCAAGTATGAAGGTGGAAGATGGTGTGAGGTTGCTGATAGCAGAGGTAAGAGTTGGGGAACTATATTCAATAGCTTTACAACCAGCTACCTGTATGGAAAGTGAAAGTGCATGTACTGCTTCATACTATCCAACTAATAACCATAAAAAAGCTGGAGATAATTCAGATTATTATAACATATAACTGGTGTTTCCCAATGGAACACATATGCTTAGTTCTACTTATACAACTAACACACACATACACAGTTATTGCTCTGTTGAGAGTCTCTATTGGAAATTTGAGTTTATTATGCATAAGAGAGAAATCAGAAATAGATCATAAGACTGGCTTTTAGTAATTAATGTTTCTAGGGATGATGATTCAAAATTTATTACAATATTAGCTGAATACAGAACAACAACACACCTAAGAACAAGACATTAGACACACAGAATTAATCATAAGAAATTAACAAAAGTCTGCATAACCGTAACCATAAAGTTCATTCTGCATCAACTGATTCAACCAGGGGTTATTCACAGATTCTTCTACCGCCGAGTAATGTTGTGTGCTTGAGACGCAAGGATGTTCACAGCTGTTGCTATTGATGTTACCCACAGACATGTTATGATCACAACCATAAAACTCCTTGTGCATCAACCCAAAGTTGTTCACAGATTCTTGTACTGAGACGCAAGGAAGTTGAAAATTGTTGTTGGTGATGTTACCCATCCACATGTTCTGATTCTGATCATTACCACAAATCTCCTGCTTCATTAACTGATTCTTCAACTCAGATTGTTCAAGTAACGCTGAGAAATAATCCTGATTGAAATTTGATGCAGAGACTGGGATCTGAGACAGAGTATTGTCTCCATGATTATACATAAACAGCGAGAACTGGCTAGGGTTCAAAGATTGGGTCTGATGATTCAGAGAGGATGATGCTAAACTGTGGTGATCCGGTTGTGTCTCATTCTGTTTCCGCGACTCAAGAAATTCAAGCCTTTCGTGGAATTTAGAGACATGGAGTTCCAAGGACTGAATCAGTGGAGAAACTTGGTCGGGAGGGTAATGATCAGCGAGTGGATACTTTAAAACATTCACCTTCTTAAGACTCGTCTTCCTCTTCTTGTCCGTATTCTTCAAACCCTTGTTCTTCTTCTTCTTGTTCAGGAACCCATGAAGATTAACGCTTTTCTTGCGTCTCAATGCTTCGTTTAATTGACTATACCTAAGAGCAATGTCTCTCACTTTCTCTCGCTCCGGAGGCCATGTCTTGAGTTCTCCGTCTGGTCCGTAATAGATGACGCAGGCTTCAATATCACAGAGAGTGCAAAGCTCTGAAGCTTTCTTGAAGATGGTCTCAAGTCTGTTGCTCAAACTTGTTGAAGCGAGTGAATAAGCGGAAGAGGAAGAAGGTAAAGATGATCGCATAGTCATTATTGTTGATTTCGAAGACAAACTTTCTGTTTCAGAGTGAAGAGAAAACACGAAGACAAACTTTGGCGGCTTTGTGAAAAAGATGAAGAAAGTGAGAAGGAAACTGTGTGAATTAGAGATATATTTTGATCACTAGGGTTTGAAAAAATATTTATCACTCTCGCTGATCGGTGAAAAAACGCGTAAAGATATGTGTGTGTGCGCTTTTTTAGATTCGATTTCCATATATTTGCATAGATTTTGCGTTTAGAGCCGTTAAGGGTTGTTGATAAAATGGAAATATAAGAGAAGGTTTCCTAACTGGCAATATCAGTCGTCTTACATTAATTAAAAATCCTTAACTTGAAATAGTACAAGAAAGAAAAACATACAAAATTACCATATGTACAATGTAGTGTAGCTATACGTAAACATCAATGGGGACCATCTCTTAACAGATTCCACTTGCATCAGTCACAGCTTAATGAGGCTTCTTCTTCTATGGTGTGTGAAGGCAACAAAGGGGACTGCTCAGTACCAGCCACAGTTTTGATTGAATCCTCTCTTGCTTTTCCCCAAATCACAGTGTAGAATCCTAAGCTCAAAATCAATGATCCAATGACACTACACACAATATATATGCCGGATAATTAGTACTGTCTCGAAAGAAATATTTAGAAACTATATATGGCGGCTAAGTGTGACTTGTGACGAATTAAAACCAGAAACCATATAACTCTCAATGTAATTCCATGGATAGATACATGGCACTAAAGCTGAATGTTATGGCACCTAGATATTAGATAATATGTTGTGTGTGATATTTATGAAGATTGTGAAAGATAAAGTACCTCCCAAGGTAAAGTGCATCGCCGAGGAACATAACACCCATAGCGACCGCAATGACAATAGACAACGGCTTGAACAAGGATATGTAGACTGGACCCTTAAGATGCAGACCCCAAGTGTGTATAACTGAGCCAAATGATGAAACTAAGCCTCCCTGAAACAGAGTGTTAGTTTCTGAGCTTAAAATATAATCATTACTTGAAGCAACATATTAGGATTGATTCTCACCGAGTACATGACTGAAGCAAGGGAGACACCCGGTTTAAGTATAAAAGAATTCAAGTCTTTTTCCGCAAATAGACATACTGGTGCCGAGATAAGCGTAGCGCATAAGTTATACAAGAATACTACAGTTATTTCTTCAGGGTATAACTCCATGACCCGAGTCTGAAATCATATAGAGCTACCACATTTAGCAAGAGTTATATAAGTGTCACCAACATATCCAATGTCCTTTTTCATACCTGAAGAATATACCAGACTGAAACAAGCAAATACTGTGTAGCGAGCAAAAGACCTCCGATTATCCAACTCGAATCAAATGAAGTCAAATGCTGGTAAAGCGAAATGGTAGGTGATGGAGGTGTAAGAGATGCATCAGTTAGAACTTTAGGGCCTTTATAAAGAATAACAACCAAAGCACCAGATATAGATACTATCGTGCCAATGATTTTGGCCTGAGTCGCGGAGCTCCTTAAGACTATTTGTTCCATTCTTTTGAGTCACACAAGGAAGCAGTAACAACAAGAGTTAAATGTTCAGCTGATAGAAACAAACACCCCTCTAGTTTACCCATATTTCTCTCTGTCTCTTAGAACAACATGTGGGCACAACATTTTTTATGCAACCACAAGGTTGTACTTGTACTAGTGGCTGTGACAAAAGCAAAAGGCTTAAAACTTTGAACGGTTAAATAAGTGTGGAACTACCGCATTGTTAACTAAATTATCTATATACTATCCCAGAACGGAAACGAAAGAAAAAGAGGTGGAACCTGAAGATAACGGCGAGCGTAAATGTGAAAGCTGGTGTCAGATTGCTGATAGCAGAGGCAAGAGTTGGTGAACTATATTCTATACCTTTACAACCAACTATCAGAGACATGAACCTGTTTCCCAAAAGTTAGCAAACTAGAAAAGAAAAACAGGTAAATGAGGCTAAATCTGGTAGTATAAGGAGTATATCATTACCCAACAAGCGCAAGTAAGAAAATATTGAAGAAGACAGGGGTCTTGGCAGAAGGTAATCGTTTTGACCTGCACATAAACTATGTTCACATTCTTGAAATTTTTATACTGGTCAAGAGTACTTGAAGAGATCAGTACCTTCCAAAAATGAGGGAAAGTGGAAGAAGAACAAGTGTAGCAACAACATAGGTATAGAAGACAAAGACATAGAAGCTCAATCCTCGCAATGTCGCAGCCTTGAACAGTGTATTAGATCCAACCGTAACACACTCCACCGCGACCATTGCAGTGAACGGCACAACATCTCTGCAAAAGTAACTCCATGCCACTGTCTCCCCTCCTGCTCCTCTTGTCATAGATCTGATGTCAGACTTTCAAAAATTCTCAGAAGTCAACGTGAGTTTATAAGAAATCATAGTGGTTAATCACCTCACGTTTGCTAATTATTTTATTTAGATAAATTACTCCAACAACTTGACCAATACTTTACATCATTGTCACAACTAATATATACATTGACCAATACTTCACACCAACTTAACCAATACTTTACACCATTGTTACAATTCAACTAAAATACATATCATGAAGGATCCGATCCAGATAATCAGGGATCTTCCAAATCAAGAAACTACGCATCTACAAAGAAAGCTCTATACCTTAGAAAGATAATATTTGGCCATGGAGCTCTACCTCTTTTACTCTTCAAAGAGGGCAGGGATTTATCTACCAGAAACTTATGTAAGGTTGTGAACGCACTGATAAGATAATTAAAAGGACCAAATATTTCTTATAGATTCATAATTCTCATTCATATGTAACATCAAAATAAAACAAGAAAAAAAGAACAGATATCTTATATGTAACTATAGACATATATGGTACACCTCTTTTAGGGATCCATATTTATTAATAAATAGTATAAGGATTTCACTTGCATCAATCCTAGCTTAATGGAAAGGCTCCATCTTCTATGATATGTGTAAGCAGCAAAGGTGACTGCTCAGAACCAGCTACAGTTTTGATTGTATCCTCTCTTGCTTTGCCCCAAATCACAGTGTAGAATCCAATGCACAATATCATTGATCCAATGACACTGCCCAACACAAAATATGCAAAACTTCTATACGTTATTACTGTCTCAAAATGCTTATTGCAGTTTACACAGAGATATACAGTGGAATTGTGGAGACTAAGTGTTTCTCACATGTGAAATAATACAGAAGAAACCATATATGAGAGCTCATGTAGAATAGAATCCAGAAACCATATAACTCTCTAAATGTGATTCCATAGATAGATACATCATACTAAGCATTTCAACTACCAAGAGCTGAGTACTATATTTCTCAGTACAGATAAAATATTCTGAATACGCTGGAAAGTAAGAAGATAAAAGAGATGGTACCTCCCAAGGTGAAGTGCATCGCCGAGGAATATAGCACCCATGGCGACTGCAATCGCAATAGACAATGGCCTGAACAAGGATATGTATACCGGACCCTTCAGATGCAGACCCCATGTGTGGGTAAGCGCGCTGAATAATGAAACGAAGACTCCCTGAAACAAAGTGTTAATTTCTGAGTTTATAAAATCGTCAGTTCTTGAAGCAGATTATAAGATCTGATTCTTCTCACCGAGTATATGATTGCAGCGAGGGAAATGTCTGGTTTAAGCACCCAAGAAGTCAAGTTGCTCTCCGCAAAAAGACATACTGGTACTGAGATTAGTGTTGCAAATAAATTGTAGAAGAAGACTACGGTTATCTCTTCAGGGTAAACCTCCATGACACGAGTCTGAAACCATATACAGCTACAGAATTTAATGTGTAAACCCAAAGTCTTTTTTAGTGAAATTTTCAAGTGTTTGTACCTGAAGAATATACCAGACGGATATAAGAAAATACTGTGAAGCAAGCAAGAGCCCTCCGATTATCCAGCTTGACTCTATTGAGGTCAACTGCTGGTGAAGTGTAACGGTAGGTAATACAGTTGTAAAAGATGCAGAGGCGAGAACTTGTGGGCCTTTATACAGCACAACTACCAGAGCACCAGATATAGATAGTATTGCACCAATGATTTTAGCCTGAGTCGCAGAGCTCCTTAACCTTACTTGCTCCATCCTTAATGAGTCACCCAAAAGAAAAACCAGTTCAAAAAAAAGATTGATAGTAACAAATAGACCACATATCATCATATGCACCAAACTTATCTCATGAAAGAATGAGGGCAAACCATTTCTAACCAACCACTGAGTTGTACTTGTATTAGTGAGTCTTACTCTTATGTGACGACTAAGTACTTTGTAGTTTAAATAAACGTGAGAAGTTTTCCGTATTTACTGGTATCGATTGGCATCGAATGCTACAGCGTATAAACTACTAGTCACTGAACATAAGATGGAAAACCCATGACGTCCAAAAAGGAAAATTTAAATTCATTCTATATACGCAAAAGGCTTGAGATTTTGTATGCTTAGTAAGTGTGGAATTACTCCGTTTTCCACTGTCTAGACTAATTTCCAAAAACAGAAACAGAAGAGAAAGAGGTGGAACCTGAAGATAACAGCGAGTGTGAATGTGAAAGCCGGTGTGAGATTGCTGATAGCAGATGCAAGAGTTGGGGAACTGTATGCAATACCTTTACAACCAGCAATCTGCGACATGAACCTGTTCCACTCAAGTTAAAAAAAGCCAGAAATGCCCATAAATCTAGAAGCAGGAGTACGATGTTATTACCCAACAAGCCCAAGTAAGAAAATCTTGAAGAAAAGAGGAGACTTAGCTGCTGGTAATCTTCTTGACCTGCATATGTACAAAAGTAAGTTCATGTTCTTGAAAAGATTATACCGGGCAAAGAGAGGAGATCAGTACCTTCCAAAGATTACAGAAAGTGGAAGAAGGAGAAGTGTTGAAACAATATAAGAGTAGAAGACAAAGACATAGAAGCTCAATCCTCTTAAAGTAGCAGCCTTAAACAGCGTGTTTGACCCAACAGTGGCACACTCCACCGCAAACATCGCAGCAAACGGCACAACATCTCTGGTAAAGTACTTCCACGCCACTTTCTCTTCTCCTGCTTCTCTCATGACAGATTCTGATATCAAGATCCTCAGAAACTCTCTCTTGAAAATTAAAGTGAATTTCAGAATCAATCAATCATGTTGTTTTTTTGGTTGTTCACTACACCACGTCTGGGAATTTGGTCATTGTTTAACACAAAACCAAGACTTTATCAATGACGACAATGTGGAAAAAATCAGCCTCTCCTTAATTATAAAATATCCCAACTTGACCCAAAACTTCACATCACAAGGATCCATATTCTAATACTCCACGAGACCAAAGACAAGGACCTTTAGCCATAGACTCTAATACCTTCATCAACCCCAATCATCCAATTGGAGAAATTTTCCAACTTGCATTTGAACATATCTCCTCCAATGATAAAACTTGTAGCTTTGCTTTAGTGTTGATGAATCAGCTCCAACATCAGAATCCACCAAAGATCAAAAGGAACCTAAAACTCAATCAATCGTAATAACTTAAGACAAATTCCAAGAGCAGTGTCATCAGTGACCTACAATTCCCCCAACAACAGAAGATAAAGCAACTAAATCACAGTAACTAGTTTAAAGAATCGCACCAATTATCAGTCGTACGCGGCGGAGAAGCTCATGGGGGACATTTCTCCGTGACCTTTCCGGTGACTTCTCGTTCGATGTTGCCGGCGAATTTACGACCGTCAAAAGAATTGATCAACGGTTAGATTTTGAGACGCTCGTTGACAGTTACACGCTTCCCAATTGTAGTAGAGTTTGATCCGTACTAAACCGAAAAAAAAAACTAAACCAAACCATTTCAACCGATATTTATCTATAAACCAAGTGGTCGAATTAAAATCGATATAATCGGAAACGAAACCATAACTAAAACGCTGGTTATCTGATTTTCGTTCTATTAATTCAAATTAAAAACGAAAACCAAGATAACCGAAACCGAAACTAAACCGGAATGTCCACTATAGCTAGAGCTGGTCACGCTCCTAACAGTAGATTTGATTAGGATAAGACAATTGGGCTTGATGGTCCGGCCCAGTACGGATCTAATAATAAGTCCAAAAACATAGGAAACCGTCATTTTTTTTTGTCTGTGGAGTTGACCATCTGACATCAATGCACGTGGGCCCAAATCTAAAAACCGCTAATTTATTTTCATTTTCATATTTCAAAGCTTTTTACTTTTTTAATTTCACTAATGTTGTTGTTTTCCAACTTTTGCCTCGCACTTCGAAATTTTACAAAATCACTTTGCTATTTTCTTCGAGTTTTCTACTTCCACCATTAAAGCTCAAGAAAAGGAAAGGTTATAGCGAAATAGATAGAGATAGAAGAGAGAGAAAGGACGAAGAAAGAGAGTTCCTTTAACTCTCTCTTCTTCCTCTGCAAATCTGACATATTGAACCAAACCAAAAAAAGCCCTCTTTGATTAGGGTTTTGTGTCAAGATTCTGGAGAGAGCTTTTAGGTGAGTTTTGTGTATCTCTGATGTTGATGTTATTGAAATTGGAACTCTTCTCCACTTAACTTGGAGTTGTTTTGTTTTTTGATTGAGCTTTTGAGATCTTGAAAATTGAGATCTTGGAGTTGTTTGTTTCTAAGTGACCTAAATCTTACAAGATGTCTTGGGTTCGATTCACAATTGAGCAAAAAGATGGGAACTTTGCGTACCCACCACCGTTTTACAAAGACCCAATTCTTTCTCCGCCGTCTCCTCCACCACCGTCGTCCGGTAACAGAATCAGTCCGGCGGTTTTGTTTGTAATTGTGATTCTAGCTGTCTTGTTCTTCATTTCTGGGCTTCTTCATTTGCTCGTCAGGTTTCTTATTAAGCATCCTTCTGCTACTGCTTCTTCAAGGTCTAATAGATTCCCAGAGATCTCAACTAGTGATGCTCTTCAAAGACAGCTTCAACAGCTTTTTCATTTGAATGATTCTGGTCTTGATCAAGCTTTTATCGATGCTTTACCTGTTTTTCACTACAAGGAGATTGTTGGTAGTGCTGGTGGTGGTGGTGGTAATGGTGCTGCTCAAGAGCCGTTTGATTGCGCGGTTTGTCTCTGTGAGTTCTCTGAGAAAGATAAGCTGAGGTTGTTGCCAATGTGTAGCCATGCTTTTCATTTGAACTGTATTGATACTTGGCTTCAGTCAAATTCGACTTGTCCTCTTTGTCGTGGTACTCTCTTTTCCCCTGGTTTCTCAATGGAGAACCCGATGTTTGATTTCGATGATATAAGAGAAGACGAAGAGGGTGTGACCGAGAATGGAAGTCAGAAAACTATGGAGATTCAAGAAATCGTTGTGGAGAAAGGTGTTTTACCGGTTAGATTGGGGAAATTTAAGAGGCTTGACAATGTTGGTAATGGCCAAGGTCAGGATGTTGTTGCCGGAGGAGAGACTAGTAGTAGTAATTTGGATGCAAGGAGATGTTTCTCAATGGGTTCGTATCAGTATATACTCGGTAACTCGGAACTTAAAGTCCCGTTTGCCAACGACAGACTGCCGCGTTTGAAACCTCAGGACAAAGAATCTGAGCAGACAGGGAATTCATCATCAGAAGACAATAAAAAGATCAATACTGTGGCTAAAGGAGAGAGCTTTTCGGTTTCGAAGATTTGGTTGTGGCCTAAGAAAGATAAGTTCTCTTCAGATGCTCAAAGAAGGTTGCCTTCTTCATCACTTAACGTTGATGATCTTCCGAAACTTCCATGGATGGAAGAACATAAGAAGCTGGAGAACGACGGAAGGTAGTATCTTTTGCTCATTTTTCAACCAAAATCATCGATACTTAGGGTTGTTACTGATCATATTTTGGGGGGTTCGTAATCATATGTTGTACCATATTGTTCAAAAGGGTTTAATTCTTGATAAGAACTTCAGTTGGATTATGCTTGTTAATCATATGAGATCAAATTTAATTATGCATGCTCAACAAAAATGGATTCCAAAAGACTGATGCTTTAGCTTTATTTTCATTATCTTTGTCTCTTTTTTCTTCACTTTGGGGTCACTGGTTCTCTTTATTTTCTTCTTTTCCATATACTTTCCTTTACTCTCTCAACAAATTCACTGTTAACTTTATAAATATAAATGTATTTGTTATATACATGCTGGTTCCTGCTGGTCATCAACTAATGCATTATAGTATGGTTTACTTTTTTATTTTTATAACTTGTCTAGAATTTTTAACTGATATACTCAAGTCTGGATCCAGAAAACAAATGGGAACTTTTGACTTGTGTTCAAACACAATCTTGAATCTTCTCTTTGGTTTAGGTTAGGGGTTTTTGGCTCTTTGTGCTATAAACCAAAACAAAAATGAAATCTTCTATAAACCAATTACATTTAGGACTTTAATTTCAAAAGTCTTTGGCTCTAATGGTTTATGTTGGTTGTTGTAGGGTCAATATGTTTTTCTGACACTGATATAAAACCATTATATACCCACTCGATCTTGATTTGATTGCACATAAACAAATAAAGAAAAAGATAATCCAGAATAAACAAATGATGAATTAGAACTCTCTAGTTCCCTTGCACTGTTGCACATATATCTCTTAAAGTATATGATAAGTATAATAATATATAGTTATATTGTTATATTAATAAGATTATTTATTAAATAATCTTACTATTTATAAGATTATTTAATATATATATATATATATATATATATATGAGAATTCAAATTAAATATTTTCATTTGTAAGACCACCCTCTAGCTTATGGAAACATATATCATACCATGACAATTTGGCTCCGAGCCAAAACACAAAAAGAGCTGCAAAGACTATTAATCCTTCTAATAACCTGTTTTGGAAGGAAAAAAGCACTAGTCCAAAACTACAGTCTAATTATTGTTGTAAATTTGACCACAATAAGTGTAATGCGTTAAAATGTAAAATCTTCAAAATCTATGTCAGTGTGAATTAATTAATTTCTGTACTTTTGAAAATAAACGTAAATCTTGTTATAGAAATCTACGCAAAAAATAAAGAATTTGACCTCAGGATACTAAAAACAGTAAAACGTATGCAATTAAGACTAAACCGGGATTGCATTGATAAACCGATATAAAAATTTGAAATAACCATCCGGTTTATTTTCCGTGGCCAGCAAGTCCCATGAATTTTGTTTGATGGTCAAACAAATCCCATGATATCGCTCGTAGATTTTGCATGTGTTTGTTGTGAATTGTACTGTTGGTGGCAAATCTCGTAATTATATAGAACTTTAAGACCCTATCAGTAATCTCAAAAACTAAATTCTGACGTGGCGTGTAACAACAACTAATACGGACGTAACGGAAAACTTTGAACACACGACCACTCTGAAAAATTCAGAATCTTTTTAATTATTAGAAAAATAATAAAATAAATTAAAAACGACTAATTAATTTACGATTTCATGCTTATCCTTACGATTCAAACAAAATTTATCTTAAAACCAAATTGAATATCATTAGTTTTTTTTCTTCGGGTATATTGTTTTTTAAATATATTATGCGTTATCAAAATTAGGAACGTTCCAAAATTAGACATTGTACCTTCTTTTTTTCAACAGACGTTAAATTGGTATTCTTTTTTTTTGCAAAATCAGATATTATAATCCGACCTTAATTATAGCAGTTTAAGATAATATTTGGTCAAAACAAATAAATTTACTAGTCTTTAGATAATTAATAGTTGGATAATCTTTGGTCAAAACAAATTAAAACGACTAATTATTTTCAGTTTTTACTCAGATTTCATGTTTATCCATACAATTCAAACAATATTGATCTTAAAATTCTATCAAAGTGATAATATAAATTCTTGACATACGATAATTAAGTTTCCAAGTCAAAGATTTAATACTATCATTAATAGTTTTTTCTTTCTCCGCGTATAAAATTGTTTTAAAGTGATGGAACTATTTTAAAAATTATTATGCTTTATCAAAATTAGACATTAATGCACATTCCTTTTTTTTCTTGTCAACAGAAATTAACTTTTTATCCTTTTCTTGCGGAAGAAAATCAGATATTATACCCTAAGATAATCTGGTCAAAATAAATAAATTTGGTAGTGTTTGGATAATACCAAAAATAGAAAAGATAATGATAATTTCCAAAAAATGTTTAAAATAACAAAAATAATAATAAAAGAGAATCATAAGTTGATAACAAAAAAGTATTACGAAATAATTAATACATTATGATAATTCCCCAAGTTTAGGAGAATATTGACTCCTTGACTCAAACGTCTCTCTTATCTTAATCTCTAAAATCTCTCTTATCTCTCTCTCTCTATATATACACACACATAATACCCAAACGCTCTCAATTAGGTTTTCTTCTACACTTGTTCTTCTTCATTTGCTCTCTTCTTCATCAATCTCTCTCTTTTTGTAAACGGCGATTTTAAAATGGTTGATGCAAAACAAGTTCGTTTCATCATCGGAGTTATCGGTATAACAATCTCTTCCTTTCCCTCATCGTTCTGATTCACGTCGTAGTTGCATTGTTGATCTGAATCCGAAGCGTTTTTTTGTTATCGATCGCTTATGTTTTATCTACATTTGGTGTAGCAGATGCGAAACTGATTTTAGCTTCATTGATCACGATTCTAATGGCAGCTTTATGATTTGATCTGATTCCTAAGCTTTTTTCATGGTAGATTAATCGATGATCATATCGCTCATGCTTTTCGTGTGTGTTTAAGCTTGATTTTAATGGTGGATGCTTTTTTGGTTTGGAATTTGGCTATAGCTTTTGATCTGTGTTTATGTGATTAATTAGTGAAAATTCTCATGTGATTAACAAAATTTATCTCTCGGTTTAATGCAGGAAATGTTATCTCCTTTGGTCTCTTTGCCGCACCAGCGTAAGATTCTCTAATCCTCTTTATTTGCCTCACTAAATCATATAATTATGATTTATGGATTTACATATTCGAGATCAAACCTAATCTATATGCTAATAATAGATGCTTGAGAGTCAATATATACATAATGATTAGTGGTTAATTTCTAGGATTATTGTAGATGAGAATTTTGATAATGTGTGTGATGTGTGGTTGTTAATCTATAGGATTATTGTAGATGTGATTTATAGCAATTTGATTATGTTTTGTGTTAGTTATAACTATGAGTTTGGTGATATACAATTATAGGAAGACTTTCTGGAGGATCTTCAAGAAGAAATCAGTGGAAGAGTTTTCGTATGTGCCGTACGTAGCAACGGTGATGAATTGTATGTTGTGGGTGTTTTACGGTCTCCCTGTGGTTCACAAAGACAGTATTCTAGTTTCAACCATTAATGGTGTTGGGTTAGTTATCGAACTTTTCTACGTTGGTGTCTACTTGATGTACTGTGGTCACAAGAAGAACCATCGAGTAAGTAATTATATTCTTTATCAATCATTGATTTGGTTTGGTTTCTAATTGTATTATTTGGTGATGTTTGATTTGGTTGTTTTCTATACGTGCAGAGGAACATTTTGGGATTCTTAGCTCTTGAAGTTATTTTGGTGGTGGCTATCATTCTTATTACGCTCTTTGCGCTTAAGGGTGATTTTGTTAAGCAAACATTTGTTGGTGTGATTTGCGATGTCTTCAACATTGCTATGTATGGAGCTCCTTCATTGGCCATTGTAAGTCTCTCTGATCCTTAACGAGCTAAAATCATTTTACTTTGTGCCTTTTTTTTGTTTCTAATTGATTGATTGATACTGTTGTTGTTGTTGTTAATTAACAGATTAAAGTGGTAAAAACAAAGAGTGTTGAATACATGCCATTCTTGTTGTCTTTGGTCTGTTTCGTTAATGCTGGAATTTGGACTACTTACTCGCTCATCTTCAAGATCGATTACTACGTCCTCGTAAGTTCTCTTCTCTGTATAAAACAAAACCTATTAAAATATTTCATAAAACTTTGATTATGGTTTTGATTTTAACTGTGTGATTATTTTTAAATTTACAGGCAAGTAATGGGATTGGAACCTTTTTGGCACTTTCTCAGTTGATAGTGTACTTCATGTACTATAAGTCAACTCCAAAGGAGAAGACGGTGAAGCCATCAGAAGTTGAGATTTCTGCTACGGAGAGGGTTTAGGAGAATTGTGCTTTGGATTCTATCTTCTTACGTACATTTTACATACACAATTTGTGTGTATGTTTAGGCTTTTGGGTTTTTATGTTTGGTAGAATTTTCCAATCGTTTAGTTTCTGGATTTTGAGGATTCGTCTTGGTTCATTTTCTTAATACATTTTTTATGGTGTGAAACGCTTTGACGGAAATCATCAAGTTTTGGATTTATTCTATTTATGTTTTAGATACATTCTGTTTCTTTGTTCTTATGTTCTTATGTGTGGTGGACCTAGTCAATGCTTTTTCATAACTCAGTTATAGATATATTAATAATTTATTATATAGAGAATTGAAATAGGTTACACAAACGGCAAAGATTCTGTGGCAGTAATTTAATGATAAATTATTACTCTTCAAATAAATAAATTTTTTGGTTGTATCATCTACTTAGAAGTTGACCAATTCATGTAAATTATAAGATTGACTCTAGATCAAATTAGCTAGCTTTTGAACCAAACAAACAACAAATGTATGAAGGAATTCAAAAAATTCGTCCAATGATAATTGTTATGTAGGCTCAATACGTAGTTTCTCTATTGCAATAATTTTTCCACGTATGCTACACACAAAGTTTTACATTAATTAAAAGATTTTAGATCTATACAAAACAACTATTTCAGCAACACAAAAAGTTTTACATCTCACATCCAAATTTTTTTAAATTTTATTAATTTGTGGTATTACACTATCATAGTAGACTAGTCATAGATATATAAATACAATTCTTAAAAGAAATGTGTGGAAAGAACACCAAGTTCAAAACAAGGAAAATTTCATGGCTTTTGGCTCATGACAATTCAACGATACGTGTGCTTATAGTGAGAAGTGATTAATGGCAGCGAATTCATGAAAATAAAAATACAAAACTTCTTCATGAAGGGATTGTTCATCAAACATCTTGACCAAACGGAAAGGGTTAAAGGAAAACATCATCATATTTTGAATGTGACACATGCTATGATGTTTCAAAGAGCATTTGACAACGGAACTTTTGGGCGAATGTATTCTTAAGGGAAACTTATTTGATAAATCGTACACCGTGAGTGACATTACATAACTTACATTAGGAGAAAACTTCATATTCTTTGGAGAAACACTAAAGTATACCGTGATACATGTGTTTGGATGTCTTACGTTAGCACAGTCAAAAGCGACAAGAGAATAAGTTTGCTAGATATATTTTTTTCGTGCGTTATCTATCTCTATGCAAAGAAGGGGTGCACTTTTGTTTGATCTTGACACTAGAGAGCAATTTGCTTCTCGAGATGTCACAATCATTAATGACCACTTTTCTTTTCTCAACCAAAAGGTAAAATCGAATGTATTTACATCTGATATGTTGTCGAGTATATTGTTGCAACTAATGAGATAGGTGAATGGCATATAGACTGAGTAAAAAGCATATGTTAATAATGTAGATGCAGGCGAGTATACACGATTAAGTAAAAAGCATATGTTAATAATGTAGATGCATTTCTCAAAGTTGGTTTAGGTTAAAATCTATTTTGTTGCTTTTTTAGAGTAAAATAATATCCTATGAAAAAATGTCAAAAGTAGCTACTGCCTTCAATGTGAAAACAAAATAAGCCACACAATCTGCGAAGCTGTGCTTAAAAAAAGACTTAAGATAAAACCGTACGAAATCCGAAATCTTAAGAAATGGTGCCTTGCTTTTCCTTTTCTTACGTATAAACACGCTGTCTGAATCCAAGGCTTCGATATCGTAAGACTAAGGCATGCTATATGTACACGCATCCATATCTAAAGTTTCAAGACCTTAAAAACCAAAATAAAACCGTTTGAAATGAAATGAATTAAGGCCACGTGTAATTACATCACACGCCTTTTCTTTTTCTCAGGTGTTGCGTGTACTTGAGCTTTGATTCCATACGTTCTCATTTGGAAGTTTTCAAATGCCTCAGAAACTGCTTCTACCTGTTGATCAATTTTGCAAACCAAAAATAAAAACGTTACTTCGTGTGCATCACTAGAAACCATAATGTATTAAAGATTAATGAGGGTTAATAATAATCACTTACCAATTCTGGTTTTTTGGCATATACTCTCACTATCATGTCTTGATATGTTGTTGGTAACAAGTGACTGACTCTGTCCTCAGGTATCACAAACTTCTCTGCACTATCATAATCCTGTAAACACCATATAAATCAATTTATTGAGATTCTGTGTTATTTTCCTCTTTACACATTTACAGAAGCAAATCTCAAAAACAAGACCAAAGACTTTTCTGTATGTACCTTATAGAAGTTGATGCTGAAGGAGCCAGATCCAACACAAAGGTAAGTTGGTTAGAATTTTAATGAGGGAAACTGAGAAAACAAAGAAGCTAAACTGTACTTTTTTTACCATTCAAGCGGATTTTCTCTCCCACGAGCCAAGTCAATCTTGACGTTTGTAACAGCTATATCTTCTTCTTTTAGTGTCAAGCTTGTGTGCTTCTGTTAAATCAGAAAGCAATATAAGTATGGTAATGGACTGTACAATATACTTTTCCTCTATTTAAGTGCTAAAGATTGTACAAACCTGAGAACAGATGATATCTTGAGGAGTGACAGCTTTGAAATGATCGATTTTGTCCTTTGGAACCGCATATTCGTTACAGAACTGAAAGTCAAAATTCATACAGGTCAATCTTCTGAAGGGAAATTCTTAACCTAATTAAGCATAAAAGAAAAAGAAGAAACTGGGTGAAAATTTTATATACTTGGTACAACTGCCTTCTGCGAACACGGAGTATCAGCTCTTTCGCTTCTGCAAGTTCTGGATCTGGAGCTATTTCGATAGTTTTGAGGATTGTGTCGTCTAACTGCATTTGTTTATGGAGAACAAAAACTATGTAAACAAGCAGAAAGGTAATATTTGTCTTCTGAGGAAGAACTGTACCTTCCAGTATTCAGATGGGTCATTAATCATAGAAGAAATTTCCAAATGATTGTTGGCTTTGACCATGGCATCTACTATCATCAGCTCTATCGCCTGCAAATGAATGGAACGAGACAAGTGGGAAAGAGAGAAAGAATAGTCAAGGTACAGAGAGAATGATAATGGTATAATACCTTTACTTTCGAATGCGTGTAGACGGTTCGATAAAGATCAGCTCGAGTTGCAAATAACTTGTGGACACTAAGATCTGAAAAATTAACCGGGTTTAAAATGGGATAGAAGCAAACGCAAATAGAGAATTTAGGTGGGCAAAACTTACACTCCTTGGCGCGGAAGCAGATTTCATTGTCCAGGACTCTCATCGTCTCTGTCAGTCTAGAAAGTTCTAATAATTAGCAATTTCCTTATTAGAAACCAGTGAAATGACTATAGAATAGAATGAAGACCTTTGGAATTGAAAATTGGATCCCAGTCCACAAGCTCGAGAATCACGGACAAGGTAGTCAAACCTATAAATATTTGCAGACATTAAAAGTTGATGTTGTAAGATAAAGGTTCAAATTTACGCACCATGATGAGTGAAAAGGGAAAGAAAGAAACTGCAGACAAGTATACAGGTAAAGAATTACTTGTCCACATCAATCCCATTTCGACCATTAGCAACAATATCATACAAGAAACGCTTCTCTGCATTGCCCTGCAAATTATGAAAAAGGGAAAATATATACAAAGCTTAAGTAGTTGTTCATGTTTGATTAGAATAGAGAACATACTTGTTATAAAACTTACTTTCAGCTGTGAAAATTCAGTACTAGCTAGTATCATGTCCTGGTCAGTTAACATTAGAGAAAATCATCAGCAAAGAGACAAAGGAAGCAATAAATATTAAATTGGATTTGTAAAGACTGGAAATAATGTCACAATTTCCAGTTTCAAATAATAGAGGCCATTTGAGGGAAGCAAAACAGTCTTAAGAAAGAAAGTTACCTTCACTCTTTTCAGCATTTGAGCATCAATATCGATGTGATGTGTATCAACCATATGGTCAATCATGTTTACAGACATTAACTCATGAGACCTGCATCGAAGAATTGGCATATAAAGAGCTAGAGATAATCCATAGAAGCCAACTACTAAAAGTTAAGGCATAGTTCTTATAATATCAAGTAACACCATGGCATTGATCTTTTCAAGGAATGTGCAAACATACCACTGACAGTCACTTATGACCTTTGGAAGGAATTCACGCTCAAACATATGACTGAAAGGCCCATGGCCAATATCATGGAGAAGTCCTACACATACAAACAGATCAGAAATTGTATCAAGGAATAATGTAGTCATTGAGCTAATAATAGTTACCACTTACCAGCAAGTCTCACAGTCTGAAGATCATAATTGTCAATACCAAGCTCCATTCCCTATAGAAAGTTAAGCACGTACATTACAAACCTTACCATACTTAAATCAAAATGTGACTGCACCACTGAAATCCAAATTAAAACCTGGAAATTTTTTAGCCTCTGAGCAGTTTCGCCTGCAAGCCAATACACGCCTAGAGAGTGCTCAAATCTCGAATGTACAGCTCCTGGATATACCATGTTTGTCACTCCTGAACCATTAAAGAAAAACTCCTCTCAACGAAAGAAGATACACAACTCAAGACTCATTTCTGTTAAAACTAGAAACCTTAACGAAGAATCTCCTTAAAGTTTTCAAGGAAAATTTCCTATATTTGACAATAAATACATGTTTATCGATGGGGGGAAAATAGACATAACAAGACTGTCTTCTTCGTTAAACAAGAGGAGAGGCAACTTGAGTTGAAAACGCAAGCCAACTCACCAAGTTGCTTTAGTTCACGAAGCCTGAAACAAGGAATTAGAATAATGAATCAGAACACTGTGGTTTTAGCAAGTCATTCATTGAAGGAAACAAGCACAATCCAAGACTTTACCTCTGAAACTGCTCAGTGTCAATGAATTTTAAACAAAGCTGCAAACCAAAAAGTGAACTATTAGTACAGATGCCATGTTGAGTCAATAGTAAACTACATTTGGGAACTATTAGTAATGAGATTCCATAGACATATGAACGTAGGCACTCTAGTGGTTTAGAGAATATGAAAACTCTTGTTTACACAGAAAATACGAAACAATTTTAGCAAAAGCCATTAACACCAGTAAATTTTTGCAGTTGGTTCATCAAATTAGTCTCCGACTCAAAACTCAACCATACATTTCATAATTTTCCGGTAAACAGCAATCTCTAATCCATCCGTGACTCGATAGTTCAATTAAATTCCGACGAAATCACGGCGATGAATGTAAGATAAACGAAGATAGTATCCAGATTCCAACTAGAACAAACGGCACCGGAATTTCAACAGAAATCTCCATAGAAACAGTTCTAGAGCGTCGCTCCTTATCTCTCGCAAACGAACCATTAGGAATCACAGAAACAGGAAACGAAGATGATTATAAGGAAATCAACCACTTACAGGATCGAGATAGATGTTTCCATGAACGTTATCGTAGACATGCTTGCTGAACCGGAGCTCGTTCGCCGGAGCGCCGGAGGAGAACACCGGTAAACTACTTAGGTTTTCGTCGCAATACGCTCCCATCAGTTGAAATTTCACGTCGAACTCACTCACTCGCCGCCGTGAAGCAGTTACGTTGAGAGAAACTGAAATGGGTACAACGACGAGAATTGAGAAAGCGATTTTAAAAGCTGCAGAGAGAGAGAGAGAGAGTAATGATCTTTATTAAATTCCTTTTTGACGTTTTTATGCGATTAATATTCCACTAAACCTTAAATGAAAGGAAAAGTTTCGAATAGATCCCTGTACTTTGCTAATATTCCAATAAATGTGCATATATTTAAAATTACTTAGATTAAAACCTCAACTTCTATTCCGAGTATTTTTTGGCAAATATAATGACAGCAAACTGAATTATCACGGATGTGGCATATGCTCATGCATTTTGACTTGATTCTAGTTAGAAGATAATTTATGATTATCATGTGAGATTAATTTTATTTAATATTAACCTTTTCTGATTATCATGTGAAAAACCATTTTTGTTAAATTATTGGATTTGAATTCCATTAACAATAGATTTATACAATTTTATTTTTTTGATTCTAACAAAATAATGATTTAGATAGTTTTGATATAATATCTTTTTTTTTTTAATCGCAATTGTTCATTTCTTTGCAT
>Ga0041059_1000215_pt1 | contig 38459 bp, 44 predicted proteins | sample AraColnosormetaG_FD_56232 | JGI IMG/M metagenome (GOLD analysis project Ga0041059, IMG submission 56232) | Arabidopsis roots microbial communities from North Carolina, USA - Col MF nosort | ecosystem: Host-associated > Plants > Roots > Unclassified | place: USA: North Carolina | collected...
CCAGTCTTCTTGTGATAGGTATCTTCTTACTCGACTGTGATGCCATACGTTTCCATACTCCTTTAATATCTGTCACAGACCAACCACTACCATGCATTAGCCATCATATTGAATCACAAAGAAGTTCATAGTCAGACTACACTAGTCATTCAAAATCTATGGAGTAACTGACATACTTTCTAGACTTAGACACATATAAGTAGCGTAGCGCGTTTCCATTGGAAAACTAATTAAGGACCTAGCTTCACACTAATTATCACCTTGACATTATACAAGTCTTGTTTCAATTGATTACTCGTACTACATTCTGTATTAGAAAAAGGCAAGGAACTTTCTCATAAAAACTAACCACCGAATGAAGTTTTTCCATAGGCATCCACTCTCCCGGACCACACAAATCGGAAAGCACAGTGGCAACAGACGATACAACATCTTTTTCCTCCAGCTGCAAAAATTGTTGATCATCAGCTTCACGATCTACCTTTGATCTTCCCTCTCTCTTCTTCTCTGCACAAATGAAGCAGATACAATGTCGTGGTGTCACTAGCATTCAAATTCAATCCAAGTCTAACAAGGTTCAATCAGCAACCACCACAATCAAAGTCTAAAGAAACAAGCCTGATGTGATCAAGTAAGCATCATAATCTGAAACATATCTAGTTGCACAATGAAAACTCAAACAATCATGAGCAATCTGGTTTTACCTCCGGAAGCATATACTACTTCATGTCCATCTCTCCTTGTTTTCTTTCCACTTCCTCTCATATCGTCCTCCTCATCGTCGTCGTCATCATCATCTTCATCATCGTACTCATACAACTCTCTACTCCTGACGCCCTTCTTACCCGACCCAGAACCTGGACCCGACTGATAATTATGGTATGGAACAACACTTGTTTGCCCAGAGACGTGGTGCCTAGGTCCCAACGGCCCGCCTAAGATGCTCCGAACCGGTAGGAGAAAGTAGAACTCTTTGTCTCCGATCTGCAAAAGGTCTTGTGAATCGAGCTTGACGTTAGGATTCCCAGGGAGATGAAGAACACCTTCAACGAGGCAGCCATTTTTGCCAAGGACCTCGAGAGAGAAGCGTCGTCTAGTGAAGTCATAGAAGATCCGAGCGTGGTTGCGCGAGATGTTCATCCCACCGCCGAGGGATGAGAGATCAACGTCGACGGTGGCTTTCTTAGAATTCCGGCCGAGTATAATGGAGTAAGACTGCATATAGTACTCGAAATCCTCACCTTGAAGCTTCGCAAATCCAACCTCCACATCGCTTCCGCCACCAACAGCCGTAGCCATGCCGTGAAATTCTCCGATTTGATCGAAAGAGGAACCGGGACTTCCAAATTAGGGATTGCAATCGTAATAATTTGTGAATCGAAGCAAGATTTGTTTGGAAACTGGTTTAGCTTATCCAGGACAAAGGCTTATTTTGTGAAATTGACGATTATACCCATGATTTTAAGACCTGAATAAAAACCCTAATGACACAACTATTTAAAACAGCCGAAGAAACATTGAGAATGGCGGCGAGATCTGTGAGCTTAAAGGTTCCATCTCTCCCGCAAATAGTGGAGCATCTTATTGATTGTTTGAATTTTTTGATTTCGTTTGCTTTAGAACATAGGCTTGGTTAGTTTTATGTAACCTTTTGTTTATTTTCGTTGTTGGTTTGATTGAATAAGTTGCCAAATGATGATTGAAAATTTTGCGCAAGGGTTTTGAGTTTCGGATGATTGGAGTTTACTCTGGTCTGAAGGAACCGTGACAAAATTATTTTCTAATAATTCATTCTGATGGCAGCTCAATCATTGTTAGATATATCAAATTTCAATTCGAGTTTTGGGTGCATGGTTTGATTCGGATGGTTAATTGTAGTTTGTTTTGTTAGTAGAAGCTTGGTTTTGGGGCAGCTTAATGAATTTTAGGATTCAAGTTTTCAAATCATTTAGCCTATAATGTTCTGAAATGTGTTGTGTAATGGCTTTGATTTCCTGAGGATCTGACTATAGAATGTTTAAAATCCTGAGGAACGGTGGGAAATCATGTATTTGTGTTTCTTTTTTTTTTTAAGATTCAGGTTCTACAAATTATGCTTAAAGGGCTTTGAGCTCCTGACCGCTTGTATTATGAGATCCAAGAAAATGTGAAAAGTCGTTTTTTTTTCCTTTCCCATTTTGATGGTTTGGGTTGCATTTTACTGTTCTTTTAGTTATCATGACTATGCTAGATTCTGGTCTGGACATAAGTTGCTTAAGATGTGTGGAAATTATGCGTAATGGATTTAGAATTGGCAATTTGTTATTTGAAGGAATTCACTTCTATAGATATCCTTTAATGGCACCCGTTCATGGTCAGCTCCAAATATGCAAGAAATCGGAAAATGCATTAGTGTAGTCCTCTTTTCTGGTATATTGTCAATACTCAAATCTTACATAAACTTTGTTTCAAGGACAATGAAGCATGTGGTCAAGATTTTGAGCCTGCTGGTAGCTGTCTCTGCCTTTTAGTTTGCTCTCTTGCAGGCTGCAATTATGGCTCGTAGCCAAACATAGTTGGTTAGTAATGAGTCTGTTGTGCTCATTTTTGCTTATTGCTATTCTCAGTTAGTCAATATTAATAATGTATATCTTTGCACCAGCTACCTATATACGTTGTAGTGTCCTTTGCTATTAATTGTTGGAATCGGTTTAGTGCAGTTCCCTACCTCTCCTAAAGAAGCAGTTTTTCTGCAGCGGGTACTTTCAGTACTCTTTTCTTTCTTTGTTAACTCGAATTGTTAATTAAGGTTAAATTAAGTTCTTGACTAGTGCTTTTGCTCCTAGCTGTTGTTAATGTTGATTATGTACTAGTTTGTTTTGGTGCTATTGTTATATTGCAGGATATTGCAGATGCAAAAAGACTTCTTAAGCGCTAACGGAATTGATGTTGGATCGGATTTGACACATTATGGTTTACTTCTTTTCAACTCCCTAACCAGTGTAATAGAATACTTGGAGTCTTCGATGGTTCATAGAAAGAGTTCCCATTTTCATTATGTACAGTCGTTTACTATGTTTTTTTGAGAGATGTACATTGAGAAACCGGTGTTTGCAATTGGATTTTGTTTTGGGGTTTTAAACATGATGAAGAACAATGTTATTCTGATAAGTTCACTTTAATTGACTTTTTTTTTTGGAATATCGTTTGTTACATTTTTTCTCGTGTATACAATAAGTTGTGAATCCAACTCTTTCAAGTTTAAACTACTTGAGATTAACTTAAATGCTCCAATAAAATTGATTGAATTGGATTTTCTAGTTTTGTTTGTTTTGAAGTAAAAAGTTGGACTTGAATGCTGATAAGTGATAATAAATTGACTTGCAACCATAACTGAACCAATCTAACAACATGTAACTATTCCAAGTTTATTATAAGCTAGATTTCTGAAATGGAAATGTCGTTTTAATTTTACATTTTTGCCGAGATGGTTAAAACTGGTAATCATATACATTACAATTTGGTTAAATGACCAAATCTATTTGATAACAAAGAGAGATATAAGTTAATGAAACCATGATTAGACAAATCGACAAGCAAAGAAAACGTTAAGCAAAAAACACTAATCATAATAAGCAAAAAGTCCATCCATGTTCATCACATGTACAAAGATCCTCTCTGTCACTCTAGACTTTTCCTCTGTTTGCTTCTTCTTACAAAATGACACACTTAAACCAAATAAAGAAAACATTTCCCCCAATCTTTATACATTTTCTTTTGAATTAAAGAAAAAAATAAAAGTGATAAAAGAAGAAGAAGAAGTCCCCAGCTAGCTCCTTAAAGAAGCACATCTCTTTACTCATTTCACGATTCCCCTGTCTCTTGTTTCTCTCTCACTTACCTCTTCTCGAGTTTTCTCCCATTCTTGGGTCTTCATCGAGACCAAATCCGGAGAAAGTTGATGTTTTTACAGCACAAACAGACACAGACACATACATGTGTTGTGTCTCCCTAATCCCATTATTACTAACTCGCATCCAATTCACACTTCTCTCCTAAATTCCCATCCTTTTCAGATCCAAAACACTCTCCTCCAAAACCCAGATTGCCAAATTAGGGAATTTGACACAAAACCCATCTGAGAGCATAATCAAGAGATAGAGAGACAATGGGAGTGATATTGGACTCATGGTGCTTTTGTAAAGGAGTTGGCAAAAGCGAGAAGATGAAAGGTTCCATTTTTACCGGCAAAGCTCCGGCGATGGCTCGAATCTCTGTCTCCGGACCAAATGGTGTTACTTCTGGAACTGGATTCCTCATTCACCGGAATCTTCTTCTGACCACTCACCTCAATCTTCCTTCCATCTCCGCCACCGAAACCGCCGAGGTCCGCCTTCAGAACGGTGTCGCTGCTGCTCTCTTCCCTCACAGGTCCCACCTCTCTCTTTACTCTCTCTTGAGTTTGATTCAAAATTTGATTTTTCATTTTCCTGTGTTGTCGGTTGCACGATCCTGGTAAATTTTGATGCAATGCCATCAAAAAAATTGGCTCTTGTTCAAATTTTCAAAAATGAATCCATATCTTTTCGTCAAACCAAAAGAACTTAAAAGAAAAGAGCTTTATACTGTACTTATGTTATATGGTAATGATTCTGGATCTGTAGCTGAATTTGGTAAGTTTTCATTTTAATTTCATAAACTTTAAACCAAAACATTGATATATCATTTTGTGATTATTGGAACATGAAAATTCATTTGTTCAGATATTTCCCAAAATGGAAACGTCTTGATTGCATCAAACATAATAAGAACCAATCTGAATTGTGGATTTGTTTGGTCAATGATGGTGTTTTCTGTTCTTTAGCTATCAGAAAATGAGTGTTATCTTTATATGGTGTCATTTGCAGGTTTTTCATTACGAGTTCAGTTATTGATCTCACTATTGTTGGCTTAGACCTTGTTGATGGAGACTCAAGTTCCCAGAGCCAACTTCAACAACAACCACATTACCTGAAGACATGTTCCAAACCAAACCTGGATCTAGGGAGTGTGGTGTACCTCTTAGGCTATGCCAATCAGAATGAACTCAAGATCGGCGAGGGAAAGTTAGTTGTAGCTACCGACAATCTCATCAAACTCTCAACTGATGAAATGATTTGGAGTCCTGGATCTGCTGGATTTGATGTTCAAGGGAATCTTGCATTCATGATTTGTGATCCGAGGAAACTATCGACATCACCAACCTCAACCTCGTCATCTTCCTCTTCTTCTTTGAAGAAAGATAACAACAAGACACTGATGATGCAGTTTGGTATACCAATACCAGTAATATGTGACTGGCTGAATCAGCATTGGGAAGGTAGTTTGGATGAACATACGACGAAACCTAAGTTGCCTCTCATTCGATTAATGTCTTCTGGTCAGAAGAGTGAGCGTTCTTGTACTTCATTCACCATGCGCCGTGTTTTCAAGCCAAACGACTCTGCTGATGTTGGAACACCATCTTCATCTAACACTAGAGATCAAACTCATCCGAGCTCTTCTATCGCTGCTGAGGAAGAAAAAGAAGAAGAAACCTCAAAAACCAATCCACAAGTCTGCGGAACTACTACTCATGCGCAGGGTATCCCTACCCCTGAGATATATGAATCGCCAAAGTTGACTTCTGGTCCTCTAAGAAATGAGACAGCTCAAGTACACCTTTTGGACATCAACTTTCCTCCACGGATACCTAAAGCTATAACCTTTCATCCTGAGCTCAACTCTCTACAGAGTAACCATATAGTGGAAGAGGCTGAGATTGTCTCTGAAGGATCAGATGCGCAGATTGCTTCGACAGGTTCAGTAAATGGTGCTCTCAGTGAGGTCATCTCAAGTTCACCGCCAGCAGCAGCTCACTATGTATATAACAATCATGGATACAGCAGCGAGGAAGAGACAATGTATTCTGCAGAAACAGCAGAAAGCCGAAACTACCCAACTCCTCCAAGAAAAAGCGAGTTTCATCATGAGAGAGTTGGAAGGAGTCAAAGCTGTGTGAGCTCCAGCAGATGGGGAACTCCTCAGAAGAGTTTGAATGGTAGAAGAGAAATGCTGGAGAAACAGAGAAGCTTCGTCCATGGGAAGAAGATGCATTCACAAGGAGCAATGTCACAGAGGAGTAATGACTATTACAGCCCAACGGTCTCATCTATCATGAAGAAAAGGATTAATAGTTCAGAGCAACAGATTATCAAACCGGTACCTAGACCTAGAGCTGTTAGTTCTTCACCAAGATGGGCGTTCTAAGGTCGATACAGACCGGAGAAAGAGCCACCTTCATAGAAAGAGAGACATCTTTGTTTAGATTTCGATATCTCTCATTCTTGTATAACCAATTTTATTTTAACTCTTGTGCAGACATATTGAAGAAAACAACAAATAGGAAACATAGAATCTTGAATCGATCGGGTTTAAGCCCTTAAAGCAATCATTGATTTTGAGTTCCTGGAAGTAAAAAAGTATTTTCGTTTTTGCTATCAGAACATAGATTGGGCCATGACTGTTGGATGTGTTCTTTGATCTGCACAGCAATGATTTCATGGGAATGATACCAAAAGAATAATCTTTTCATAAGAGGTAACTGTGGACCAACAGAAAAATGTGCAGATGCCATTACTGCCTTCTAGTGAACTTGAGAGAGAACATGCATACAGAGGCTTATGAGTTATGATGTAGAATGCTTTTTCTTAAGATTCAACAATATCTCCTAAAATATCTCAACAATCACTAAGCAATAAGGAACTACTCAAATAATGAAGATCACCAATGAACGATATCCATTAGAAAATCAGGTCTTCCATAATTCCTAGATATTTCTCTTACAAAACAGAACAATATTGACATAACAAACTACAACTAATGAACAACATTTCTTCATCGTTGGAGGTAGAATCGCTAGACCACTATCCCTGCAAGAGAAGAGAAAGAAAAGGATCTGAACGGCGCAATTTTTAGAATTCAGCAGAAAAAAACAAATCTCATTAGCTAGACTTACATGGCTACTAGTGATGTTTCTGTATCATTCATCTGGTGGTTGGAAGGAAGACCCGGATAAGGTCCTTAACAGTGATTTTTTTCCTACATGTCGGGCATTTAGCTTGGAGGGATAACGCATTCTTTATGCACTTTTTGCAGAAAATATGACCACATTTCGTTGAAACCTCCTGAGTAAATGGACACAGACAGATTGGACAGCTAAATTTTGGTTCCTCTACAGGAGGAGCCACAGCCTTGGACTTTCTCTGAACAAGAAAATGAAACTTGGTGAGCCAAACTCCAAACAGCAAAACTTTAAGAAAAGAAAAGAAAACCCCACCCACATCTCTTACCGGCTTGTTAAGCTCAACTGAGTCAACACTAGTTTGATCAGAGCGACGCCTTGTGGATCTATTAGCACCAGCTGTACACATACCATCACAGTAACAACAGTGAACAAAGAAACACGTAACTGTATAATCCCAACTATATAAGACATGATATTGCACCACAAGTGCATCATTCAGATTCTGGTAGCTATGCAAAAAAGGAACAGTAAAAGATGTTAATTCACCTGACTCCACATCAACTACTTGTGATCCTCTGCGTGCACTTCTCGATTTGTTTTTAGCCTGGAATAAGAATGAAAACAGATCTATAAACTTGTACATAAAAACCATGACTTAAATTAAAAAAGGGGAAAACAAAGGAAAAGAAGAGAGCAGACCTGAGCAAAAGCAGAAGCAGTTGATTCAACAACATCATCATCATCTTCAATAGCAACCACATTGATCCTAGGAGGAGTAGCCACAATCTGAGGCACCGTTGGAGCTTGGTCAGCCACTTGTTGATCTCCCTGGTGTTCGTTTTGAGTCACACCATCCCTCCTTCGAAGTCTCATACTAGTCCTCACCACCCGAGAAGCCATCTTTCAACAGAGTTAAGCTAACCTTACAGTCACAAAGTCACTACTGAATTAGAGTACTCTCAAGTTTAGGTCATCTTCGGAAAAAAAGAAGGACAAAGATTAACTTCTCAACAAAAAAATCAAAGATTTTGTCACATTTCAGAAGACATCCCCATGAATTACAAGAACTCAGGCAAAAAAATTCAAGATTTTTGTCAAAATTAGCCTAACGGAACTAAAAATAATAATAATTCAAACTTGGAAAAATCCAGTAAGGCGGTAAAGTTTACTTCTTTGTGGAAGATCTAGCACCAGTAACAGTGGAAGTGGAAACCCAGGTAGAAATAACAAATAGGAGAGAAAAAAATAGAGAACTTTAATCGACAGATCCAGACATAGAGAGCCAACAAGGGCAGAGATTCAAAGTTTGTACCTTTGAAATGCGCAAGAAGATGTCGACGATGAAGTAGATTGCAGAGTGGAGTGAGAGAAACGAAAGGACACGAAAGGATTATTACAATCCAAAGGCTTTCTGATGAAACCTGGTTACAATGGATTACACTACTTTGGATATGAGAGATTTTTTTACTCCGTTACACTTTTTGAGTGGTTGAATCCACTATCAAGTATCAATCCCACGATTAGTCCATTACACTTGTACTTTCCATACTCATTTACATGCCACATGGTACAGTCGTCGTTTCGTCAAAAGACTCTTGTTTTCTTCGTTGGTTACTTTGACCAAGGTCACACGACTCAAACTAGTTTAGTTACTACTCCTCCCAAATATGACCAAGGCCCATGGGCTTTGTCTTAAGATGAACACATTTATTTTCATACGCAAAATGTTTTGTCGGTAGCAGAAATAAACAATTTTTCATTACAAAATTCAAATACACAACACAAATAAACTACACCATCCATACTTGAGAAACAAATTAAAATAATTTAAAAAAAAATTGTAGAAGCTCCAACGTTGTCAGCAAAAACTTCACTCCTTTTTGTTACAAAAGAAAAAGATATATCGAAATAGGGATAAATATGTACATTGTCTTCAATATTTACTTCCCCTGCGGCACCATGAGAAGCAGCAGCCCTGCACATCCCAATTCACATCAAAACACAAATTCTAACGATGGACAAAGTAGTTGTGTTTGTAATTAAACATTTGTATATTAATAAATAAACTACCTTGGAAGAGGTTTGGTTGGTAGATTGATCATGTTGACTGTTGATGGGGCGGGAAGGAGTGTTGCCGGCTGTTCCTCCGTTGGGTCTGATGACACCTTCGTTTCTCTCTTCTTTGACTTTCTCGAAAATTTGTGTGTAACTCATGTCCCCCCCTGCACCAACTGATCCTGGGAATGGCGGTATCGTTGTCCCTCCCTACAGATCATATAATGACTATAAGCAAACTTTTTCATTCATATCATATATATATCTTAGATTATAATGTGACTCTTCAATCACATAATAACATGTTAATGCAAATCGCAAACAAAGATCCAAGTTCATTTATATATTGTGTCTTTCATACCCTTCCGTTGTTGCCGCCTCTGAGATTTTGTCTAGGCTGCGTAGGACGAGGAGCTGGTGGCTGCCGTTGGTTCCCGACTGATCCGCCTCCATAACCTCCATAAAGACCACCTGCGCTTCCACTTCCACTCCTGCCTCCGCCTCCACTGCCCCCGCCTCCGTAGAGTTGATCTGCCGGTGGAGCTTTGACTCTGTTTTTTTCGGTTGGTGGAGGTGCTCTCGGCGTGTCTTGCTTAACCGGTTTTGGTGCTTCCGGTTTTTGAATTCTACGAGCAGGCTGAGGAGGAGGAGGAGCTAGCTCTTGAGGTTTGGTCTCTGGTTTCTCTATAGATTCATACAAGTCTTGTCGTTTGTTCGTCCTTGCGTTGTCAAAGACGACCGTGAATGGTTGGTCTTGGTTGTTCCAGTCCCCAAACTTCGGAACGTGTGGACGGTTCTGCAATCAATCATTCAACAATAAAAAATGTTTTTGAGAAAATGGTCAAAAGTGATTTGAGCTTTAATGACTTCAATATCAAACTTGAGATGCAAGAAAGCGATATGTATATGAACCCTAATCAGACCTATGAGAACTATCTTTAGCTTCTCAACACATACTGGAACAGATTGAATTCAGAAGAAGAATATATACGAAAGTCAACTGATATGAAACAAAGACTCAGATCTCTGTTCTAATATGATCAAACAAACAATTTAAACAATCATTGGGAAATGAACAGACAAATTCGGATCAACAAGCTAAAATTCCAACACTCTGATGGTTTCGTCATAAAACATGGTTTGATAACAAGATTTAAGATGATAACAAACGAGAGGGGGATATAACACAATTTTGTTAGATAGAAAAGAGTTTTCGAACTTACTGCCATATTTCTTGATCTAAATGGAGAAATGAGGAAAGGCTTCAACAATGGCTTAGGTCTGATTCTGAAACACAGAGATACACATAAAATGTGTGTGTAATATATAAAGGCGTTGACGATTCGTGTTACTCTCTGTAAAGTTTGAATGTCTCCGTTTCTTCTCTCATAGTCTACATTGACTCCTTCAACACCTTACGGCTCGTGACGTGGTTTGGCCGCGTCTCAAAGCCACGCGCTTCCACTTGTGCCAGAAACGCATACGAACAAGATCGAGAGATTTCAGATGAACCACATGTTTAACTACCTTTCATGTAGATATTCTACCTACAAATATGTTATTATGGATGAAGTTACAATAATTCGTTTTCTGAATATTCATTTCGATCAGAGAGAGCAGCATATATGATTGATAGTAAAGAAGACAAGTGATATGAAGGAGGGTCATTTTTTAAAAAAACTGGCAGATGAATCAATTAGTCATATTTTTTATTGTACTAATTGCAATTTGCAAGTAAATATTTTTTTAGTGGCAGGTGAATTAACTTGCACTTCATATCACCTTTTTCTTTTGTATGATGAACTAGACACTTTAGGTTAAACTTGCAAATGACGTCTCTCGGGACATAGTTTGATATGAAAGAACTCCACGCAGTTCCAAATTCCTTTATACACATTGATAAGTACGATTATCGGAGGCATTCTAAAATATAAACTAGTATTTTGTTAGCATGTAGACCGTAGAGAAATAAGAAAAAACAAACTAGTATCGTATTAATTAATTTTGGCGTCTCTAAGGTTAGCTGGTGAATGCCAACATGATTACAACTGTAAATTTTATTTTGTTATATTAGTATCCAATTAACTACCAAATGATATTAGCAGATCGTGGATGTATGAGAAGAGAAATTGACTTCTTAAGGGGACGACGACTTCAACGACTGTCTATATATTATCTCTAAAGGCAGGCTATAAATCCAACTTGTAGAAAAGCACCAAATTTAATATGTTTTGAGTCTTTGACTTTAGCAATTGGTCCATCACATTAAAACCACTTGTTTTCGGATATTGAAAAATAGTGTAATTAATTAGGTATTTAAAAAACGCAGGTTGCTCGTAGAAGAAATTGGGATGGCGCGGTCGCTCTTGGTTACACGCATAGTCTAAACCTCGATTTCTATTAGTACGTAACATCGTCGAAATATGCAAAATCATTGATTAAACAAGTTTTACATAGTACCCTCAAAAACCCAAACTATAATATCCACTCAAGTTCCATAAAAAGCGGTTATGAACTTGTGAAGAATTATAATTATCAATAAACTTATGTAGAATTATAAGCTTAAATGAATGGTCCCACAATTAGTGTTTTCTTTTCTACTCAACCAACAACATGTACAATTCCACTTTTTGACTGGTGACAGACCCACAATTATCTCAGTTTTGACCTCTCTGAAGATTAAGCAAAATAACACTTCGTTCGTTCGTACTCTATGAACTCGCTGCTGACCTCCTCCACATCCTTAGCCCTGCCGTGTGCGATACCGATCGTCTTCGTCAATTTCTTAAGTTCTTTTTGTTCTCCAATTCATGGTGGTACCAACGATTTAGCTACTGAAGTTTAGAAAGCCCCCAATTTTTGTTTTCGTTTTAGCGTTTCCCGATCTGTGAATTGGGTATCAGCTCCAAAGGTTTAATGCCCAGTAAAGTTATCGAGGACGAGAGTTTAGGGGTCTTACAGTGCGAGTGAATTTAGATTAAAAGGTACAAACTTTACCTTTTGGTCGGAACTGGGAAGAGGGGGAATCGGACATGATTCAGTTACTATTCCTGGTTCTGTTCGTAGAAGGTGCGATTGCGTTCTTACTACTGGTAAAGATTGGTCCTTTAAGGGAGCTTGTAATGAAGAGCTTAGACCAGCTTAAATTGGGGAAACGTCCTGCTACTCTGAAAACCATCGCTGGAACCATGTCTGTGATCCTCCTGTCGAATCTCATGAATATCATTAAGATCCAGAACAAGGGTGCCAAACTTGGGACAATGTCTCCAATGGATCAAGTCCTCTGGAGAACACACTTGCTCGAGGCTTCTCTTATGGGTCAGTTTCTCTTTTCCTTTGTTTGAACTTTGAATCATTTCTCAGTGTTGATATGTTTTAGATTGAAATTTGGGGCAAATTTAGTTATCTTCCTCCCCTGTACTTCAGCTCTTGCTCCTATCTTAGTTGTTATTAGCAATGGCTTGTGAAAGAGCCATCTTTCATGTTTTCTTGTCTGCTGATTTGGCTTGAATTTCAAGGCTGATTCAACATCTACTGGGTTATATAACTGAAGGATGATATCTATATAAGCAAAACAAAAGCTTTCACTGCTGTGATTTTAGTGAGTGGGAAAACTAAGAACACTTTATAGGTATCTTTCCTACATCAGTATTTAACTGATTTGTGATATAGATATCTTTGGCAAGGAGGATCTCTATGTTTGTTTCCACTCCGTTGCTTCCATAGTTGTGCTTGGTACTGCTTATGTTCACTAAATTTGGGAGGATTTGAAGGAGTGGTGAAATTTGTTGTGATGATTGGAATCACGTTTTGAGCTCATATGTTCTTGCAGGTGTTGTGCTCTTTTTTGGCTTCATTATTGACCGGACACATCATTACCTCGAAAAGCTAATCACTTTAAGAAGCAATGTCGGGTCATCGAAAGGAGAACTAGAAGAACTTAGGAAGGAGAGAATCGAACTGAAGGAGAAAGAAGAGAAGACATCCAAGGAAATTAAGCAGCTGAAAGAAAAACTGTCGTGTGTTTCAGAGAATCTCAAGAAACTAGAGAAGGAATCCAAAGAGAAAGAAACGAAGCTCGAAACAGCTGAAGCCCATGTCACAGCTCTCCAAAAGCAGTCTTCAGAGCTATTGTTGGAGTATGACAGATTGCTAGAAGACAACCAAAATCTCCAAAGCCAGATTTTGGTTGGAACCAAGAAAACCTGAAGTGATTTAAGATTCTTAAGAGCTCTTTGATAGAGTTTTAGAGTGTTTTGTGAACGAATGCGGAAATGGTAAGTGGCAACCAAGGAATTCTTGTACTCGTTTTTTTTTTGCGCTCTTGGTTCCTACCCATTGATGCTGTCTTCCAAATATTATAATGTTACGTAAATTAACAACATCAGTAAGAAGCCATCTAAACAATGAACCTTTCAGAGTACATAGTAGTAACCAAGGAAGAAGCTTTGTTAATATGACCATAGCTGTATAAAGAACCATCAGAGGACCCAAAAAACTTAAAAGAGTTTTTACGCCGTCTGTGGGGATCGAACCCACGGCCACGTGGTTAAAAGCCACGCGCTCTACCGCTGAGCTAAGACGGCTATTGAACATCAGTTCCTACTTAATATAAAAGACTCTTTATTTTACATCGTAGGAACTGACAAAATCGACGCAAGAGAGAGCTGAGCAAGTGTACTTGTGGCATCTTCAACTCTCGGAAAGCACCGATGGAAGAAATCTCCGATCGTCTGAATCCGGGAATCACGCCGGAGTTTGATCCGAAGACTATGCGTTCCACCAAACCTGGATTGAAGCGTCTCTTCATCACCAGCTCTGTACTCTTTTCATTCCTTTTAGGTATTATTCTTTGGTCTTCTTAATTCCTTGAGCTCCGAATTTTCGATTTCGCTTCCTTTGCTTTATCCCTTTCCGGTATCGGAGGTTTCAGGTGTGCCATTTCTGTGGAAGTCAGTGGAAATATATCGCTCTCCGTTACCGTTCCACGACATCGATTCTCTCTCCGATCAACTTGAGTCGACCCCTTTGCGTTTCCCTTGCAATTTCCACGCTGTTTTCGTCGGTTTTCGATCGACGGATCCGGATAACTTACGATCTCAGATACAAGATGGTATAAATCAGTTAACTCATCAAAGTTCACAATGTGGTTCTTGTGATTTTTCCCTCTCTGTCACCGTTCAAAACCGAGAAGACCAGTGCTCTGATACACTTGCGCATAGTTCTACCACGTGCTCTTACCGTTGTGGAGTGATCAAAAGAAATGGTTTTAGTGTTGGATTGGATGATACAGTGGATGAGTCACTGAATGATGTGTTTAGTGGCTGTTCTGAGAACAGTGGGAAAATGTACAGTGTTGTCGTGGTGAATAAAGAGAATGCCAATGGTGGAGATGAGGTAAAAGCTGTGGTGGGGAAGCGAAGGCATGCGTGGATTGTGGGCAATGGATTAGAAGAGAGGTATGGTGACATTGTGGCTAGAGTTTCTGAGATTTTCGTTCAGGTGTTTATGAATGGTGGAAGAGAAGAAGACTCAATTCAGGGAGAGTTTATGCCTGTGGGATCAGATGGGAAGATTGTTCTTTCGTTCAGTCTTTTAAATTCCAATCCACGTGATTGGGTCTACGATTGGTAATGATCCAAGTGTTATGCTTTCTCACCATTTTTTTTTGTATATGTATACACCTGAAGCATTTTTCGAAAATATGTGTTTACTTTTCTTTTAAGTTGTTTGTGCTCTACGTTGACAGGGACTTTCAGAGGATAGATGAGGCATTGTTGGCTCCGGTGACTAAGGCCTTAGCACCTATAGCTAATATAACTGTTGAAAGTCAGGTAGCATTCACCACGGGATCCAAATCTTTGGCATCTCTGCTATTCTCTCGAGCTACTGATTTATGTTTTCTCTGTCATTAGGTTTTGTATCATACACCGAAGTCTTCGTTTTCATCTTGGGATAAAAAACTTCAGAGCTACATCTTTAGGACCAGTGATCTTCCGTTTTTTGTACGTACCGTTTTCTCACAATCTCCAAGACTAATTTGGATAGAACTGATTATTTAAAAGATCATCTTAAATGGTTCTTCCAGGTGAATTCGAACGAATGGCACTTGGATACTTCTGCTGGAGCCAGTGGACGGTCCAAAATACTGCAATTTGTGGTGTATATTATTTTACTCTGCCCATCCTTGCTTATTATGCTACTTGATGCTGTGACTATTATACCGTTTCCTAATAAACTGAGCAGAAATGTTTGCACAGAAATATCTCAATTCTATGATCTTTCCTCATCTTGTCAGATATATTCCATCCGGAAAAGAATGCCCTCTTCTTTTGCAGTTGCCAAATGTGGAGATATCTAAAACAAATGGCTTCATATCTCCGGTTAGTTTCCTTGCGTCAATATGTCCTTCCGTTTTCCTAATATGTTGGTCAGTGACATCTTGTCATTTTGTTCTATAGATGTGGGGTGGTGTGATTGTGTGGAACCCGGGAAATTGTGACAAGGACTCTGAAAGCCCAAGTAGGAACACGATATCGCTTCAGGTCGGTTCACTTTTCATAGTCATATTATGCTTCACACCAATTATATATAGGTTGATATTTTCACACTCACTTTTCATTTTTCATAGTCACTTTTGACTTTTTCATTGAGTATCTGCAGAACCTTGGAAGATCACTGAAGTATCATCATTGATTTTGCACTTTCTGAAACAGGATCTCGAGCAAATAGTCGAAATTTTCTTGGGACAATTCCGACAACTATTTGGCTTTAAGTCTGAAGCCAAATATACCACTGGATTGGGCACTTACAAGATTTTAACTAGTGAAAGAGGCTTTACAGAGTGGTAAGAATGTGATAAAACCTAAAATAGATGTGAGCTTATGGATCAATAAGGTTTCAAAGCAAAGCAAGGGATGCTAATGAGGAATGGATATTGATGGGTGTTGTCTTTACTGGTGTATCATTTGCAGGGAATTGGATGTCTTGTCACGGAAGCACACTTGCTTCAATCTCCATTCTTGTTCAACAACCCTCGGTTCTCTCTCTAGATTGGTGTGTCATTAACTCCACATGTATAGTTATAGCATGCTCTGCTGCATCAGCAATTCCAATTTTCATCACTTGGCACTTGCAGGTTCGGTCACTCCCCAGGATGATTATCAAGGATGAAATTGGAGAACAAGTATGTTTCTCAACTAGAATCCATTTCTGGGAACCTTTTTACTGTTCTGATCATTCCATTGTGTTCCCCCAAACCAGGTGAAATATTCTCTGAAAGCAGCAAAGTTGGCTCAGTCTAATGCTTCTTTGGGAGGATACAGTTCTTCAGCCAGTATGTTAAGCTTGACCTATACTCAATATACTCTGTTCTACCTTAGGGTTGGTGAATCTAACAAGAAATTGCGGTTTTGTGTACCATAATAGGTTCATCAAGAGAAGCAAGGTCTTTAGCCGAGAATGCCTTCTTCCATCCATCCATCATGTCCGTCAGCTACTTCTCTTATGAACATTGCTTTGCAGTGTACTCAGTAAGATTCATTCTCTGCTACTGTTATTATTATTAGCATCTTCTTCTTTCTCTGAGTCTCATGTGAGTTTGCTTTCCTGGATAGCCGTTTTTCCTGCCGGTGGTAGGTCACGTTGTCCTTGCAGCAGTACGAGAATGGAAGAGATACAAACAAGAGAAGGCAAAGTACTTGACATGGCTAACCAGAAAGAAGACGACCTAGGACTCTTTAGCATACTACAGATTCTCTGTAACTTTAAAAGTTTGTGGTTGATTGAATTCAAAATTATGACAAACAATATTACATTGAGAAGGGAACTCTAGGTATCAGGCGCATTTGATGTACTTTTCGTTGTTGTGTTTATCTTAAGGCTTCTCTCACATCAAAAGTGGTGCAATCAAACAGTGTATGTTTCACCATGTTTACGATTACAGATGTCTAACCAAATTCTAAGCTCTTAAAATGGGCAAAATACAATCAAGAGAAAAAGAGCCAATTCATTTCTGACAATTCTTAATGTAACAACTCCAGAGACCATTCACCTGAGCTTCCAACCATCAGGTAGATGGCACTAAGCTCTTAGGGTTTAGATCCCAAAGCAAGAAGTATCTTCTTCCTCGGACCCTGCAACGAAAACATAGCTTGTGAAAAGAGAGCGTAATAATGTTGAACGAAGAGAGTGGATGTAGTTTTTCGCGTTACAACAGATCAAACAAAACTGAGAAATTGAAATTCATTCAAAATCTGCAAGATATGATAAGAGTGATACTAGATGTTGTGTGGCAACTCAACATGAAGCTTACCATCGGTATGAGCATAGCCTTGAGGTCATCATCTGTCATATGCATGAGAGCATCCATATCAACCTGTGAATGACCGAAAAGGATAGGAACGTTATATATGCATCATCCATAACATAACATAAATTTCAACCTAATAGAAGATATTACATACTTCTTCCACTTGAAACGCTGTTGAATATTTCTCGAGACCCAATGATTCAAGAAAGCTATCAACCGATGAATCAGCCTGAACCAGAAGATGACAAGCAAAGAAACATTAGTGGATGGCCTGTATACAAGGGAAGAGACATCGTAAGCTATGTGTCTAACTACATTTTCGCACCGGTCAGAAGAATGGTTTCTCCCAAGCAATAAAGTACTGATGGAAAAATATAGTTGAAGAAAAGTGAATCATATTGCCTGCTGTGATTTCTTCCTGGTAGCTTGACTGGAAGTTTTTCTAGTCTCTGTTTCAGTCGCTACGCTCTTCATACTTGGCCTAGCAGCCTCCGCTTTGGATTTTGGTGGGTCACTGTTTTTTGGTTGCTGATTCATTGTCCCAGAGAGCTGATCCCGTAAATCCCGCACGCCTGAACCAGCTTCTCGCCCACTTTGAGACCCATGATGTCTCTTTTGGAGCTTCAAACGAAGATCTCTAGGATCAACCCTGCGATCTAAATAAGCCATCCGATAGAGAATCAACAACCAAACAGAAATACTTTTGTCATACTTAATTTTCTACTGAAAGAATAGATGAGGGGGAAAAACATACTTGAAAGTTGAGGTTTGTCACTACTGAAAAGATCATGCTCCCATTTGTCGTCCTGCCTTTGCCTGAAAGCATGAGGAAGGAGAAACTTGAGATAAACTGATATGTAATTAACAATGAAGACTACATAACGAGAGGAATATAAACCATTCCCCAACGCAAAAGCAAAAAAAGTTCATCACCCAAAAGATTCAATTAAATTGCCTTAAAACCCTAATCAAATCACCAACCATCAACAAAAACATCATCAGATAGATCACATCTCCAGATTTAACTATGCAGGTAGGCACTCAAACTAGAGAAGCTCATAAAGCTGATCTAATTGACAATGCAGTGAAGTTGATTGAAATTACCAATTCAAAATGGGCAAATCAGAGAGTCCTAGTAAGCTAACAAAAAGAGCGGATTCCATACTCTAATTCATAGAGCGAAGCAAGAATCAAACTTGGGGATGCTACAAGGAAGATTATACACAAGAGGAAAAGACTCTAACACCAAGTACCAGCTAACATACTGAAGAATTTTCGAGGAAAGCAAGATATATCTCAATAGAATTATGACGGAGAGAGGGAGATAGATAAGAACCTCTTCCCAGTCACTTGTCGCACGCGAGTAGAGATGTCTCCAGAACCGCCATTGATACGATCCTTAACGACCTTCCTGCTTCCAGACTCAGCCTCCAATTTATCAGCATACATCTTTATCCCCTTGGATGAAAAATACAGAAATTTGTCCTAACCCTAAATTAGGAAAACTCACAAACTAAAAAGTTGTGTGGACTATTAGCAGCTCTCAGGTTAGAGATGCAAATAGAAATCCTAGAATCTACCCAGAAATCACAGAGACGGAAGAGAAGCTCTAGAACAGAAACAATCCATTAATGTAGAAAACTGCGGATTTTGCTCACGATGCCTTTGGCTTCACCAGGATCTACGTTGCGAGAGAGTATTCGGGAAATTAACATCCAATCAAAGTAACGGGTCGGGTCGGGTCGAGAATCAGGATTATGCGTTCAGAACAAAAAAAACGATAACCGGTTTGACTGTTAACCAGAGTTAATCCGGCGATTCAAAAGACGTTTCGGTTCGATTTTTCTTTGACAACGCGGCTAAGCTTTTCATTTCTTTTTTTTTGTTTTGTCAACACGCGGTTAAATTTTTGTTTGTCAGATTCATTTTTTTTCTTGATAAAAAACATCCAGATTCCTTTCTTTGTAATGTTTTAGATTAAAATAAACAAAAAATCCCTAAAAAACGAAAAAGTTTTGAAACTTAGAAAGACGGACATAAGCGAGCTAGCTTCTAAGCTTTCTTCGCTAAATTCTTGGCTAATTCTCTTCTATGACTGATCCAATTCTGCTTCGACTCCATATCTGAGGTTTCTGACGTCTGATTAGGTAACTCCCGCTTTTGTTTTTTTTGGGGGGTTTTATCCATTTTTAATGTCTTTGTTGTCTACTTGTTTCAATCGTATGAACTTGAGACGCGAGAAGCTCAGATTCAGGATCCCTAAATTTTTCTCTATTTTTTTTTTTAGTTTTGTTTCGTTGATTACAACTAGTCCTAGGTTAAAGAACAACGTTTACAACTTATTTTGCTTTTTTCAGTTGTGCCTAGGTCACTTGTCCGAATCTGTATAATTCACGTGTATCTTCCTGGATTTGATTACATTTCATTTACTTAGTGTTGGGTTTTACGTTAGTTTAAGCTGCTGAGTACTTTGATGTTTTTTGTTTGTAGAAAATGTCTCGAGCTGAGTCATCTTGGGAGAGGCTGGTGAATGCTGCTTTACGGAGAGATAGAACAGGAGGAGTTGCTGGTGGTAATCAAAGCAGTATTGTTGGTTATGTCCCTTCCTCACTATCCAACAATAGGGACATCGATGCAATTCTTAGAGCTGCCGATGAGATTCAGGATGAGGATCCCAACATTGCAAGAATCTGTAAGCTCTTCTTACTTGGGTTTTGTTCCTTAGCGGGTTTAGCTTTTCTTTTCTCTGTGCAATGACACTGTTGTGATCTTCTTGACAATTGTTTTACTGCAGTATGTGAGCATGGTTACTCACTTGCACAAAATCTCGATCCTAATAGTGAAGGCAGAGGTGTTTTACAGTTCAAAACTGGATTGATGTCTGTTATTAAGGTATTTTTCTCTTATGTATGTTAGATACAGTCATCCATATGTTTGTTACCGACCACTTCATTGAATATGTTATTTATGCCATTGGAAGCTGCATGAATCCTGTGATGTCGTTGATATATATAATAGATGATCAATGTGTGGCAGATACTTTTGAATTCCGAATCTGTTTTTCGGAAACTGAAATGCGTTGCTTGTAAATTATACGATCAGCTTCATTGAATTTTATTTATGTGATTTTTGCCCATGGTTTTGCATTCAAATGCTTTGTTATCACTTGTTAATTGTAGCAAAAATTAGCAAAAAGAGAGGTTGGGACCATAGACAGAAGTCAGGATATTCTTCGACTACAAGAATTTTACAGGCTATACAGAGAAAAGAACAATGTTGACACGTTGAAGGAGGAAGAGAAACAGCTCCGTGAGTCGGGGGCTTTCACTGACGAGTATGTATATAAACTATGCGCTTATTACTTTTCCCTTTGCACTTAATCTGTGAATTTTATGTTCTTGAACGCCAAACATAACTCAGATAGCTTAATTGTTGTCCATACGGTTTGATATTGGCTTCCAGGCTGGAACGGAAAACAGTAAAAAGGAAAAGAGTTTTTGCCACCCTGAAAGTTCTGGGAAGTGTGTTGGAGCAGTTGGCAAAAGAGATTCCTGAAGAGGTTGTGTAGATTTCTTTTAGCACATCTTGTTTCATTCTTACATTTTTTGAACTTAAGAAAGGGAATCATGAGGATGAAAAGTTACTCCAAAAAAGTTGATGCAATTAAACTCCTATTCAGCTAATAATTGCTTGTTTTGTACCTCTACAGCTTAAGCATGTTATTGATTCAGACGCTGCAATGAGTGAAGACACAATTGCTTATAACATTATTCCTCTTGATGCTCCTGTCACGACAAATGCCACTACAACTTTCCCTGAGGTGAGGAATTTTCTATTTTACACATTCGTGCATGCTATGTGGCTTGTCTTGCTTTATGACAAAAAAATGTGAACAGGTTCAAGCGGCAGTTGCAGCATTGAAGTATTTTCCAGGCTTGCCTAAATTGCCTCCTGATTTCCCCATTCCCGCTACAAGGACTGCTGATATGCTTGATTTTCTCCACTATATTTTTGGGTTTCAGGTTTGTATATCTGAGAAGCGTTTATCCACCTTCATATCTCACATGAAAGCTTTTCTTTTTTGTTTTTCATTTTCTAATATATCAATTTTTATGACCTCAGAAAGACAGTGTCTCGAATCAGCGTGAACATATAGTTCTTCTTCTGGCTAATGAGCAATCCCGTCTTAATATTCCAGAAGAAACAGAACCTGTAAGTACCAACGTTATTTCACTTTCATATGATTATTTTCTGAATAAAGCTTCTGGATACGAAGTAATCAATCATCATATTGGGTTTGTTTATATTACTAAAGCAAAAACTTTGGTAATATAAACCATCCGTCAATTATTCTTGTGTTAATTCGAAAAACTTATGCGTGGTAATTGTGCACTGCGCATGTCCTTAGCTTGTCTGGCTCTTTATTTAGAAGGCAATCAGTTGAATTTTAAGATCTGATGAATAATTTTGTTTTCTTATGCTCAGAAACTGGATGACGCTGCAGTGCGTAAGGTGTTCTTGAAGTCCCTGGAAAACTACATCAAGTGGTGTGATTACCTTTGTATTCAACCTGCGTGGAGCAAGTAAATTATCCCCTCTCCCTTCTCTATTTTTCCTGCTACCACTCTTGCATACTCACTCCGACATTTCGTAAGATGCAGTTTAGAAGCCATCAATGGAGATAAGAAACTGCTATTCCTCTCTTTGTACTTCCTGATTTGGGGAGAAGCTGCCAACATACGGTTTCTTCCAGAATGTTTGTGCTACATATTCCACCATGTAAGTTTATGCTGACTGTTTATTTTTCTCCATATTCTAACAGGTGTTAAGATGAATGAAATCTCCTAAGTACTTACCGCTCTGACTTGCTACTGGTTCATTTTCATCATAATATGCCGTTTGTTTGGTCTTTTGCGCTGATACTGATTATTTTGTACAGATGGTTAGAGAAATGGATGAGATCTTACGCCAGCAGGTTGCTCGCCCAGCTGAGAGTTGTATGCCAGTCGATAGTCGTGGCTCTGATGATGGTGTATCATTCCTTGATCATGTCATTGCTCCGCTGTATGGAGTGGTTTCAGCGGTATGTCCTCTGTAATATTCTTTCACCCTAGATTTTGGGATTTTTCCTTCCCTGCTCGCTTCATGTTATATAAAAAGTTTCTTCCGTGATCATACAATGCTGCTTCTTAATAGACCAACGTACACCATTGAATGTGGCAAGAAAATGTTGGCTTTTCTTAGATGGAAAAACTTTTTCTTATCATCTCCGTTATTAGTATGTAGACTAATGATTGAATAAGTGATCTACTTTTGTTTTTAGTTGGATAGGCATGGATATCTTTGTTGTTGATACTAACGAGTAATTTTTTGTTTAATATTTCTTGATGGGTTCCATTACATTCACACTCATTCAAAATGTTGACATATGTTTCATAGCATGTATATTTGTTGAGATAATCTTTGTTAGTTGGTTTTCGATTCAAATATTGTGTTTCAAAACAGAATGCAGTTTTTATCATCCTTTCTTATGTACGAATATTCATGCATAGACATTTACTGTTATCTAATGGGGTATGTGCAGGAAGCTTTTAACAATGACAATGGCCGAGCACCTCATTCAGCTTGGAGAAACTATGATGATTTCAATGAATATTTTTGGTAACATTTAATATATTTTCCTGTTAAGTGAATTTCATTACCTCTGCTGGCTTACATTTTATATTTTCAAGGTCTCTTCACTCCTTTGAGCTTGGTTGGCCGTGGCGTACCAGTTCATCTTTTTTTCAGAAACCTATACCGAGAAAAAAGGTCTGCAATGCCCCTTAAATATATGTTTTAATAGGAATTTTGTATTCATATTGGTTTTGTTACTTCTATTATGCATGTAGCCATTTGTTACCTTCGAGATGGCTATATGCATTAAAGAAGCAACAAATGGCTACGTGCATTAAACAAATGGCTGTAAATCAGCTCCTAGACCATGTTTCAGAAGTTGTATTGAAGTTATTTGACGTACGGTCTCGCTGTTGTACTCATTTTCTTTCCTTTCTGCTAAGTAGGTTCTTGAATTTTTATTTGATTTTATTTAGAGAAGCTGAGGTTAGATCCTTTTGTGTTTAGTATAAAATCTTGATACAGACTTCAATTCTCATAGGTGTATCTGATGTTGAATATACTGGTTTTTCGTTGCAGTATGAGCTCAAAACCGGCAGGGCAAAACATCGAGGAAAAACTTCCTTTGTTGAGCACCGGACATTTTTGCATCTGTACCACAGTTTCCATCGGTTATGGATATTTCTTGCTATGATGTTTCAGGTTTGTAATCCCGTCTCAGGATTCCATTTATTTGTAATGCTCTTTCTCGATAATCCTCAGAAGATACTTATAGTCAACGCTTATCCTTGGTGGCCTGCTGCTTTCTGGGACTGTGTTGTTTTATTATAGTTGCGTTATCTATTGATGATTTTTGGTTTAACCTGTTCTTTAACTTTTTTTGGTAGTTTGATTATATCGTATCAAGCAAGAATTCACCTGCTACTACTCTAACAAACTTCTTTACAGGCATTAGCCATAATTGCGTTCAATAAAGATGACCTTACTTCCAGAAAGACTTTACTTCAAATTCTCAGCCTGGGTCCGACTTTTGTAGTGATGAAGTTTTCTGAGAGTCAGTCTTAAGCCTCATACTCTTTACTTTATCTTCATTTATTGTTATGAATTAGTGAAGAATAAGCAAATGTTTAATGTTAATAGGTGTTTTGGAAGTTATCATGATGTACGGTGCCTATTCTACAACAAGACGTCTGGCTGTTTCTCGCATTTTTCTTCGTTTCATTTGGTTTGGCCTTGCTTCCGTCTTCATCTCTTTCCTCTATGTGTATGTTAATATTCTTTTCTTGTACCTTCTTCAGCTTTCATTTTGCATTTGCTATTTTCCTTAATCTTGGCATAGCTTTTGGCATTACTTTGTTTGATAGTTTTTTTGTGTGTGCAGGAAATCACTTAAAGCACCAAATTCTGATTCACCTATAGTTCAGCTTTATTTGATCGTCATAGCCATCTATGGAGGTGTTCAGTTCTTTTTTAGTATCCTGATGCGTATCCCAACTTGTCACAACATTGCTAATAAATGTGATCGGTGGCCTGTGATTCGATTCTTTAAGTGGATGCGCCAGGTTTTAAGCCTATGTTTCTCTTTCTTTTTTAATGCTTGAAACTTGAATAATTTCTTTTAATCTCTGATGCTTACTTGTTTCATTTTTTCAGGAGAGACACTATGTTGGCCGTGGCATGTATGAAAGGACATCTGATTTTATAAAGTAGCCTCTTCACCTATTTTCAATTACTTATTTTAGTTCTGTTTTCTGGAGATTTCAAAAGTTGATCTAGAAATATGTGCTAGTGGAAAGACTTGGGCAAGCTTACTTCCGATAAACTTTAATGATTATTACACTGTTGTTTTTTTACTTGTGTGGGAGAAGCAGCAGACATACTTGTATACTTGATACCAACATACTGAACCCTGTATGTTTTTAATGTTCGAAGAATTTACTGACCCAATTTTACAACACAGGTACTTGCTATTTTGGCTTGTCGTTCTGTCTGCAAAGTTTTCGTTTGCGTACTTTCTTCAGGTTGGTGTTTTTTGGTGGAAGCATAATTGTAATATGTTACATGCATAAAATACTACATATGTAACAAATGTGTTTCTTCTCTCTGTTATCCTAGAATAAGCTTTTGTATTCAGTATAGATTCTAGCTCGAATCCAGTGAATTCTTAGAGTTGGAAGTAAATTTATGAATGCAGGCGTTGAATTTTTATTACAGAAAGAAAAATATTCATCTAAGAATTGACGGATATTTCTCTTTATTGTGATCTCTTGTAGTCACATGTTGAAGTAATTATTCGATAAACATGGCAAGATGCTTTGTTGGGCAGTTAAAGTGCGACTCGAATTACTTATTTTTCTTATGCTGATAAATTTGCAGATTAAGCCGCTCGTTGGCCCCACAAGGATGATAGTGAAACAGAACAATATTCCGTACTCCTGGCATGATTTTGTGTCGAGAAGTAAGTATGGAATTTGTAGATTTTGTTTCGTGAGTAGAGTTGACCATAGACATTGCTTTTTCATTACGATGCTTAATATTTAGTAAGCCTAGTTGCTAGAAGGATTGTGGTGTAGTCTGTTAGTTCTCTCTGGAATTGTACACCTATGCTTGTTCGCGGTATAGGACATCAAAGCCGAACTCTAAAAATATTCAGTAAGGTCCTTCTAGGGATGTTATTAACTCTACTATTGGGTTTTGTGTTAAGGGCTGTTCTGATAATCTAGAGTAATATATCGTTCTCCGTGAAATTTTTTTGGTGTACTAAGTTTCGCATGCTCTAATATTTTTTTTTACCTCGTTGCAGAAAACTACAATGCTCTGACTGTTGCCAGTTTATGGGCTCCTGTGGTAGCTGTAAGTTCAATGGTCGTTTTATGAGGGTTGGCACTTGTGTTGTTCTAGGTTTTGTCAGCAATCACTGAATCAAGTAGTTGTCTCTGGAGAATTACTTCAGTTATAGGAGGATCTTAAAACTATTTCACTAATTTTGGTGAAGTTTATTCTGATTAGGATGAATGTTGCTGTTGGGGTTTCCCAGTTAAGTTTTCCCTCATGGTGTTGTAACTTTGTTTTTCATCTAACGCAGATATACCTGTTAGACATCCATATATTCTACACCATTTTCTCTGCTTTTTTGGGGTTCTTGCTTGGTGCAAGAGATCGTTTGGGGGAGGTAAGTGTGGTTACACTCCTCTCTGTCTTACGAATGTCAAAATTCAGATATTTAAAACTGTTACAACACTATTCATAAGAGATTAGGTCCTTACGTTTCCGATGCTTTCCTTGCAATTTGCACAGATAAGATCTTTGGAAGCGATTCATAAACTCTTTGAGGAGTTTCCAGGGGCTTTTATGAGGGCTCTTCATGTTCCTCTTACCAATCGGTTAGGTTCCTTTCCATCTCCTATCCACGAACATCATTTTTCCTGTATTCCTCCATTTATCTTTGTTAAATATTAACATTTTCTCGTTTTCATTTCTTTTGCCTATGATTCAATATCATGTGCAGGACGTCTGATACTTCTCATCAGGTAGTGATGTTTTTTTCATCTTCTCTTTTATGTAGCTGTTGGCTTGTTTTACATTATATAAATCACTAATTTCCTAAATAATGTACGTGAAAATGTTGTCCCCGCTGAGTCAAGGGGACTGGCATGTTATTTCTTCTCACTATTGTTGTTCATATTTGCATGTGATTATCAACTCAAAGACTGTGGATAAGAAGAACAAAGTAGATGCAGCACACTTTGCTCCATTTTGGAACCAAATAATAAAAAGTTTACGAGAGGAAGACTACATCACTGATTTGTAAGTGCTTTATGCTCTACAGTAACTATACTGTGTGCATAATTCTCTAAGCTTCTGCTATTATATATTTTTGTTTTTACTTATTTTTCTCATCTGGAATCATTTTTGTAGTGAGATGGAATTGCTCCTGATGCCCAAGAATTCTGGTAGGCTCGAATTGGTTCAGTGGCCACTTTTTCTTCTTTCCAGCAAGGTGAGTTTGTTACTTTACCTGCGTTTGTATTAAATTCAACGTTTTATTGTGATATCTCGCTAGCCTCATTGCTTTCCATAAAATTTACATATGAGGTTACGTATGAGTGACAATTATTATTTGATAATCTACTGTAGATATTATTGGCCAAAGAGATTGCAGCTGAGAGTAATTCGCAAGAGGAGATTCTGGAGAGGATTGAAAGGGATGACTATATGAAGTATGCTGTTGAGGAAGTCTATCACACTCTCAAACTTGTCCTAACAGAAACTCTGGAAGCCGAAGGAAGGCTGTGGTATGGATTTTCGGCCCTAAAATCACTTACAACGTTGTTGCTGGATAAAAAGATGATATTTATCGTTAATTTTTTTAGGGTGGAGAGAATCTATGAAGATATCCAAACCAGCTTAAAGGAGAGAAATATACATCATGATTTTCAGTTGAACAAGCTCTCCCTTGTTATCACGAGAGTGACTGCACTCTTGGGAATCCTGGTATTCGCATTGCCACTGCTAATTATTGTCAGAAATGCCTTTATTTAACGGCTCTTAATGATAATAGTAGTAATTTTGATGATACTGGAAGTTAGATTATTGTGAATTTAAGGCGTCCTTACCTATTAGTGGGAGAAGGGTGCCATATTTTCTTCACCCTCTATCAATTGGACGGAGTTTTATTTTGTTATTTTCTTAGCATGATACTTTATATTTGATTTTAAATTTGCATGGACAGAAAGAAAATGAAACACCGGAGCATGCAAAAGGGGCTATCAAAGCACTTCAGGATCTCTACGATGTTATGCGGCTTGACATATTGACTTTTAATATGAGGTGCATACAAAGTTGATGATTTGTTTTTTAATGCAAGAATCCAATCGCTCTTTTCTTTTCCTTGTTTGATATGTTTTAAAATTATGTTGCTCTGTGTAGGGGTCATTATGAAACGTGGAACCTGTTAACTCAAGCCTGGAATGAAGGTCGGCTTTTTACAAAGTTGAAATGGCCTAAAGACCCTGAGCTGGTATAATGATGATTCTTGTTGTCAAGCATATTAGTGCACTCATTCTTTTTCGTCAGTCTGATAATTGTCTTTGATTTGCAGAAAGCACTCGTCAAAAGATTGTACTCTCTATTTACTATCAAAGATTCTGCAGCGCATGTTCCTAGAAATCTTGAGGCCAGACGTAGACTTCAATTCTTCACCAATTCTCTTTTCATGGATGTGCCACCACCTAAGTCTGTCCGCAAGATGTTATCCTTCAGGTATTTCTTTCTCCATACTTTCGTCATATTATCTAAGCAAGCTCTTCACAAGTTACTATCTTCTTTTGGATTATTTTTCAGTGTCTTCACTCCATACTATTCCGAGGTTGTGCTATACAGCATGGCTGAACTCACCAAGAGAAATGAGGATGGAATATCAATACTGTTTTATCTTCAGAAAATATATCCAGGTATACAATTCCTTTTAAAGATTAGCGACTCTTGCCTAGTTTTTTATGTTTCTTACTTACGCTTCGTTATGTTTTCTGTACTTAATTGTATTACCGTTATAGTAGATCCTAAATGTTTCTTATTGATATTTGATGTGTTGCAGATGAGTGGAAAAATTTTCTTGCACGCATAGGACGAGACGAAAATGCGTTAGAAGGCGATCTAGATAATGAAAGAGACATACTTGAACTTCGATTTTGGGCCTCTTACCGTGGACAAACGTTAGCTAGAACAGGTACAATAAACGCATATCTACACCTCTTTTCTTGGGGATCACTGTTCACTTCATGATCTCACATTGCAAGTAATAATGATATCTCTATCAATAAAGAGACCTTACTTTTCTGCTATTCCCTCGCATATATTTTCAGTGTTTTTCTTTACGTGTTATCTGGCATTCTATCTGCAGTTCGTGGGATGATGTATTATAGGAAAGCCCTCATGCTTCAGTCTTATCTGGAAAGAAAAGCTGGCAATGACGCTACAGACGCTGAAGGATTTGAGTTATCTCCAGAAGCAAGGGCCCAAGCAGATCTCAAGTTCACATATGTTGTCACATGCCAGATATATGGAAGACAAAAAGAAGATCAAAAACCTGAAGCTGTTGACATTGCATTGCTAATGCAAAGGTAAGAAAAGACTTTTCTGGATTCCACTGTTGGTTAAGGAGATGGACTTTTCTATCTCAGGTCTAGTGCGTCTGTTATCATTCTGTTATTGTATTATTAAGCTAATCTTTTTCATTCTATTGTCAGAAATGAAGCCCTTCGCATTGCTTATATTGATGTTGTTGATAGTCCAAAAGAGGGTAAATCTCATACGGAATATTATTCAAAACTTGTGAAGGCCGACATCAGTGGAAAGGATAAGGTAAACTGTTATTATCTGTGAACCCAGACGTAAACTAGTGTTCTTGTTTCACTAATGTTTGAAACACTTGATCATACTTTAATTGATCGATAAACTGTGCTTACGCTGTAAATGGAATTTTGCGTTTCCTCCCCCTTTTCCTCTTTGGTCCTTCTATTTTGTTATATGGAATGACCACTTTGTTCTTTATTTATGCAGGAAATTTACTCCATAAAGTTGCCTGGGGACCCGAAACTTGGCGAAGGCAAACCTGAGAATCAAAACCACGCCATTGTGTTTACTCGCGGAAATGCTATCCAAACTATTGATATGAATCAGGTTAGTATGCAATTCTTCTTTCGTCTCTTGGCATCTCTTTGTTTCAAATGTCGTCTTTCGCGATCTTGTGTGGGTTTGTAATGATTAAGTTTCTGGGGAAGTTCAATCAAGTAAATTTGAAATGCATAGGCTTTATAAAAAATAGTAAGAATAATAGTTTCAAATTTAGATCTTAAGAATTAAAAATAGGGCGTGAGAAAAACAGTGCTTCATAGCTTATGCACATGTCTAGTGGAGACATGTGGCTGTAGATTGATTTGGTTAGCCGAGTTTCATCCAATACCTTGTCCAATCTATGTAATTTGGATTAATTGACTAGAATTCCTCTTGGTACTAGAAAACCTTAGGTGCCACTATGTAGACTTTTACTTGAGCATAATTTGAGCTCATGCGACATTCAAATTAGATTTAACAAATTTCGCTTTCCAAAAGAATAAAGTGAAAATTTTGCCAAATCTAGATACATAATTTTACCAAGTACATTCAATATGGGTTTCACTGAGGAAGAGTGGTTCCTAGCTTTGTTTCTATGTTTGAAGCTCAAAATTAAACACATGTGGAGTAGGAATGGTTCTTAACTGAAAAGCACTTACTGATTACATTTGAGTTTGGAGTGGGACATCTCATTACATGAATGATTGTACCTGAATCTTCTGTCATGTGTACATGTGTGCTTTACATCCTTTACGTTTGAGACAAGAGCTAAATGCATCCCCAACCTCTAGCATCATGTTCTAATTTTTTTCATTTCGTTATTTGTTAGGATAATTATTTTGAAGAAGCCTTAAAGATGAGAAATCTTTTGGAGGAATTTGACCGGGACCATGGAATTCGACCACCTACTATTCTTGGAGTTAGGGAACATGTCTTTACTGGAAGGTCTGAACCAGACATGCGTATATCTATTTACTTATTTTCTATCATTACCTTACATACTTGTTCTGCGATAATATGCAGTGTCTCCTCCTTGGCATCTTTCATGTCCAATCAAGAAACCAGCTTTGTAACTCTAGGTCAACGAGTATTGGCAAAACCCTTAAAGTAAGTTACTACCAATAATTTTTATCTTCCGTGAACAACTTGAACTCAGATGGAATCCTTATTCTATTATTTCTGAATTCTAGGATCCGCATGCATTATGGTCATCCAGATGTCTTTGACAGAGTATTTCATATTACACGTGGTGGTATCAGCAAGGCCTCTCGGGTCATCAATATTAGTGAAGATATATTTGCTGGTAAATTTGATTTTTTAATTGACAGTTACCTTCAAAACTGTTCGATGTTTTAAGAATATAAAAACACATGAATAATGAAAAGTGCAATTCTGAGCCATTTTTTAATACCAATTTCTTCCACACATGATGGACGTTGATTATATGCCTCTACGGTTTCCAGGTTTCAACACAACTCTACGTCAAGGGAATGTTACTCATCATGAGTATATTCAGGTCCGTACTTTTTAACTCTTTACAATTAAAATAATAAAAATATATATATGCATTAATTCTGTTTACAGGTGGGCAAAGGGCGAGATGTTGGGCTCAATCAAATAGCTCTGTTTGAAGGGAAGGTTGCTGGTGGGAATGGTGAACAGGTTCTTAGTCGAGATGTATACAGACTTGGCCAGCTCCTTGATTTCTTCCGTATGATGTCATTCTTCTTTACAACCGTTGGCTTCTATCTATGTACAATGGTATGTGGACCCTCTTTCGAATCACAGTGATTTTATTTGCCTCTTACCATTGTATTCAAGTTGATACCTGCATCCAATTCCTGAATGTTTACCTTCATATCAATACTTAGCAGTTAGCAGGCGATATTAGAAAAGAAGTTTACAACAAGTCTTGCATTACTAGTTTCTGTCGGTCACTTTATTTTTTACCTTTTATCTGGAGCTATAACTGATATGTTCTAAGTTTCTCCAAGTATATTTTCCAGGAAATCATGCTGATTTATTGACATTTACATGGCCTTTTGCAGTTGACGGTGCTTACTGTGTATATTTTCTTATATGGGAGGGCATATCTGGTAAGCCTGGTGAACTAATGTTGGTTGTGACGCATGTGCTATCTTCATCAGTGATTATTGTACGATTAATTCTTGCATATTAGTACTGGATTAAGGTCTTTATAACCCTGCTTGTGTTTGGTTTATGCTAGGCACTTTCTGGAGTTGGAGCTACTATTCGAGAAAGAGCTATTCTTCTGGACGATACTGCACTTAGCGCCGCCTTGAATGCTCAGTTTCTGTTTCAGATTGGTGTCTTCACTGCTGTGCCAATGGTTTTGGGATTTATTTTGGAACAGGGTTTTCTCCAGGTACTGGTTCCTCACCATTTTAGTCATATCATATTGTAATGCCATATTTTCTGATATGATTGACAGGGAGACTGACACGTATACTGAGTTAGCTCTTTCATTTACTTGATTATCTACAGTATACTTTTATTGGATTATAAGTCGACTTATGGTCACCCATTTACATGTTTTCTTTCTGATGTTTTGTTGTTAGTTAGAAATTTGTCTCTGTTTAGGCCATCTTTCGTGGCGCATTGTCACTTACAGCTATGCACTGTATTCTGGAGATGAACTTTTGTAATCTGAATGATCATATTTGTTTGTTCGATTATCTGAAGGATATCCTTACATTTGGTCAAAACGAATAATTTACTTTTTGTGTTTTGCTTGTTAATAGAACTTAATCTTCTCCATCTTCCATTGTGTAGGCCATCGTCAGTTTCATAACAATGCAATTTCAGCTATGTACTGTCTTCTTCACATTTTCCCTTGGTACAAGAACCCATTATTTTGGACGGACAATTCTCCATGGTGGTGCAAGGGTATATTCTCATTCTCGGTTCTAAAAAATCTCTGTAAATTTTTTGGAATGTGATAACCATTGTTTGTTAACAGTACCAAGCCACTGGAAGAGGCTTCGTCGTGAAGCATATCAAATTTTCTGAAAACTACCGTCTTTATTCCAGAAGTCATTTTGTCAAAGCGTAATCTCCTCTTCTTTAGTTCTTATGTATATACATTTCTGATGTATACCTGTTTAGCCATAGTAAAGGATTGAAAATTCATTGATATGCTACTTCTTTTTCGTTTCTCTAGAATGGAAGTTATTCTTTTATTGGTTGTGTACCTTGCGTATGGCAATGATGAAGCTGGTGCGGTTTCCTACATCCTGCTGACAGTTAGCAGCTGGTTTTTGGCTGTTTCTTGGCTGTTTGCTCCGTACCTATTCAACCCTGCCGGATTTGAGTGGCAGAAGTAAGTGGTGCTATCTTATTTATATCATGTTGAGTGTTGAGTAACGTGTTTCTCATTGAACAACAATAAAATTATGCTTTCAGAGTCGTGGAGGACTTCAAAGAATGGACAAATTGGCTCTTTTACAGAGGTGGAATTGGTGTGAAAGGAGCTGAAAGCTGGGAAGCATGGTGGGAAGAAGAACTGGTAAGAACTATTCTCAGAAAGTTTTCTTGCTTGTCTGAGAACTAATTTTTCTAACTTAGAAAATAATTATTATATCTGTGTGTCGACAGTCTCACATTCGGACCTTGAGCGGGAGGATAATGGAGACTATTTTAAGTCTACGATTCTTTATCTTCCAGTATGGTATTGTCTACAAACTGAAGCTACAAGGATCAGATACATCATTTGCGGTAGAGCGCTCCCCTTCATTGACTACTTGTATCTACGCCTTTGCATATCTTAGTCTGCTAGTATTTGTGCTTAATAATATCACTCATCTATCTGCAGGTGTACGGTTGGTCATGGGTTGCATTTGCAATGATTATAGTTCTTTTCAAGGTTAGTTTATTCCATCAGCATGCTTCATTTTCCGATAACCTTTGATCCTCTGACTAAATTTGATTACATGATCTGAGATATCTCCCATGTGAACTTTGAAATAGGTCTTTACCTTCAGCCAGAAGATTTCTGTCAATTTCCAGCTTTTACTGAGGTTTATACAAGGTCTATCCTTATTGATGGCTCTAGCTGGCATAATCGTAGCAGTTGTGCTCACACCCTTGTCAGTGACAGACATATTTGCATGCGTATTGGCTTTTATACCGACAGGATGGGGAATTCTTTCTGTAAGTTGTTCTTCTTGCTCACCTCAGATACCTTGATTTCTTTCTCATCTCTGCAGATTCCTCCTAATTTTGACAAACAAATCTTCTCCCGTTGTAGATTGCGTGTGCTTGGAAGCCAGTCCTAAAGCGAATGGGGATGTGGAAATCGATTCGTTCCCTAGCAAGGCTATATGATGCGTTAATGGGAATGCTCATATTTCTTCCCGTTGCTCTCTGCTCCTGGTTCCCTTTTGTGTCGACCTTCCAGACACGTATGATGTTTAACCAAGCCTTCAGCCGCGGTCTCGAGATCTCTCTTATTCTTGCAGGAGACAATCCCAATTCTGGTCTTTAAACTTTTGGAAGCTGTTATGTTTATGTTTTTCATACATTTATTTGTGTTTAGTTTTCCGAGTGTAGCAGTAGTAAATGATGGGAGCCTCTCTGTAGCTTTAGGCATTTTAAGACTTCTGTAACATTTGTCCCCAAAAAAGAAAAGACTTTTGTAAAACATAACCTAGAATCTTTAAGATATTACGTAGAAATGCCTTTGGAAAGAAAGCGATTCAAGGAACAAAGATTAATTTATTCATTAACGGTAAAAGAATAAACCTAATTACTGGATCCAGTCATTAACGCGCATGTTATGTTTGTCGTTGTTGACGAATCCGTGATTTGGATCCTTTGAATGTTTTTGGAAGTATTAGTGGTTAGGGATCAAATAAAGCCCAATTATTCGACAGGCCCATCTAACAAAATTGGGGACCTAATTCCAGGCGCTGAAAGGAATCGCTGGCACAAGTAGAAGGTTCTAGTCGGAAGGTCTCAGAAGTCTGTCTACAGAGGTACCGTTGGGGCAGAGAGCAACATATTACTAGAAAACTCCAGAGTTCGTTATTGGAGCTTCTAAGCAGAGAGAGATGGCGGGAGACTCAGGTCGGAGGAAGATCAAACTTTTCTGTCCCTCGGTATCGAAGATTGTGGAGTGGGTTGCTTGGAACGACGAGAAACTAGACTTTAGAGCCATAGCCGCAGCGTTTGGGCTCGAACCATCAACGGTGAAGCTCAATGGTCACTTCATAAGCAGAGGTTTTGATCTAGTTGCCACTTGTGTGACGTGGCAGTCTTTGCTCACTTTCTTCTCTGCTAGAGGCTTGTCTACTGGAAAACACGAAGCCGATGCTCTGCTAGTTCACGGCAAGCTCTCTAAACTCGGTACTAAAAGTGAGTCTCTTCCTTGTTTAGTTTTCTCCAGAAAGAATAAGAAAAATTCAATTTTAAACTTTTCTGATAATTATTTTATCTCATGTTTCCAGGAGCACGCTCGGATCCTCTGGAGGACTTCGCCTGCAATGATCTTGGTCTAATCAAAACGAAGAAGTTGAAAGATAAGTGCTCAGGTATGAGAATATTTTGTCACACCAATTGGTTTTATAAATTTGTGTCTTGAGTTTGAATCTGACTTTTCAATTTCATCAGTTGGAGAATCACTGATCTCTGGATGCAACAAGAGAAAGCTGTTGTCTGAAGATTCACACCCACTCAAGAAACTAAAACTCAACATGGATGATAGTTTCGGAGGGAGCGGATCTAAAACGCCATTGAAATGCAGTTTCATGAGTGATAATGGTCTGAAGAGGACAAGAGAAGATGATATGATTGCTTCTGCATCTTGTAAGAAGATAAGATGACAAGGGGCCAATGTAGAAAATAGATCAGGCTGTAATAGTTTTTGTCTCTAAATATTTGACTAAACGAGAATGCAAAATTTTGAAACTATATAAGAGCAAATCTTACACGGTCCCAAAAAAATTACCTTGTTGATACATATGGTACAACTGGTATTTCTTCAAAAGTTTTAAGCCTACTCGTCCGTGGAAAAATATTGCCACGCTGCAGCAGCTCCTGCAACTAATATGATTTTTAAGATAAGTTTACTAGACAAGACCGAAGATTCAGCTTCTGATGATGATGGTGCTTCAATTGGTCTCCCTCTAATCTTGGCTGTGATTCTCGATAATAACTGCTTAAGCCCACCTGTTTTCTTTCCTGCTGGAGAAAACAGAAACAATCATAAATTTTGACATTAGAATCAGTGTTGTGACAGCCAAATTAAGCCTCAAGTGATCTTGGCCGCAGAAAATTTGGTGACTAACCTTGGCTTTTGAGAAACCTTTCTTCTTCACCAATTCGTCTACGTAGAACATTTAGCAATGATCCAAAATACAATGCGAAGATGGTGCATGTGATCGTGATTACGTTGTAAGGCATGCTAAAATCAGGGGTTGTCAAAGGTACGAGCAATACTTCTGTGTAAGAGCGTACTAAGGATTTTTCCTGCAATAGACCAGAAGACAAATGAAGTTATTGTAGTTGAATTAGGTGAAAAAGGCAGATAAGCTTTAACCCTTTTGAGTGTTATATCGGTTCTCTACCTTTAAACTTGATAATAAGGGCGAGTTGCTGAGCTCTTCTTGGAAATCTAAACTAGCATGATGATCGGGGAAGCTTATCAAAGCCGATGGAATGTCGAATCCTTGATTAGCATCAGGAGGATATTCATCTATATGCAGAAAACCCTGTTGAGAAAATTTCAGACACAGAATTAGTACCACAAACAGTATTCATATACTCATGACAATCAGATTATGCTAGGTGAATTGGAAACTATGGAGAACGAAAGATCACCTTATCATATTCAATTGATATGGCTACAGATTTCACTTCACATGGTAGTTCCAACATCATCTCCATCATGCCAGATGACACCTTATCCGTAGATGGTGAGACATTGATCTTCTTTAAGACCTCACTGTCTGTCTTCTGTTGTTGATCCACAAAGATTTGTAGAGTATGATAATAAACCTTAATATACCATGGGAAAATCTGGAAGATATTTGCTTTTATTGTACATTGGCCATTAGTGAGATCTCTGCCTGATAACTTCTCCTGAGATTCTGTCGCTTTTAACAAGATGGCTATTGCACCTCTTTCGTTCCCGCTTCCCATCAAAAACCGACTCGAGTGTAATGGAGCTTGTTGACATGACCACTTTGAGGGACGCTTCCAAGTAAGGCCAAGATCAAATGGCTCGCTGTCACTTGATTTGTCAATATCAAAAATAAAAAGAAAGCTGCAGCTTTCTCGAATAACCCTCTCTGGCTTAAGAGACAATTCAAACTCTGCATTCTTCCATAGTTGGTGTGCTTCTATTTCTGTATCCACGTTTTTTGATTCGTAACCAAGAAGACCTTCCAATTGAAGATACACATTACTTGACTTTGCAAGAACACATCTCCCAACAACTTGTCTCCCAAAGAGGGAGCTGAGGGACCAACTTGGCTGCATATTTGATTCAACAGAAGTAGTCTCAGGCTGAAGAACAACAGTAAGCGTCTGCTCCAGCACTATACCAGAACCCAATCCCTCTTGACCAGATTCAACCGTGGATAAATGCAATCTCTGAGAATGATAAAACCCTCTGTAAACAGATGGCCTATTCATTAACGCAGAAATACCATCCTTATCTCTACAAGGAAGTAACTTTAGCCATGGGGTCAAGTTCTCAGTACAAACAGCTTCACGTGGCAGTGAACCATACCTCAGCTTGTCAGAATTGGGTCCAAATCCCCATGTAGGAGCAGCATATGAAGTGGAAGATTCTAGAAAATTGATGGAAGCACAGAAAAGCCCTGACAGTGCATGAGTTAAGTTCTTCCAAGAAGTATCAACCTGAGACTGAGGAACATCAAACACAGCCCACAGCTCCACACCAACAGGCTTCGCATTCATACTTGATAGAGGGTCAAATCCTCCCCAATGTTCATGGTTCCATCGACCCTGAGTAAAAGATAACTCCATCTCCTTGACCCGAAACTTCTGAACCTGTTTAAGAATTGAATCGTACAAATTATTCAATGTGAATCTTCCTAAGATCTCAAACCTCCGTTTTTCAAACTGCAAAAAGATCAAAGCTAAGGAGAGAGCTAATTACCAACTGAGAAATAGCTTTCGGGAAGAGATGGTGATGGCGGCCATGGGAGTTTGACGGAGGAGCTCGGTTCTCGAAGTGGAAGTGAGCTAAAACTTTTCGATCAGGTAAAGGCTTCAAGAGCAATGCCTCGCTGAATTCTTCAACTTCTTTCGACCCGAAAGCGATCGCAACCAAAAATGATTGCACGATTAGCAAAAGGATTAAGGATCGAAGAAGACTAGCCATAATCGGATTCAGTGATAAACGCCGGAGTAGGTCACTGACTTGCGTTACCGCGGATCTGGCATTACAGAGTATAAACGCTGAGCTCCGGCGAAGAAACGATAACGAATCAAGTGATGACCAAAATCGGAGTCTGGTTTACTCTCGGTTTGGGATCTGTGAGTTTGTGATTTTCGGTTTGTTCTGGTTTACTCTCGGTTTGAGATTTAAGGGGAATAAGGGATTGTATGCAAGTGGGCTCCGAAAGGTTTGGGCTTCGTCAAGTTTGACAAACACAATCATTAAAAGGCAATATGACACGTTTAGGCACTTTTAGATAATTTTATGAGAATATTACACGTAGAGGTACTATTTTGAAACTTTAGCCACAAATAGGCACTTTGAAAGGAGAAGGCACTTTACCAAATCAAAATTCCCAAATTGCCCTCTGAACCACAACGCTTTCTCCTCATTTTCTCTCTCAACTCTTTTCT
>Ga0041059_1000216_pt1 | contig 38443 bp, 41 predicted proteins | sample AraColnosormetaG_FD_56232 | JGI IMG/M metagenome (GOLD analysis project Ga0041059, IMG submission 56232) | Arabidopsis roots microbial communities from North Carolina, USA - Col MF nosort | ecosystem: Host-associated > Plants > Roots > Unclassified | place: USA: North Carolina | collected...
TAAATAATCCAAGTTTTTTTTTTTTTTTTAATGCTTTTAGATAGTTGTGATTTTGTTCAGCTCGTATTTGGATTAAGATATTACTTGGGTTTTTAATTTGATTATTTCGATTGGGTAGAATCAGTTTATCAAATCGAACTACACTAAACCAAATCTAACAATACTAAACCGAAATCATAATATTACCACTTTGATTTGTAATTTAAATGCTAGAGAATCCCACAGTATTAGAAGAAAGTCGTTCGTATCTAATGAAACATTCTTACCAATCTCTGAGCTGCAATAATAAATAAGATGAAATACAAACTGTAAGATATCAATTGTAGTTTTGAGCGTAAATTTCCAATGGGAGGGAACAGTCTTCTTGGTCTTGTTTTTTTTTCTTTTGTTTCTTCATCGGCCAAAAAATATATAATGTCACAATGATAAGGGAAATCCCCCACAACACAATCTTCTGTCACTTGGCTTTATCAGAGCTTTGTATCTCTCTTTTCATCTGTGTTTCATCATCATCGTCTCGTGGAAGCTGCGAGGAGGAGATCCGGTGGAAGACGGTGGTGGAGCTCTGTTGAATCTCTCAGGGCTACGGCTCCTTTCTCGCTCTCTTCCCCATCCATTGCTGCTTCTACTTTACATCAAAAATTTATACAATCTCAAACTCACAATCATATTTTCAGTGGCATACAGAGATAAATTTACGAAGATGAGGTCCTATGTTAATTTTACCTGTCACGGGAAGCAAAGCTACCTCTGCCACCATAACCAGAGTCGCCACCACGACCACGGCCGCCGGAAGGAGGTCCCCAACGACTGAATTTGTTCATTCCCCCACCACCACGTGTAGCCATTTCGCGGATCTGAGGAGGAACTCGCTGGTTTGCTCCTTCCAAAATCTTGATCAGATCCGAAGCATGTTTCGAATCTTGATCACCAAAGAATGTGAATGCCTGACCAGTCGCTCCAGCTCTTCCTGTTCTTCCGATTCTATGAACATAGTCTTCCACTCCATTGGGGAAATCATAGTTTACGACCGCCCTGTGATCTCAAATCGTATTAGCTAATATAATCATCAAGTCACATAATTTAATCATTTGTTTTACAGGACTGGGAGGATTTGGATTATATAAATACCTGATGTCCTTAACGTCCAGACCACGAGCAGCAACATCGGTTGCTACAAGAACCGGAGTTCTGCCACTGCGGAATTGATTAAGAACATTGTCTCTCTCAGGCTGGGACTTGTCTCCATGTATAGCAGCAGCTCCAAATTGGCGGGTTAGATTGCGTGTTAGTTGATCACACATCCTTTTGGTTGAGCAGAATATTATCACCTTTGAGCCTGGTTCCTGAGACCGCAAGATCTGCTCTAACCTCCTCTGTTTCTCCATTGGTGCTACCACTTCAATATGCTGTTTCCAAAAAAGCACAACAATCAGATTCTCCTGAAACAGTCAGCAGAACCAATAGAATCAGTTCAAGCAATACCTGTGTGATTGACTTGTTAGCCACAAGCTCGTCAACATTGCCAATGTTGACTTGAGCAGGGTTAACAAGCAAGTCAGCTGCAATTTTCCTAACTCCCTTTGGCCATGTAGCTGTGTACATAAGGGTTTGACGCTTAGTGGGAATTTCTTTCACAATCTTCCTTATCTGAGGTTCAAAACCCATGTCCAACATTCTATCTGCCTCATCTAGCACAAGATAAGATATCTGACGCAGACTAATCCTCCTCATTTCAAGGATATCATTCAATCTCCCAGGAGTTGCAACCACGATATCTGCTCCTCTTTCTAAATCCCTCAACTGAGGGCCCTTTGGTGCACCACCATACAAACACTGAAACAGAGATAATAAGACCACACATTTGGCATACGTTAGACATATACTTCACAAGTAGCATGTTGAAACTTTACAAGTTCAGAGACTTCTACATACCGTACACGAAATTCTTGATGACCTCCCAAATTTAACAGCTTCTTCTTGGATTTGTGTGGCCAGCTCTCTCGTTGGAGACAATACCAAGATTGTTGGGCCCATTCGCGAATCATTTCGGATACGTTGAAGATGCAAAAATCCAGGAATCAAGTAACCCAAAGTTTTTCCCGAGCCAGTTTTAGCAATGGCTACTATGTCCCTACCTTGCATAGCAATGGGCCATGACTGAGCTTGAATTGGAGTTGGAGCAGAGAAACCTGCACTGAGTACCTAAGAAAACAGAAAACCACACTGTCCTATGAGAAGGGGAACACCAAGGTTCTTTTGGGCTTATGGAATGGTGGCTCATGTCAGAAGAAGCACCATCCCCCATTTGCAGGTGGCAAAAGGTTACTGATGAAACCTGCAGCAGGAGGACGCCTCTTCTTCTGTCTGGACCCGGTGGTGAAATGAATCATCACACCATTAACAGGCCCTGCCACAAGCTTGGATGATTTGGGAAGCCCTTTCCAAAAAATTTGGTCCACCATATAGGGCACTCCAAATAATTTGCAAGGACCTCAAAGAAGTGGCACAGTGTACGACATTGGCTCCTCCCAGGAGCAAACATCGCACCTGGGAAAAAAAGAGAAAAGGGTGCGTATGGCATAAAACTTTGACTCTAAATGTTATACCTAAGTCGATTTTAGCTAAGTGACAGAAAAGTCTGAGACTGGAAAAACAAAGCTATGTTAATAAATCAGACTTTAGCAAAAACACTCAATACAGATTCCGCTTATTGGTAGAACAATTATAAGGTTATAGATTCCGCTTATTGGTAGAACAATTATCAGGTTTGAGGGGTTCCTAAGTCATTTCAGTTTACTATTAACCAATCATACCTCCCGCAGAAGCTCAGGTGGAAAACCAGTAGCTTCAAAGGACATTAGAGGTGGTGGTACTTGGCCCCCCTGAAGAAATGGGAAAGAAATATCAGTAAACTTCAGTAATCTAAGAAAATAAAAAAGCTCAAATAAAACAACGATAAAAGAGAGGAACATAGGGGTCTACCATAAAAACGAGGGTGATTGTTACAGGAAGGTCTTAGATACTTACACTGACAGTAATTTCATGACGGCGGGAATAGGCCTCAGGGGATAGTTCACTTGCTGGAGCTGATGAAGGAAGAGGAACTCTGGTAGATGCTGCACCATAAGCAGAATCCCCAACTCCATTAGCAGCACCGTTCGAATAAGGCGGTCCACTCCTGCCACCCTATAGCAAATTGAGAAAAAGTAAACAGATGAACAGAGAAATAATGTATAAAATATCGTTAACAGCAACCAGATGTAGTACCTCAGAAAACCTGGACACACGTTCAGAGCCTCTGGAGTACTTATCGTCATCCTTGGGAGGAGCATAGGCATCAGTTTGTTGAACCTGAACGGAAGAGCTAACAGAAACGGCGGGAGAAAACTTAGGAGGTAGAGAGGGGGTTGGTTTCTCGTACTGAGTAACATTGGTCTCAGGATTCCAAAAGTACAAGTAACCAGTTCTATCATCGATAAGGCCTTTCCAGGGCTTGGGAAGAGTATGATCCTCAGGTGCGTAACGGACAACAGAAGCAGCAGCGGTAGCAGCCATAGCAAAGACTTCTGCAACATGTCAAAGCGATTCAGTAAACCAAATCGGTAATCCACAGAAATCATCACCAAACTCGACTTAGGTTTCAATTAATTCAACCATAAATGAGAAAAGCATCCAACTGCAATCGAGTCACAGATCTGGATTCAAATCGAACAATAAAAAAAAAAACTAACACGTAATAAAAGGATTCGATCAGAAATCAGAATTAAACACGACCAAACCGACGCAATCTTAGAGAGAAACTAGAAATTGAAACAGAGAGCTTAAATACCAAATTCTAGGAATCTAAGTCAGGATTGAGGAATTTTGTCAACAGATAAACGCGTACCTGATTTGATATTCAAGAGTCGAGTTTGAATGTGGAAAACGAACCAGCAGATTGGATTAAAGACTCGGGTCAAATCTGTGAACTCGAGCTTTTGAGATTCCCTTTTTTGGTTTCCCTCTCTATAACAATCTACGCCACAAGAAGAAGCGTAGAAGCAAGAGAGAGAAAGTTAGACCAAAAGCAAGGATGTCCAACTTTAGACCGTCTCTGTTAGTTAGGTTTATAAAACCATCCATCGTCGCAACAAAAATATCTGCACCTTAATGAGCCGCCTCCTTCTTTTGGGCCCTTTTGGGCCACTCCAATTTTATTCCTAGGCCCATTATATAATTTCCATGTAAAGAATAGAATTATTTAATGAGATTAGTTGAATTTAACAAAAGTTAATAGTGTCATGTAAAAACGACATGGATGAACAAAAATATCAACATTTTTCGCATAAATAATAAACTAAGAGCTTCTATATACAAAATTCAAGACATTTTTGGATTTGGTTTGACTTGGACTCGTTTGGCTCTGCTGTACAAATATACTCCAGCTAGTGCAGTCGCGGTACCTGTTTATTTAACAAGTGATTATATATTGCTTCAATAAAATGAACAAGTGTAACAAATCCTTTACTAATATATACTACTAGTAGTTGTTTACCTATAGAGTTAAGAGGTGAGACTGGAGTTTTGAAGAAAAGAATGGATGATGTAATAACCACCACACGCTTCACGCAGTTCCCTACAGAGTGTGTTACTGGAGACACCATCTCCAATATCATATACGATACCTACAACAACAACCCCAATTTTTATGTGTTGATTAGAAGCCTAACACTAACCGACTTTACAAAATTCAGTACAGTTTTTCTGAAACGGAGGAACTAGACGGACCAACCTGTTGGTAGCTATGCAAGCAAACACCAGCAAGTAGAGACATGATGCAAAACTCTTTTACCGACAAACCCTGGCTTGTCTGTCAAGCAACCACATACAAACACACATTAGTTCTTTCTCTTTTAGATCATCTAGCTATATCGGTTTATGCTTTTCCACTTACTGCTACTTGTAAATGCGAAGGAGTAACCTTGAACCCATCGATGAGGATTGCTAAAGGAACCAGTAAGATAAAGGAGATAATGGTTATTATAGAGAAAAGGTTGATGTTGTCCAAAGCGTCCTGTTTCAATATACAAACATTAATAGATTTCGATTACTAGTTTCTTTCTTGAGATCATAAGGATAACTTATATTCAAACTCTTTTACCTTTCCAACCATGAATTTTTTACTGAGGACATTGCGTGATTGATTCGTCACATTAGAAGCCATTGCACTGCAGAAACCAATCCTGGTTTATCCCAATACCATGAATTAATCAAATCAATTAAAACTTCATCAAAAGTTTATCAAGAATACTATTTTTTTTGTTCTTGTTCTTGTTGTTCATACCAATTGAAAGAAGCTTCTGTGAAAGATGCTAAAGAGACTCCAGCGACAATAGGTAACAACGAACAAACAATCCACAGACTCGGCCACTGGACATTAATCAAAATTTCAAAGATTATGTCTGAAAATATAACTCTCTTGTATAATCTAAGGTTATAGATTAAGTCTGAAACAGAGCGTATCTTTGTTTTGCTTACCTCACCGAGCAAGAGAACAGAAAGCAAGACGGTGAAGAAAGGCTCCATTGCTTTGATAGTGTGGGTGAAAGAGACATTTACTCTTCCTAAGCTCACATTTGTTAACAAGTTCCCTAACGTGTGAGCTACTGCTAGTTGTACGATCACCGTAAACTGGAGAGGATTACAATTGAATGAATCTCTCTGTTTTTAGGGTTTGACGGAATCAATATTTGATTTACCTGAGAAGGAGAAAATTTGGGGCGTGGATGGAGTTTAAGGAGCCACATTATAGCAATCATCAACGTTCCACACCCTAATTGAAATGCTGTTACAGTCGCTGGATATGGATAAACCCTAAGTACCTGGATCGATGAATGAACAAGTTTCATACTTGTATGAAGACTGATAATAGGTTCGAGTACTGCTTCTTGCATTGAAATGGACTGTTTAATTAAATGAAGCAAAGAAGGAACCTGTTTGTTGAAAATGTTGTAGTAGATATTGAGAAGGTACCAAACTCCAAACATGCCTCCTAGCTTCAACCCTTTAACCAAACTTCCAGATTCCAAATCTCCTCCTTCCACATTCTCCGGAACTGTAGCTGACTTGAGCTTGAAGCCATTAAATCTAAGGTTCGGTCTCCAAGGATAAGAGTTAGAAGATGAAAAAGCTCTGCTTCTTCTGCTCAACGCTGATTCAGGAGTAGACTTGGCAAGGAACAATGGAGATGGAAGTCTTGGATTTGGATTTAGAAATGTGAGAGCGAACATAATTTTTTCCTCTTATCAGATGCTCCAAGATGTGCATAAATCCTCCGGCATTTGTTGGAATTTCTCACAAGTAACCGACTCTTGCTAACTTTTTCTTCTTCCTCTATTGGTAAGAGTTATGTTACATGAGTCTACCTCCTCATTTTCATGTAAGAAGAAAAAAGTTTGTTTTGTTTTTGGATATACTGCAAACTTGATATTAGTATTATTTAGAAGAGTTGTCTTTATTATGTGACTTTTCTCTCGTTCTACTATCTGAATGTTTTTGAGTATGATAAAAATAACTCACATGCCGATGCCGACATTTTTTTCAATATAACATTGGCTCGATTTTATTTATCTTTCCTCATAAGAGCCAGTGGTATTTGCCGGTATTGTTTCTTCTCATGTTCTCCATTCCATGTGTGTTCTGTAAATAATGTTATGGAAATGATTTGACATACTTGGTCACTCATTTCTTTACAAAGGGGCCGTGGTTTTCTTCGTTTATAATAATATCAAAAAGTTGGTAACGCTATAAATAATTATTTAAAATAAAGTTTACGTACGAACATGACAAATTACTGACCACAACACCAATTGATTTTTAGTGTGGAATTTGAAAATGTCAGGGGAGAATTGTATGGATGATATGAAAGGGGCCGCGTTGAAACATGTGGATGTTGTATTGTATGCTCCTGAGTCCACCCTTTTCTTTCCGTGTTATTTCATACTATTACAAATAAGGTTGGTCCCATTGCTTTGATCACATTATTGATTATACCATTTACTTATTATGTCAGTGTTGGTACAGGTCATTGATCACAATTTGGGCTTTAAACGGAGAGGATGGAAACTGAATTCTAAATACATTTCGGCCCATTTAGGGTCCATAACCTTCTACGCCAATCAGAAGGTACGTCGACATGAGCAACTTGGTCAATTTTATGACATAAATAAAATAAAAATAAAAAAATAAAAATCGATCTGAGGGGTTTTAGAAAGAAAAGAAGAAATTCGGGAGTCGGAGAAATTGTCGGGTGGATCGATGAATACTTGTCAGTTTATGGATAAGCAGATAATGGATCTATCTTCTTCTTCATCTCTACCTTCCACTGATTTCATCGATCTGATGAACAATCATGACGGCGATGATCACCAGAAGAAGCAGGTGATCGGCGATAATGGATTGGACTCTAAGAAAGAAGTGATCGTTCCTAGCTATGATTTCCATCCCATACGTCCCACCACCGCCGCACGATTGTCTCACTCGGCTTTAGATCTCGCCGGATCCACGACTAGGGTTAATTGGTCCGCCTCTGATTATAAACCCGTTTCCACTACTTCGCCTAACACTGTACTTACTACTACTTCTCGAATCTTCCTCTCTTTTTTTTTTTTGTACATGATTCTACATCATAAGCCTATAAGAGGACTTGTCTATTTCTGATTGATTTGTTTTTTTTTATTCGGCCAGAATTTTGGATCTCTCGATTCTATTGAACCTTCCAAGTTGGTTCCTGACAAGGGTCAAAATGTGTTTAACACGACTATTATGTCCGAGATTATAGATAGGACAATGAAGAAACATACCGATACCTTGCTTCATGTAATGGAAGGTGTTAGTGCACGTCTTTCACAGCTGGAGACCAGAACCCACAACCTCGAGAACCTGGTGGATGATCTCAAAGTTTCTGTTGACAATAGTCACGGCAGCACTGATGGGAAAATGAGACAGCTTAAAAATATCCTTGTAGAGGTAACTTTGCTGATTGCTTTTCGAAACTAGAATTTATAGCTTTTCCTGGCAACTATTGATCTTTTTTATACAGAAATTTTCTCATTTATGAACATGTCTTTTCTTGAACCAGGCTTATAGTACTTTCTGTTGATACTTCAGTTCCTTCTTTATGCGAATGGTGTGCAGGTGCAGAGTGGTGTGCAACTATTGAAGGACAAACAAGAGATTCTCGAAGCTCAGCTTTCAAAGCATCAGGTATCCAACCAGCATGCCAAAACACACTCTTTACACGTTGATCCCACTGCTCAATCGCCCGCTCCAGTCCCTATGCAGCAGTTTCCTCTTACTTCTTTCCCACAGCCACCATCTTCCACTGCTGCTCCTTCCCAGCCACCTTCCTCGCAACTACCACCTCAGCTACCTACGCAGTTTTCTTCTCAACAAGAGCCGTATTGTCCTCCGCCTAGTCATCCTCAACCACCTCCATCAAACCCGCCTCCTTACCAAGCTCCTCAGACCCAAACGCCGCATCAACCATCTTACCAGTCACCGCCTCAGCAGCCACAGTACCCCCAACAGCCACCACCATCATCAGGCTACAACCCCGAAGAACAACCACCATATCAGATGCAATCTTACCCGCCAAACCCTCCTCGTCAACAGCCACCTGCTGGTTCTACCCCTTCTCAACAGTTCTACAACCCTCCTCAACCACAACCATCAATGTACGATGGAGCGGGTGGTAGATCTAATTCAGGTTTTCCGTCCGGCTACTTGTCTGAACCTTACACATACAGTGGTTCACCAATGTCCTCAGCGAAACCGCCACATATAAGTAGCAATGGAACTGGTTACCCACAGCTCTCAAATTCACGTCCATTGCCACACGCTTTGCCAATGGTTTCAGCCGTCAGCAGCGGTGGTGGCTCTAGTTCCCCTAGATCAGAAAGCAGAGCCCCAATCGATGATGTAATCGACAGGGTGACAACCATGGGATTCCCAAGGGACCAAGTCAGAGCAACAGTGAGAAAACTGACTGAAAACGGCCAAGCTGTTGACCTCAACGTGGTTCTGGATAAGTTGATGAACGAAGGAGGAGCTCCACCTGGAGGTTTTTTTGGTGGTCGGTAGCCATCGGTTTAGCCAACTCTGTACAGTACTTTATATCAGTTATCGATTTAAGGATCACCTTTGTGACCAAATATCGATTTCAAGAGCTTGTAAGTTGTAACCCATTGCGACTTCATATATGATATCAGTTTGATGCGTAATTCTAGAGAATGTCTATTACTCCTTTGTGTTTGAAGCTTGAAAGCTTGCGATGATCTTTTTCGTTTCTTTTCTTGTATTTGACCATTTGTTAATCAGCTAACATTTCAAATCTATTACGCATCAATAAAACAAAGAACTGATAGAAGCAAAATGTCTCCGACATTATTGTTACAGGAAAAAAAAAGAAGAGGAAACTAAACCCAAAATAAGCTTACAAGCAAATACAAACACTCAAAACACATGAACATTAAGAACTAACAGTCGATTTTTTTTATTCAACATGGTTCACTCAAAACACACGCTTTATGTAGTCTTGGTGTCTCGGACATTATGAGTACCCTTGGTGGTGTCTCGGTCTCGGACATCAAAAGTCTTGGCCTCTCGGACATCATGAGCTTTGTCTTCTATGGTTTGTCCAGCATCTTTAGTCCTCTGTCCCACATACTCGGCCATGTCAGCCAAACGATGCTTCGCTTCCTCAAGCTCCTCCGGGATATGCTGCCCGGCCCGGCGGATGTAGTTGAGTACCCACGACATGGATGATAGTCCGGTGAGACCTATGGCCCCTGAAGCCAGGAATCCAGTCATAGCTAGACCGATGACAAAGGCTGCTGGTACAATAACCGGACTAAAGATGAGAAACAACGGGAATGCTAGCATTAGTCCTATAACCGAACCGGCTAATGTCAAACCGGCTATAGTCAGCAGCGTTCCTCCTATCGGTACACCGACAAACACGGCTAGCACCTGCATGCACGTGCGTCACGTGAAAACCACATACATATGCATAACTGAGATTCGAAGGAGGGATGTAAAAGGGACCTGAGTGGAAGAAGGGCCACTCTGAGGATAAAGGACTTTGATGCCTCCTTCATGCTGGCGTTGAGGGTGCACTTGAAGCTGGTGCGAGTGTGTGCGAACGTCGGCCATTGATCCTCCAAGTTCAAGCTTAATCGAGAGCTTCTCAAGAGTGTTAACTTAATCAGTTGCTTCTGCCTTTAAGGTTTGAAAAATGAGATCGGTTTTGAGCGAGATGGTGTGTGAAGATGACACGTAATGGAGTGACGTGGCACCTGAGAAGCTTGCATGAGTAACAAGTTTCCTCTGCTCTTTTTATTTTTACCATCCGAATCCGATGATACCAACGAGATGGACAAAGAGTGCCTTAGTGTCAGGTGGTGGAGCCGTAATACATGAAAAGTCAATTATACCCTTACAATCGGAGTTGAACATCAAGAAAGATCATCAAACTCGCTTCGAGTCTCCTAATCAAACTCTTCTGAATTGACATAATTAGCATGCGGCTTTGCTCGAGAATATTCACCAGATTCGATTTTACAGCTTCAATGGAACAATTAGGTTTCCATAAGAGAATTTCAGCCATGGAAATAATACTTGGTGTATTGCTCCTATAACAGGGAATAAGGGATTCCTCTGTTTATGGCTCCGAAAGCAAACAGTCAAAGATTGAGATTGTTGAACAGATGATGCAGAGACTGATCAAGATCTTATCAACAAACCTCAGTAAATCGTCTGTGATTGTATTCACATCATGTATTGTTGAGAACCGCCTTAGCCCTTAGGCTTAAATCTCCATATTCTTAGTGTTGATCCCTTCTAATAGAAAGTGGTTACTTGGGTAAGACAGAGATCTTGGCTTCAACCTTAAGCATACCAGTATCACAAGCTGTCTCCCTCATATTCAAAGTACACACAGTTTTCCAAATCTTCTTTCATATGCAAGTCCAGCTCTTTCAGCAATCCATAAACCGGCTCTTTCTCAGGATGCAATTCATCATCCGCCACAAATCTATGTACTTTTCTTCTAATCTCAATCAAACTCTCTGCCAGTCCTTTCTTAATTCCTCTCTGCTTCACCGAATTTCTCAACTTCTCCACATTCTCCCATTCTCCCTTAACCCCATACACATTCGACATTAACATGTAATAGCCAGCATGATTAGATTCCAATTCGAAAAGCTTCTTTGCAACAGTTTCTGCCATCTCACCATTCTGATGAATCCTACACGCGCCTAAAAGAGTACCCAAGATTTGAGGTGTCGGTGAAAAAGGCATCCGCTTTGTGATTTCAATGGCAGTATCTAGATCTCCTACACGACCAAGAAGATCAACTAATACAGCATAGTGTTCTAAGTTGGGAGCAAGTCTATAGTCATTCACCATCAATTTAAATATTCTCAACCCCTCATGTATCAAACCTGCGTGACTACAAGCAGATAATATTGAGAGAAATGTCACTTCATTAGGCTTAACTTCTGAGCTCTTGACCATGTGATTAAATGTTTCCAGTGCTTTAGTGCCCTTTCCATGGATGCCATAACCAGTGATCAAAGATGTCCAAACCACAGTGTCCTTTAAAGCAATCCCATTGAATACTTTAGAAGCATTGCCTAGACTCCCACACCTCGAGTAAAGCTCTACAAGAGAAGCTCCGATGAATGGGTTACTGTCAAATCCATATTTGATAACATAACTATGAAAGCATTTAGCTTGTTCGAGAAAGCCTAACTCCGAACATGACCCAAGAACCTTCACCATAAGAATAGCATCAGGCCTGGTATTATTTTCCAGCAACATGATGGAAAATTCCTCAATTGATCTGTGAGCCATTCCATTTAATGTAAAGCCACTTATCAGCGCAACCCAAGAGACTACATCTTTTCTTGGTATCCTGGAGAATACAGCATAAGCTTCTTCAGGGGAGAAACACTTCATATACATATCAACTAGAGCAGTAGAGACTTTCACTTCTGTCTCTAAACCTTTCCTAATGGCCAATTCATGAGTCTTCCTACCTTGCTCTAAATCATGAGCAGCTGCACAAGCTTGTAAAACACAGAGCACGGTAGCTACATTAGGTTCTGTTCCATCATCCATCATATCATTGAAGACAAGCAACGCTTCAGCGGCAGCTCCATTTTGAACGTAGCAAGCAATCACTGTGCTCCAAGATATAACATCTTTCTCTGCTATCATCTTGAACAAATTAACCGCTTCCTTGAAAGCTCTTGACTTTGCATAACAATTCAATAGCGAATTTACCAAAGACAAGTCATTTGAAAATCCTCTCCTAATCACAAAACCATGCACACATCTTCCAAGCCTTGAATTCGAAAGCTTTGTACAAGCAGAAACTAGTGTGATTAAAGTTACCCGATCAGGAGTAACATCGGAAGCCATCACCATTCTCCTGAAAAACTCTACGGCCTGATAGGGAGACCCGTTTTTCTCAAACCCAGAAACCATAGAAGACCATGTCACTATATCAGGCTTCTCCAATTCATCGAACATCCTCAAAGCTTCGATCATTCTTCCACATTTGATATACATATATATCAGAGAAGATCCAACATAAAGGTCAGACCCAAGAGTGACATCCTTCTTCACGAACCCATGAATCATTTCACCATAATTAACTTCCCGCAGCTCCCCGCAGGCCTTGAGAGCAACTGGAAGCGTGAAATTATCAGGCTTTTCTTCATCGCGAAACATATGACTAAAGTGATACAAGACTTCTTCCCATTGTTTCTCTCTGGATAAACTCTTAAGAAGAGTATTCCACTGGTACAAGCTTCTCTTCGTCATTTCGCCGAACATTTGGCGTGCATCCACGGAAGAAGAGAACTTCCGGCAAAAACCCATCCAAATCCCCTGAAATTGAAAATTATCTCACATTCAAACCTTCTGTTTCCGAAAAAACTTCCATCAAAATTTTCTCGCTTCTACATTGCTTGAGCAACCCAAATTTCCTTCTTGCAGTAAACTTTGCGAGGGAGAGAAGAGAAGAGAAGGATGGATTCAACTTCAAAGCAAAAACATGAAGCGCGAATACGTTTAGCAAAAACGTTTGGGCCTGGGCTGTATGAGTTGGGCTAATAATGGTCCACTACTCGCTTACTTACTTGTAGCTTTTCTATTGGTCAACATTTTTCTTTATTATGTGCTGTAGTGTATTAAATGTTATTTAAATACTAGCATCTCTCCAGGATAAACATAACAAATTAGAGAACAATAAATAAAGATTGATTAAGGAAATAAAAGAAAAGAAGGACGTGGCAGTATCGGAGCTAGTGCCTGTTATTGAGAATTGGAAACAGCTACAAATAGTACGCACAAGCCCTTCTTCTTCTTCTTCTTCTTCGTCGTCGTCCTCAACAAGCTCTTCTTTCTGACTCATAACCCAAATTTCTGAGAATCAGAGCCTTATTCAAGAGAACACCAAGGTCAGCATTTTCTTCTACTCTCTCGATCTCAATTTCTCTCTTTATCCTTGTGATCTATTTCTCTCTCGTCTACAATTTGAGCTACTTTTCTTGTTATTATCGTCACGTTGTGTGTCGCGTAGTGGATTTGAGTGATTGGTTGATTGATTGATGGATTTTTTCACGAAACGCGTAGAGTTTGGTGGAAGTTGTTGAAATTCGAAGCCGATCGCGGACTCGTTTGCTCTTGATTACGTCGCAATCCGTACGATTTTCCGATCAAACGTAAGCTTGAATCTCTTTCCCTTTTGTTTTGTTCGCAAGCGTGTTTGATTTCTGTTAATATTTCTTGATTTCCCCTTTTTGCGGAATTGATTCCGGTTTTTATATTCCCATATTATTTTTTTATTCTCATGTACTGAGAATCATGATTCTAGTTTGGTAAACGGTTGGTGTTCTTATAAAATGCTTGATAGATTTCCATCTGGGTTTTGGTTGTTGCTGTAGTTAAGAGTGAAGGAGATAGATTTGTAGAAAAAGGAAGAGAATAAGAGTGAGCTTGTGGCCAAAAAAGGGATGCCTTTGAACTTAGGCAACGATGGCGATGGGTCTTCCCGGATTATTTTGACTGAGCCTCGCGGATCTACTGCTGAGGTTTTACTCCTTCATCTCTCTTCTCTTCATCATTCCTCAATGTTTAGACCATAGCATCTCAGTGGTTAGTTGTTTGAGCCTACTACTATTGTATGTCTATACAAGATGTTGTTTATCTTGGAGACGACTATGAAATGAAAGATGTTGTTCAACTGTTCTGGAACTTGGATTGTGTTAAGAATACTCTGTTAGGGGTTGTAGAGTTACATATTCTCGGATTGAAATCTTTCAGGTGCTTCTATTTGGAGGACAAGTCATTTCTTGGAAAAATGAAAGGAGGGAAGAACTGCTTTATATGAGCAGCAAGGTATATCTCTAATCAAATATCGTCTTTAGTTTTCATGTTTTAACTAGTATTTTGTTTGGTACGACTCATTTAGGCTCAATATAAGCCACCCAAGGCGATCAGAGGAGGAATACCTGTTTGCTTTCCACAGGTTTGGCATCTCAGATCATTTTAATATAGTTGAATAACCCTTTGCTCTAGTTTCGTACTGCCATTAAGTATACTGTGTCATATTTGCAGTTTGGAAACTTTGGTGGACTTGAGCGACATGGATTTGCCCGGAACAAATTCTGGTCACATGATGAAGATCCTTCGCCTCTACCTCCTGCTAACAAACAATCATCTGTTGATCTGATATTGAAGTCCACAGAAGATGACTTGAAGACCTGGCCGCATAGGTGTGTTTTAACTTATACTCTGGATCTATGATATGGATGTCTTGTCTGTGCCTTTTTTTATTATCATCTCTTTGTCTAACTTTATAATTACTCGGTGCTATTGGCGCAGTTTTGAACTCCGTATTCGCATTTCTATTAGCCCTGGGAAGCTTACTTTGATCCCTCGTGTGAGGAACATTGACTCAAAGGCATTCTCCTTTATGTTTGCACTGCGAAACTACTTATATGTATCTGACATAAGGTGTGTGTGCCTTACAAATTTCTTCCGATCTGATTTCGTGTACTTATGCTGCTTCCTTCCTCTGAGTGATAAATCATGTGGTCACCGAACTTGCAGTGAAGTTCGAGTTGAGGGTTTGGAGACACTGGATTATCTAGACAACTTGATTGGTAAAGAAAGATTCACTGAGCAAGCAGACGCGATTACCTTTGACGGGGAGGTGAGTAATGTCAGCCATTGTTTTCCCCTTAATAGTTTCAAAGAAGAGAAAAAAAACCAAAGATTGATATAGAGTCAGTGTGCTGTGCAGGTCGATAGAGTGTACTTGAACACACCAACAAAGATTGCGGTCATAGATCATGAGCGAAAGAGGACCATCGAGTTGCGAAAGGAAGGCATGCCCAATGCAGGTAAAGGATACCATTTGTTCTTCGTATTTTTTTTTATGAATGAAACCTTTTGAGAGTTGGTTTCTAATGGATTGAGTTGGAAACGAGCAGTTGTGTGGAACCCCTGGGACAAAAAGGCAAAGACCATAGCTGATATGGGAGATGAAGATTACAAAACAATGCTTTGTGTAGATTCTGGAGTAATCGAACCTCTGGTATTGTTAAAGCCTCGTGAAGAGTGGAAAGGCAGACAAGAACTATCCATCGTCTCATCAAGTTACTGCAGCGGACAGCTTGATCCACGCAAGGTTCTTTACGGAGATATCTGATCCTTTTGGGGGTTTATCTTACTTAGTAAAAAAACAGTAATAAGCCATGATCTCATTATCACTACCACCCAGAAACAACTCTCTAAGAGTCTTGTCTTGAACTTGGAGATTTTATCCTTTTGACTTGTGTTTTGAGTGAGTTCTGATTGTTGTTGTTACACAGAGAGGTCACGGTAATATTTTGTAACGTTGACTCTGTGTTTGACCGTCAAACAGTGTATCGGTTTCTTTGTTCGGAAATTTAGTAGAATATATCATCAATTTAGTAGAAATTTTGTGAAGTATTTCTAGTCTTCTCTACTTTCTTCTTTAGTATTGCTACTTTTTAAAAGTAATAATACTTTTAGATTTGTTAATTTGTAATTAACAAATCATTATTTTACACTTTATAGCACTTGTTTTTTTTGTTTTTTAATAACAAAATGCATATAGAGAGCTTTTTTCGTTTACTGCAGATTTAGTATGACAAATACTAGAGATCATGAGTTTCTTCATTTGCCAAAGGATAAAGATAAAAATGAAAAAGGGTTTTACAACGTATAGATCATAAATAGATTTGATAAAAGATTCCATAATGTGAAGTCTCCATTATCCAACGGTAAGTGGTCTTGTCTCAACTATAGTTTTTTAATCATTAGTTAAAGACGAAACTACTGTATCTGGCTTGGGGAGCAAGGTTAGCGGGCCCCACATAATCTATTTATTAACAAAATTGCCACTAATCCCGATTTCCCAAGCTCCCAAGTGCTTCGGTGTTCCGAACCAATTTCACAGCGAAGGTCAATAAACACGAGTGTTCACCGAAGCTAAGGTTCGTCAATTGTGTTCCAGAGAAGCTTTCCTCGAAGCTTAGGGTCGGAACGTACGACCCTATGGATTAGCTCCAGTTTCCCGCTCACATAGTCTTCTCGGTTTTGTTTTTGTCTTCACGCGTTCACTCCATTTTTACTTAGCCTAGTGAACAAGCTCAACAACGCTCTCTCTCTCTCTCTCTCCCCCTCTCTCTGTTTTGGGAATCATGGCGAGGTAAGCTTTGAACCCTAATTGATATAAAGCCCCAGACTTTCGTTGATTTTTTCACACAAATCCTGAATCGGTTTTCGTAACGCGATTCCTCTTCCATTTCGTTCACTGTTCCTCGAAAGGGATAAAATTTATTTTTGAGTGGGTTACGATTCAGCTTTTCCTGGGAAGCAAAATGTGAAATTTCCCTTACAAGTTTGAGTTACAAAGATTGGATTTTTAGAGATATTTCGTCTGATTTAGGCATTTACTGTATCCGCTTGAATCTCTAGTGTGTCTCTAACTCAGTAGCTGCTTATGAACGGATGATCTTATCCTCTTTTGTTCTTGTCACAAATATACAGGGCTTGGATTGTCGATGGTCGAGGAATTGCAGCCAAAGTTAAAAATGCCTCTCTTTCTTCAGCTTTGCAGATCCAAGACTGTGGAGCTCATATAAAATGCCCCAACTGCACTTACCGCATTGACAATAGCAATGTGAGTGATTATATCCACACTTCTCTCTCTTGTCTTAAACTTACACACACTCACCTGTGTTTCGTTGGTTTCAGGTACTGATTCCATGGCCTGGCCTTCCTAAAGGTGTCAAGTTTGAGCCAACTGATGAGGACATTATCGAATTTTTGGAAGCTAAATGTGGGATTGGTGGCTCTGAACCTCATGTGCTTATCGAAGAGTTCATTCGTCCTGTCACTGAAGATGTTGGAATCAATTACACTCACCCTCAAAACCTTCCTGGTAAATGATCAATAAAGACCTTTAAATAAGCTCATAATTGTTGTTCTTCAACTGAAACTGTAAATCTTGTATCTTGAATCTCTGAGTCTCTCCAGGTTTATTGATTCCTGCTGAGCTTTACTGTTTCAGGTGCAAACAAAGATGGAGTGAGTGTCTTCTTCTTTCACAAGACAGTGCAGGCATATGGAACAGGACAGAGGAAACGCAGAAAGATCACACCGACACTTGTGAACGATGAACCAGTTCGTTGGCACAAGACAGGCAGAACCAAACCTGTGATGCTCAGTGGAGTCCAAAGGGGTTGCAAGAAGATCATGGTGCTCTACAAGAGCGCTAGAAAGGGAACGAAGCCCGAGAAATCAAACTGGGTTCTGCATCAATACCATCTAGGAACAGAAGGAAAGGAGATAGGAGACTATGTTGTTTCCAAGATCACATATCAGCAGCAGAAGCTTGGGGAAAATCCTGATGAAGGTGAGAGTAGTTCCGGGGTTAGAGGTGGCCCAACAACACCAAAGACGAATACTCCTACACCACCTAGCCTTGTAGATGGTGTCGCTGGAGATGAAGAAGCTTTTGATGATTTAAAGATGTTTGATCCATTTTTTGAGGTTGGTTCCACAAAATCATTGGGGAATAGTAACTTCGTTTTCTAGAGACTAATAAAGTCGGAATTTTTGTTGTTGGTTAACCAGGAACTGGACAGCATTCCTGAAGCTGCTTTAGGGAAGATGTGGTCCAAAAAAGCTCGAATGGATGAGGAATTTGTTGTGAACCTAAGTGAAGATAACTTAATATGCGACGAAAGCATGGAAGCTTCGTCTCTTTGGGAAAATCAGGTTCTCCCCAATCCTAGCCTTGGAACTGTTGGGGACTTCGATGGTTTTTCGATATCAGATCTGGAGAATGCAGATTTGGGGACTCCCCCTGATTTCCTCACTGTAAGATCCTGCTTGAAAAAAACCTTGTTTACTTTCGGAAAATTCAATGGAACTTAAGATTCTAAATTAGTTGTCATGGAGGTTTTGCAGTTGGCTTCTCAGGAGAGCTTGCTGAATTGGATTGGATGGTTGTGATTGGATTCTTGCTGCTACACAAAGAAGCTCTTCTAGTACGGCGTTTTCGCTGAAGAAGGAAAAAGCTGGAATATGTCATAAATAAGAAAACTTTAAAGTCTCCGCAACTGAAGTCATATCTCTGTGATAATTTTACTTCAGGAGACCAGTTTTCTCTCGGATTCCCGGAAAGCTGCTTAAATATTCCGGGAATAATCATTTTCAATCTCTGAATCTGCACTTCATCATTGTAATTCAAATAGATATTTTGACCTTTGTACTCTTTGCTGTCTTATGATGGTTACTCTGTTTTTGTTTGGCTCAGGGTCCAACGGTTATAACTATTTATTTTTGGGTATTTTACTATTTTCACCTTATATTCTCAAAAGTTCTCATTATCACCCCAAAGAAATTAATTAATCCGATTTAACCTCTTTAACATTACTAGACAGTTCACACACCCTCTGTCTAGACGGAATTAGGGTTTTCTTAAGCTATTCCGCAGCAGTCTACGGTTGTTGTGTCGGTGGTGGGCGCCTCCAAAATTTACCCTTTAGTATAAATAAGTTTTGGAAAATTCAGACTTTGGTTATTGAAACGCCATCTCAGCTCTAATTCAGTACGATGGGGAGGAGAGGTCGCGGCGGCGGCGGTGGTATGGGCGGAGGAATCAATCGTAGATATCTGAGTCAAGTTATGGATACGTGCGGCAAGGATTTATCTACGGCGGAGGACATCGTTGATGATCTTCGTTCCAGGTACGGCAATTTTGCGAGGTTGACTCGGCAAGTGCTTCTACTCAATGTCAGGCAAGTCCTTAATGTTAGAAACAACAAGAGGGTTAAAGACGAAGATGAAGATGACAACATTGGAGATGAGGAAGGTTCTGCTTCTCAGAGGAAGAAACAGAGACGGGTTGATGAGAAAGAGGAGAAATTGCAGCGAGCGGAGCAGTCGCATTTAAGGAAGAGGAATATGGAACGTTCAGTGTCTTCTTCTCCGTCTTCTTCTTCTTCTTCGGAAGACAGTGGTGATGTGTCGACTTCTGAGGACGCGGTTTATGGCGAGAAGCTGAGTCCGCCGCGGTTTGATCTGATCAATGACAGTCTAAGAGATAACTACGCTAAGTTGAACAGCTCCTCGAAGAAACCAATTGGGTCGCCTGCGGAAAAGAATGTGGAAGTTGAGACTGTGAGCAACAAAGGTAGAAGCAAGTTGGCTACAATGGGGGCCAGAAAGGAGGCTAAAGTTTCTCTTTCCCTCAGTGGAGCTACTGGTAATGGTGATTTGGAAGTTGAGGGTACTAAAGGACCTACTTTTAAAGACTTTGGTGGGATTAAGAAAATATTGGATGAATTGGAGATGAATGTTCTATTCCCCATTCTCAATCCTGAGCCGTTTAAGAAGATTGGAGTGAAGCCACCAAGTGGGATTCTATTTCATGGACCACCTGGCTGTGGGAAGACTAAGTTGGCCAATGCCATTGCCAATGAAGCTGGTGTTCCGTTTTATAAGATTTCAGCCACAGAGGTGATTTCTGGTGTTTCTGGTAATGAATTGCATATCCATTTGTCCAGTTTGTTGTGGCTCCCTCTCTGATCTTATTATCGTTGTACTAATCCAATATGCAAATTTTGTTCTCAGGTGCTTCTGAAGAGAATATCAGAGAGCTCTTTTCTAAAGCATATAGGACTGCGCCTTCGATTGTGTTTATCGATGAGATTGATGCGATTGGTTCAAAGAGAGAGAATCAGCAAAGAGAGATGGAGAAGCGGATAGTAACACAATTGTTGACTTGTATGGATGGACCTGGTAACAAAGGCGATAAAAATGCTCCTGATTCTAGTGCTGGTTTTGTTCTTGTCATTGGAGCTACAAATAGGCCTGATGCTCTTGATCCTGCTTTGAGGAGAAGTGGACGATTTGAAACTGAGATCGCTCTAACTGCTCCAGATGAAGACGCAAGGGCTGAGATACTCTCTGTTGTAGCCCAAAAACTTAGATTAGAAGGACCCTTTGACAAGAAAAGAATAGCTCGTTTAACACCGGGTTTTGTTGGAGCTGATTTGGAGAGTGTTGCTTACTTGGCTGGCAGGAAAGCCATTAAGAGAATCTTGGATTCAAGGAAATCTGAACAGTCTGGGGACGGTGAAGACGATAAATCTTGGCTGAGGATGCCCTGGCCAGAAGAAGAGTTGGAAAAGCTCTTTGTCAAAATGTCTGATTTCGAGGTTTGTTAATGGCAGGGGTTATATGGATCTACTTTTCTGTTCTTCAAAATTTCCTCTTTAGTTCCTAACTTCTCTTTTATATACCAGGAAGCAGTGAATCTAGTTCAGGCATCTTTAACAAGAGAAGGATTCTCTATCGTGCCTGATGTCAAGTGGGATGATGTTGGTGGACTTGACCATCTACGACTTCAATTCAACCGTTATATAGTGAGGCCTATCAAAAAGCCTGATATTTATAAGGTACTAAAAATCACATGGCATCGTTATATAGTCAAGATTACTTGCTTGTTCTATTGAGGTCTGAACTGTCTCTTTGGATCTTTTTAGGCTTTTGGGGTAGACTTAGAGACAGGGTTTTTGCTCTATGGACCACCGGGTTGTGGCAAGACATTGATTGCAAAGGCAGCTGCTAACGAGGCTGGAGCTAATTTCATGCACATCAAGGTTTGACTTTCACGTCAGATTTTATGAATGTTGCTTTGTATTTGAATGGTCCAAAATAATGTGATTTTCTCTCTTCTATCGTTGGGCTTTCAGGGTGCCGAACTTCTAAATAAATACGTTGGAGAAAGTGAGCTTGCTATTCGTACGTTGTTTCAGCGAGCTCGGACATGTGCACCATGTGTAATCTTCTTTGATGAGGTTCGTTTTTAACATTTTGAACTATATGACGAAAATAAGACCGATGTCTATATATGCAGACAATAAGATATGAGATTGAGCAAACAAAGTAGATCCATGTTTGGGTTGATGCAGCAGTAAGAGCTGTCCGATTCTTGTCCATGAGTAATGTTTTTGAATTTCAGGTGGATGCTTTGACAACAAGTCGTGGCAAAGAAGGTGCTTGGGTTGTTGAACGGCTTTTGAACCAGGTAATAAACGCTTATTGAATGGTGTAGCTGCACAATTTAGTCAGGCATTGATCAAATGCATTTCGATGTTCCAGTTTCTTGTTGAGCTGGATGGTGGAGAGAGGCGTAATGTATATGTAATTGGAGCTACAAACAGGCCAGATGTAGTTGATCCTGCTTTCTTGAGACCGGGTAGATTTGGGAATCTTCTTTATGTACCCCTCCCCAACGCAGATGAGCGTGCTTCAATTCTAAAAGCTATTGCAAGGAAGAAACCGATAGATCCTAGTGTTGATCTGGATGGAATTGCAAAGAATAACTGTGAAGGTTTCAGCGGAGCTGATCTCGCACACTTGGTAATCATCAACCTCTTTTTTACTGCTCTTGTCGCTGTGTTTCTTGAAACTTGACATGACCCATGTTCTGTAATGTACGTGATTCTGATTGTTGGTTTCATAAAATGGAAGGTGCAAAAAGCTACATTCCAAGCAGTGGAGGAGATGATAGGCTCCAGTGAGTCGTCTGAAGATGATGTTACAGATATAACGCAGTGTACAATCAAGACGAGGCATTTCGAGCAAGCCTTGTCCTTAGTCTCACCATCTGTGAACAAACAGGTATTCTCTTCTCTCTGTTTGCATCACTGAGAGAAATTGAAATTTCTATCGCCTCTCGTTTAGTTGGAAATTAAACCTCATTTTGATGGGTTTGCAGCAAAGAAGACACTATGACGCACTATCAACAAAGCTTCAAGAAAGCGTTGGGAGGAACACTGAACAAGTCACCATAGGGCCATCTTTTACCCTCGAGTAAAAACACTCTTTACTTATAGAATGTCTGCAAAATCTCATTTTCCAAGGGTAGATACGGTCTTTAGTTAAATATAAAGACTCGTCTGTTTTTCTACTTCAGACACGTAATAGAATCAAGTTATGTTTCCAACTGTTCTTATCGGATCCGTAACGCTACAAAAATTCTGATACTGTAAGTTGTATGTACAGAGATGAGATAGAGAAAGCGAGAACAAAAAGCTAAAGACAACTAGAGGGACTGATAAGTGGTAAGTAGAGGTCCTTTATTTATCAGCCAGATTCTCGTTTGCAGTTCCCAGGTAATAAGTACTTGTAGCTATCAGCATTCTGAATCAAGTATCCAGGGAGATGAACAGCTGAATAAGACCGTGGAATCGGACCAAGTTTGCCGATAATCTCCCTGAATGTGTGTTCTTCAGGAAGCATATCGAAAAGATCAGTTCCTTTGCAGATAATGTCTTGGATTCGTCTCGGGTTCAGATAATGTAAGAATCTAACCCGGTCAGTATGGCTATAAGCTTTCATCTTGAACACGAAGTCATTGATGTGTCTGAAACAGAAACTGCAATGCCAACCTGAATCTGTCAAAAGATTGTTGCTTTGCCGGAAATGAGCGCACCGAGTTTTCCCAGGCTTGTAGAGATGAACCGAAGCTCTCCAGCTTTTGCTATCGACATAGTACTCATATGAGTAGAGGTAGTTTCTCAACTGAAGATGAAGGATCGGTGGGAACCCGTCACACCATCTAAGCAGATTGATGGTATGGCCGCTCGGGATCTCATCGACATCCGACATTATCAAAAGATCATCTTCTTTTATACCTGCGAGCTTGATCAACTGGTCAAGTGCAAGCCTTTGGAATGATTCCTCCACAAAGGGGTTTTCGCCTTTCTTGAACCTTCCTCCAACGTTCCCATAAGTCAGCCTTGGCTCAACGAATTTGAAATTCTTCTCCCTGTTGTCTGCGAAAGCCAACTGTTTTGACAGTCCGGTGAAAGTTGAGTTAGATTCGAGAAGCACAAACTGAGTAATGTAAGGATTTAACTCATTCCAACGGAGAGTGAGCATATCGATCTCGTTACTGAACAAGGCAGCATCAAAGACTCTTCTTGGAGATTCGCGGAGTTTCCAGCCATGAAGATTGCAGAGCAATTCCATGGAAGTGTTCTCGTGATAGTAATGCGGAAGGATGTTAAAAGGTTTAGGAGGTGATTCCCATAGAGGTCTCAAGAAATATGTGATCTTCTGGCCGTGTAGATAGATGCCGAAGATGAAGAGTGGCAGGAGAGTGAAGAGAAACAGGAATGTTTTGAAATCGAGTCCTCTTAGAACACATCTAAGCCTTGAAATGGCCTTGCCTGCTCGAGAACCTTCCTGTAACATATATATAACAAAAGAAGAGATTCCATTAGCAAAAGAGTTGATATTACTCAAGTCACTCGAAGCCCGGTGAATATGCAAGACTTCATATAAAACAAAATGCAGAAATCATCCAGTCTGGTCTTAAGTGATAAACACTCTTTAGTAGGATTAAGAATGATAAGACATCCTAAGCCTTGAATCAAAACCAGAATAGGATCAGATGAAAAATAAAGAAACAAAAGCCAAACCTGTCCACAAACATCTTCGCAGATAGTATCCGTCTTCTTAGAACTACGATAACCATCGGACATGATGATGATGATTAGTTCTCAGGAAAGTCAAATTTTGGACGAAAAAAATAAGTTTTTGAATAAACAGAAAATCTACAGAAAAAGAAAAACAAGAGAGAGTGGTCTAGTTCTCGGAGGAGGATCAAATCCGAGAATTTCTGTCTTGAAATCGATCCTTCTCCTTTCACCAAAACTGTAACGCCAATTATAGCCGTTTGGTGCTTTTTAGCTTCCATCTCTACAATTATATCTGCATTCTTCAATTGGCCAAATAAATAAATTACATTGTTCAATTCTTCTTCTTCTTTATAGAGTAAATAATTTCATCCGTCAGATCTCGTAGAGGCGGTATGATCTTACGGCTTTAAATTAAACTGTTATTTTCTCTATTTGCCAAAATCAGAAATTCCTTTTTTTAACCTAGTTCTAGTTAAAATAGTAAAAGGAATTTTGAACCGAACGTTAAAAAAAGAAGTCTCGTAACTCTCTCAATTATGAGACGGCGAAATGAAACCCCCAAAGACGTTAACGACGACGACGGCGGAGGAGGAAGAAACAACCATGCGGAAACAGCCGCCTTCGCCTCCAAAGCCACCACGTGTCAATTCTATGCTCCAATGGTGGCGGAGATGGACGGTGTTGGTGGCCGCTATCTGGATTCAAGCATTCACCGGCACGAACTTCGATTTCTCTGCCTACTCTTCCGACATGAAGTCTTCCATGGGGGTTTCTCAATCTCGGCTTAACTACATGGCGGTTGCTTCAGATTTGGGTAAAGCATTGGGTTGGTCTTCTGGTTTCGCCATTGCCTATTTCCCTGTCTCCGGCGTGCTTTTCGCTGCCGCCGCAATGGGACTCGTCGGTTACGGTGTCCAGTGGTTATCCATCGCCGATGTGATCGATCTACCTTACTCTCTGGTTCTGGTTTGCTGCTCCTTAGCCGGGTTAAGCATCTGCTGGTTCAACACCGTCAGCTTCATCCTCTGCATTCGACATTTCAAAGCGAACCACTCGTTGGCCCTGTCTCTCGTTGTGAGTTTCAACGGAATCAGTGCCGCGTTGTACACGCTTGGCCATGAAGCCATTAGTGGGAAATCATCGGCAAGCTCTGATATTTACCTTCTCCTTAACTCTCTCATCCCTCTGATCGTCTCTGTTTTAGCCCTTTGGCCGGTTCTTACTAACCCTAATTCCTCTGAAACCGATACTACGCGAACGCATGACGAAACCAGAATCTTCGTAGTCTTCAATGTCTTAGCCTTAGTTACATGCTTTTACCTTCTCTTGCCTTCCTCAGGCACCTACTTAGCCTCATCACCTCGTTGGCATTTCCTCGGAGCTATTTTCCTTCTCCTTTTCCCATTGTGCGTCCCGTTTCTCGACTATATTCACCGTGCTCTCGAGTCCTGTTTCCACCACCACAGCTCTGGCTATGCAGCGGTTAACATTGAGGAGCCCAAGATCCTCAAAATCAAAAGTCAGAAGAGTAATGCGGAGGAGGAAAGTGATCAAGTGAGACTAGGAGATGAACATTCTCTCGGAATGCTTGTTCGTAAGCTTGAGTTTTGGTTATACTACGTAGCTTATTTCTGCGGCGGCACGATCGGTCTTGTTTATAGCAACAACTTAGGACAGATCGCTCAGTCTCTAGGACAAAGCAGCTCAAACGCTAAATCCTTAGTTACACTCTTCTCTGCCTTCTCCTTTCTCGGAAGATTGCTCTCCTCTGCACCTGACTTCACACGCAAGAAGCTAAAATACTTGACAAGAACAGGCTGGTTCACGATTTCGCTACTGCCAACACCTTTGGCATTCTTCATCCTCGCGTATTCACCCAAGACCAACCAGACCGCGCTACTAGAAGTTGCGACAGCACTTATCGGGTTAAGCTCGGGGTTTGTGTTTGCGGCTGCAGTTTCCATAACTTCCGAACTCTTTGGACGCAACAGTGTCGGTGTCAACCAGAACATCCTCATCACAAACATTCCCATAGGATCTCTCTTCTACGGCTACATGGCTGGGTCTGTCTATGACACAAATGCCAGCCTCGGCAGGAAATCTGTGGTGGCTGACTCGGTTGTTTGCGTAGGAAGAAAGTGTTATTTCGTAACGTTTTTGTTTTGGGGTTGTTTGTCTGTTTTGGGGTTTGTATGTAGCTTGTTTCTGTTTATTAGAACCAGACCGGTTTATCACCGGTTAAAATTGAACAGAATGTAAAACTGTGTAGAGTATTATCAGCTGCCTGCTTATAATGGTATAGATTGGTAGGATCCAAGAAAAGAGTGACCATTGCCTTCACACGACTCAGCCAATTATCAAAAGTGTTGTACAAAACATTAATGCTTAGCTCTGTTCCAACTTCATATATAAGAATTAACATATACTAATACATAGTTGGTCATTTTAAAACTTGCTCGTGATTCGTAAATTTCCCATCTTAAATGAATTAGACAAATTAGCCATCATTATGAAAGAGAAAGGTTAAATTAGATGATTAGCGGGCAATAAAAGGTTAGAATTGATATTATCATGTCATTCGATAGTGACACATGTGACTAGTTTGACCTTTAGGAGCGCCAACGTGTCATATATCAGCGTAAATTCCAAAACAAAACAATCTAGTGTGGGACCCAAATACTGTTATAAAAAAGGATCATTAAAATGGATATGTTAAAAAAAGAAAGTAAAAAACGCGTCAGGGAAGAGAAGATGGATCCGAATTCCACGGTTTCCGGCGATGGTCAGGCGACGGCGGCGATAGAGCATCGGTCCTTCGCTCGGATCGGATTTCTCGGAAACCCGAGCGATGTATACTTCGGGCGAACCATATCATTGACCATCGGAAACTTCTGGGCATCCGTGAAGCTGGAGCCATCGGAGCATCTCGTAATCAAGCCTCATCCATTCCATGATCTCGTCCAGTTCACCTCTCTCGACCATCTCGTACGTTCTCTTTCCATTTCTTCTCATTCTCCTCTCTGGATCTCTATTTATCCTCCAACATTGTTGTTATTCTCCTCTCTTTGTTTGGATGCATTTTCAATATTAATATTATGATTTCACTGAATTTCAGGCTCATCTTTTTTCATTAGATTCCAAATCATTTGTTTATTAGTTTGAATTGTGTAAAACATTTTTCACGCTTCATGGCTCTAATTCTGAGATTTTGTGTAGCTGAATCGTTTGCAAAATGAAGGATACTACGGTGGGGTAAGGTTGCTAATGGCGATATGTAAAGTATTCCGTAACTATTGCAAAGAGAATGACATTCAACTTCACCAAGCCAACTTCTCTCTTTCTTATGATACCAATATCCCTAGGCAGGTACTGATCATTTTCCTTCCCCTTTCTCTCTATGTTTTTTTCTTTTCTCTGCCACCAACGCTTATCTTTTCAACTTTGATGCTCCTTCCAGACAGGGCTTTCGGGTTCTAGTGCCATCGTATCCGCTGCCCTTAACTGCCTTCTCGACTTCTACAATGTCAGGCATTTGATCAAAGTACAAGTCCGCCCTAACATTGTTCTCAGTGCTGAGAAAGAACTTGGCATTGTTGCTGGTCTTCAGGACAGGGTTGCTCAGGTCTATGGTGGTCTTGTTCACATGGTCAGTGTCTCCCCTCCTATCTCATACATTGCCGTTGGTTCCATCGGTTTTATGACTTTTTATCATCTTCTTCACTTTGCAGGATTTTAGCAAGGAGCACATGGATAAATTGGGGCATGGGATTTACACTCCTATGGATATCAGTCTCCTCCCTCCTCTGCATCTCATCTATGCTGAGAATCCGAGCGACTCAGGGAAGGTACTTACACTTATTCAATGATTCTGGTTTATGCATCAATCAAGTGAAATTCCTCAAAAAGCATTTATGACACTAGAACTCAGATCTTTGGGGCATAACTCAGTAGAATTTAGAAGTATCTCTCTGTTAGATGTTTCATAATATTAGCATTGCCTTCTAATGCAGGTACATAGTATGGTTCGGCAAAGATGGTTAGACGGTGATGAGTTTATAATCTCATCAATGAAAGAAGTCGGAAGTCTAGCAGAAGAAGGTCGAACTGCATTACTCAACAAGGACCATTCCAAACTTGTGGAACTCATGAACCTTAATTTCGACATTCGGAGGTAAATATAATTCCAGACAAAACTCGAACCTATACACAACTTAAGATTAAACTCCAAGCTCACATGATGTTGAAATAGATGGGAATACACACATATAATAGTGATGTCTTTTTTTCCCGATAGGCGGATGTTTGGGGATGAATGCTTAGGAGCAATGAACATAGAGATGGTGGAAGTAGCAAGGAGGGTTGGTGCAGCCTCAAAGTTCACTGGAAGTGGAGGAGCAGTGGTGGTTTTCTGCCCTGAAGGTCCATCTCAGGTGAAACTTCTGGAAGAAGAATGCAGGAAAGCGGGATTTACGCTTCAGCCGGTAAAAATTGCGCCTTCATGTTTGAATGATTCTGACATTCAGACCTTATGAAAGCCTTGATCAAGTCTTCTTATTCACACGATAGAGCCATTTTCCAGAGAAATAAACATGTGAGCTTTAATTGGGTGGTTGTTCTGTTTCTTTTTCTTGCCCATTTTTGTTGTTTGTTCCTTGGCTTATACTAATATGTTTGTTTTGTTTCTTTTTCCACATTAAGGTCCAATTTTTTATATTATATTAAAAGAACTAAAGAACAGATGATCAAAATTGAAGTAGTAATGATATTTATTTGCCATATTTGTGCTCTTTTTTGTTTTGTTGAAACTGTATATACAGAAGTTGGCAGATATAGTGTGGAGAAAAAAAAAGAAATATAGAATTCAGAGATCATTATTTGGCAGAAAATGAAGAGAAATCGTGCCAGACATGTTCAATTTCTAATCTATACTATTACTAGTACCCTACTTGATGAAATCTGAACAAAACATGTGTGTGTTTCAGAATCACGAATTCGAATTGCTACTAGTGTTTTTTACAATCTTAATGGAAATAAAATGGTTATTTGATCGAGTAATAAATATTAAAATTTTGAAATCGGTCTGGACTTGGACTTGGACTTGGACATGGTGGGCCAATAATAAACAAATCCAACTAATCTTTTCCAGATTTCATGATTGAAACGTAAAGTGAAAGATTAAACAAGAGAAAAAAGGTTAGATAGCTTTCTGAACAAAAGGAGAGAATTTGGGGATATAGATAGAATCCGCCATTTAAGATCCCTTCCCTTTGACCTGTTGAGTGTTGACAACCTGAAAAGAAACAAAAAAAGAAGAAGACCGCTTCATCTTCTCAACACCACCTCTGTCTTATTGCTCTCTTTTCTTCTTCGTCGACTTCTCTCACACATACAAAAGGTTTGGGATTTTTTTTGGTAGAATCTTTTTAAGTTATCTATCGAAATCAGTTTGATCTGTTTTGTTTTTCCCTCTTCTCTTCTGGGTTGTTGGTGAATAAATCTACTTTTCATCTTAATTAGGACAAATCTCTCTAATTAAAACGCCTCAGATTTTGTCTTCAGTTGTTTTGTTTTAAACCCTAAGTTACTTGTAAGTTAAATGAAATCTACAATTCTTAATTTCTTGTTTCCAAAATTGTGAAAAAATCCAAACATATATAGAATAGACACGTAACGGCTCAAAGTCGGTAATTGGAGGTAACGTGATTGAATCTTCTTCATCAATCATAAATCTTCTCTCTTAAGAATTAAGACGCCGCCTCATTACACCTGTTCCATAATCATCGTCAATATATTCATTCTGCAAAACTATTCTTCTTCTTCTTTCAAAGTCGTAATTGCTCTCTCTCACCCCTAGGTTCTTAAGTCATACCCATTTTCAAGGACACCTTAGAAAGTTTCGAGTTTTCTATTAGGTAATTGCATGTTGAATCTGTTACGTTCTTCTTGTGATTCCCCTTTTTTCTGGCCCAAAGAGGATAAGATTCTAAAAATCTGAATCTTTGTATGCAGGTGTATTGATCTTGAAGCCTTAAAGTTTGTGTCTTTTTGTTAATTTGAATAAAGTTTGATGGGAGGAGGGAATTCCAAAGAAGAGTCGTCATCACCATCTTCATCATCATGGGCTTCTCATCAAAGTTATCCTCAATATGGACCTGATAGCTACAACTATCCTCCTCCACCCACTTATGCTCCCGCTCCATCTCCTGCTCCTGCTCCTGCTCCGGTGCCTGCTCCATCTCCGGCTTCCAGTTATGGCCCTCAGTATAGTCAAGAGGGTTATGCATCACAGCCTAATAATCCTCCACCACCCACTTATGCTCCCGCTCCATCTCCGGCTTCCAGTTATGGCCATCAGTATAGTCAAGAGGGCTATGCATCAGCAGCATCACAGCCTAATTATCCTCCACCTCCTTCACAGAGTCAAGTTGCTGACAGGAAGAAATTTGATCGGAGGTATTCCAAAATATCGGATAACTACTCTTCTTTACTGCAGGTTAGTTTAAGACAATGCATATGCTATACACTTGGATTTTCCCCTCAAAGGTTCTTTGGAAACTGAATCTAGCATGTGTCTGAATTGATTCCAGGTGTCCGAGGCTCTAGGCCGTGCAGGTCTTGAATCTTCTAATCTAATCGTTGGTATTGATTTCACCAAGAGCAATGAATGGACAGGTTTGTTATATTATTCTTATTCTTACGTTTTGAATGTAAAGGAGAAGCCAAACTAATTGGTTTTGGTACTGCAGGGGCCAAGTCCTTCAATAGGAAAAGCTTGCATCACTTGAGCAATACCCCGAATCCATACGAGCAAGCAATTACTATCATTGGAAGAACCTTAGCCGCCTTTGACGAGGATAACTTAATTCCTTGTTATGGTTTTGGAGACGGTATGCACTGTTTTCTCTCTTCTCGATTCTCATAAGAATGTATATCAATCGGATCATCATTGACTTGCTTTCATCTCTTTGCAGCATCAACTCATGATCAAGACGTGTTTAGTTTCTATCCAGAGGGAAGATTCTGTAATGGATTTGAGGAAGTATTGGCTCGTTATAGAGAAATTGTACCTCAGCTTAAGCTCGCAGGTTTATTTCCTGCTCTGACCTGCACTGGCCAATTCTATATCTCCTTGTGAAACGCAAGTTATAAACTTAAAACTGTGTTTTTTTTTCCTGCGAACTTATGTATTTCAGGACCAACTTCTTTTGCCCCGATCATTGAAATGGCAATGACAGTGGTTGAGCAGAGTAGTGGCCAATATCATGTGTTAGTGATTATAGCTGATGGCCAGGTACTGATTAATATTTTGACTGCCTAAGCTGTGTATGATCTTCTGGTTTTGTGTCTAGGGATATCAAAGTGGACCCATTTTGTTGTTTCAGGTCACAAGAAGTGTCGATACCGAACACGGGCGGCTAAGTCCGCAAGAACAGAAGACAGTAGATGCAATTGTGAAAGCAAGGTGCGAATATTTCAATCTTTTGACTAATGTTTCTTCCATTTTAAAGTTCTTTACTTTGAGTGTAATGTTATAAAGTGTTATGGTATGTAATCAGTTTCATCCTCTCTATTACAGTACCCTTCCTTTGTCAATAGTCTTAGTTGGGGTCGGGGATGGACCATGGGACATGATGCAGGAATTTGATGATAACATACCTGCCCGAGCTTTCGATAACTTCCAGGTAAGCTTCTTTTTTTCATATCATGACATTGAAGATTGCTTCTTTTCTTCAGTTTGGAACCATTTTTCTAACATGTTTGCTCTGTTTCTAGTTTGTGAACTTCACAGAGATCATGTCAAAGAACAAAGACCAGTCTCGGAAGGAGACAGAGTTTGCGCTGTCTGCTCTCATGGAGATCCCTCCACAGTACAAAGCAACGATAGAGCTTAACCTTTTAGGGTAAGGGACCCAAATCAAAACTCTGATAGGTGTAGCTGCGAGAAACTGCTATATTGTTAAACAAAATGCTCACCTTTCTCTTTCCCTTACATTTTTGCAGGGTAAGAAATGGAAATATCCCACAGAGAATCCCACTTCCGCCACCGGTGCAGAGTGGATCATCATTCTCTAGTTCCCGGATACCGAATTTTGAACCGAGTGTACCTCCTTATCCATTTGAGAGCAAGCAAATGAGTAGTGCAGACGATATTCAGGTAATTAGTAGAAACTTAGGAATCTGTTTGAAATGTTAAGTGAAATAAGAGCTTTGGAACTTTTTGTTGTTAAACTCGTTTGTGTTATTTTCCCCTTGAACAGCTATGTCCGATATGTCTGAGCAACCCGAAAAACATGGCGTTTGGTTGTGGCCATCAGACTTGTTGTGAATGCGGACCAGATCTTAAAGTGTGTCCTATTTGTCGTGCGCCGATCCAGACCAGAATCAAGCTTTACTAACAACACCATTGACATGCAGCTTTGACCAGCCCAAATCCCATTTCTTCCAGAGATTTTCAGATCTTTCTGTAGAAAATTAAAGTGTTCTTTTGTTCTTTGATTGAATTCCTAAACTTTATCTTGTTCATAAAATTTCTTTGATTGGATTGTAAGAATTATGTATTTGTCTGTTGGCTTTCTTTGATTTTTCAAGATTCGATTAAACCAAAGTTGATTGCTTAAACACTTTAATTTTGATTTGTTTTGTCGACATAAGCAATGAGAAATAAATGGATGAATAGCCCAATAGAAGCCCATTAGCCTGAAATTGGGCTACAAGCAAACATACCAAATAAATAGTAGGGAAGAGCAGAAATAATCACACCACTCATCAGTTATCCATTCCTTTCTTTTTACATAAATTTTGTCACTTTTTCTACAAACGATTCTTCGCTTCTGTGAAATTTGATAAAGCGAAAGTTTTTTTCTTATGGATTCTCTTCGATTCAACCTCCAACAATCTCCATTTCAATTGAAACCTAGAATTCTCCGACCAAGAATCACCAACATATCAAACCGAATCGATGAAACCGATCCTCGACCATCATCCTCGGCCGGTAGGATCCAAAGGTTAGTACTTAACAACGAAGGTCGGACCAAACTAAACGCCGATCCTGACCGTGAATTCTATTCATATCCACGGTTCGTGAACCACGTAGATGATAGTTTCATATCCTCCTTAACCGAACTATACAGAAACCGGTTGAGACCCGGTTCGACTGTACTTGACTTGATGAGCTCATGGGTCAGCCATCTTCCAGAAGAAGTGAAGTACGAGAAAGTAGTAGGGCATGGTCTTAACGCACAGGAGCTTGCTCGTAACCCTAGACTCGATTACTTCTTCGTCAAGGATCTTAATGAAGATCAGAAGTTCGAGTTCGAAGACAAGTATTTCGACGCTGTTTTGTGTTCTGTTGGTGTACAGTATCTACAACAACCCGAAAAGGTACGTTACCGTAAACCAAAACCGATTTCGGTTATGTCAAGAAGATTCCTAAACCGGGTCTTTATTATATAAACCGCAGGTGTTTGCAGAAGTGTATAGAGTGTTGAAACCGGGAGGAGTGTTGATAGTGAGTTTTAGCAACCGGATGTTTTATGAGAAAGCAATTAGGGTTTGGCGTGATGGAACCGAATACAGTCGGATCCAATTGGTGGTTCAGTACTTTCAGTCTATTGAAGGGTTTACTCAGCCGGAGATCATCCGGCAACAGCCTGGAGCTCAGATATCGGTTTTGACTCGGCTTATGGGTTTTATCGGTTTAGCTTCTACGCCCGATCCTTTTAATGCTGTCATTGCTTATAAAAATTTCAAACCTATTTATGAGTAACACGCACATAAAAAAAAGTGTATAAGAATTGGATGGGAAGTTTTTGAAGAAAAGGAAAAAACCTCTCAACCAAGTCCAGCTGGAGAAACTTACAATACAAATTTTTAAAAAGTGGAGAATGAAATTACAGATTTCAATCAAATTGGAAGAACCTGTATTACACAAGAAATAATTGACAGAAAGATTACACACTTTGGAAAATATAATTAATATATAGTTTTCAATTAGCATGCATTGTATGTGATTCGTTTTGTTCGAAGATTCATGGACAATATCCAAGCAAGGTAGCCTTGTCCCTCTTCAAACGAGTATCACGAGTTGCTTACTTTATGGTTTAGATTCTATAATAACAGTATATATATTAGAAGGAAGTCTTTTATATTAAAACAAAAATCCATTGTATATGTACACTATCTATGTTCCATGCATGTGTCTTCTTAAATAGCTATGAAGTCCCTTATTTTACTATGTACATACTAAATTTAGTTATGTTTATCAGGATAACTCGTTGTACCATCAGTATATAAACTTTGAAATATTAAATGTTTCTCACTACTAGTATTAGACTGTTGCAGTTGCGTTAGAGACGTTTCATATTTAGAAATAATATTATCCAAGACCTGAAATTCTTATTATTATGAAAATTATGAAATATCGATAAGGGAAAAACTGTATGGAAGTGTAAAAGACACCAAAACAGATATTGAACCAAAGGTGAAGCAAAGAAGTTGATTCAAAGTTGCCACTTTATTTAACCTTTTGCACCAGTATATATACACACACATGGATACTAACCCAATCATTCATCACAACACATCAGATCCTTCACCATATATTTCTCTCAACCTCGCCAATATGGCCCAACGCTTTCAATTGAACTCACAAACCCTCCCAACGGCCGACCCTCTCAAAAGGGTCTCCCTTATTCCAAGATCCGCCGAGCAGAGGCTGGCTGATAACGCAGGCGAGAGGCGTCCTTTAGCACCGAGATCTCACGAAGACAACCCCTTTGGGGGTCATACTGATGATCACCATGTTGCTGCTCCTGCGGACCATAATAAGGTGATGGATCATAATAGCGAGAATCTCGGTTCCATTGTCCCTAAGACTGCACATTACCCTCATCCATCTGAGGAAATCCTTGATGCTAATATCCGACATTCGATGGTTCCGAAATCATTGGGTCCCAATTCGCTCGGTGGAAGATTTGGTCCGGGAAAGAAACAAGCTTTCCATAGAAATGGCAGACCCATGTTTTCACTTTCTGATGACCGAGTCATGGCTGATAGAGTCTTGAAGACTCACAGTCCAGACATGATCTTCTTTGATGTCACATCACTTCTCTCCGTTGTTAATGACATCTTCAAGTCTCATGTCCCATCCATTGACTCCTCTGCTCCTAAGGTTTAGTTTACTTGTGCAACAATTAATCCCCATTTCAAATACTGATTTTTACAAGCGTATTAAATTTAAAACTTTTTGCAGCCATCACTCGTCTTCAAGGACTACGCTGATCATACCTCCTTTGAAACTTTTGCGGATCTCATTGATCAAATCTCTTGCGAGGTATATATGAAGCTTTCTTGTTTTAAGTAACGTTTGAGTCAGTATCTAAGTATCAATGTCTCTGACACAGATCGACTGCAAGTGTCTCCATGGCGGTGAGTCTCACGGTATGATGACATCAGGGCTTCATTTGGATAGTCGCAACACGACGACGTTCTCTGTTCTGTCTTTGGTCTCCAAATACCGTTGGGATGCTAAGCTAGTCCTTGTCCTATCTGCTTTGGCCGTGAAATACGGCGTTTTTCTCCTCCTCGCGGAGACACACGCAACAAATCAGCTCACAAAATCTCTGGCTCTCATCAAACAGCTCCCTAGCATCTTCTCCCGGCAGAACGCTCTACACCAGCGTCTCGACAAGACCCGAATTCTGATGCAAGACATGGTTGATCTCACCACTACCATCATCGATATCTATCAACTCCCGCCAAACCACATCACAGCCGCGTTTACCGACCATATCCCCACTGCGGTTTACTGGATTGTTCGCTGTGTTTTGATATGTGTTTCTCACATCAGTGGCGCCAGTGGTTTCAAGCAGGAGTAAGTTGTTTTTCTTTCTGATTTCTAGGGTTTCAAGTAGGAGTAAGTTGAGTATGTGCTTCTCATCTATGTTTTCAGTCAAATCATGTCGTTTATGGAAGTTTCGGAGATACATGAGAATAGCGAAAGGCTTAGGAAGATCAATGCTTACTTGTTAGAACAATTCAAGAAGAGTAAAATGACCATCGGTAACTACGACGTCGTTTTAAGCTCTCTCTCTGTTTCTATATATTTAAGAGTATTTTTATTCCTCTGTTCTCAAGCTCTGTTTTTTTTACTCTGTTACAGAGGAAGGTATAATCGAAGAAGAGTATCAAGAACTCATCCAGACGTTCACTACTATCATTCACGTCGACGTTGTTCCTCCTCTACTTCGTCTTCTCAGACCCATTGATTTTCTTTACCACGGAGCTGGTGTTTCAAAGAGACGCGTAAAACCTCCTTATATCTCTGCATCTGTATATGTCTCTTGTCAGTGACTGATCTGTTTTCAAACATTAACCAGGTCGGGATCAACGTGCTCACCCAAAAGCACGTTCTGCTTCTGATATCAGACCTAGAAAACATCGAAAAAGAGCTCTACATCCTGGAATCGCTCTACACAGAAGCATGGCAGCAGTCATTCGAGATTCTTTGGGTTCCAGTTCAAGATTTCTGGACAGAAGCTGACGATGCCAAGTTCGAGGCCCTTCACATGAACATGAGGTGGTACGTTCTTGGAGAGCCTCGGAAATTAAGACGAGCCGCGATAAGGTTTGTGAGGGAATGGTGGGGTTTCAAGAACAGGCCTATACTCGTTGCACTTGATCCCAAAGGTCAAGTTATGTCAACCAACGCCTTTCCTATGGTCTGGATCTGGCAACCCTTTGCTCACCCTTTTACCACCGCAAGGGAACGTGATCTATGGAGCGAACAGGAGTGGAATCTTGAGTTCTTGATTGATGGCACTGATCCTCATTCCTTAAACCAGGTTTCTTGATTGAATAAAAAAACAGAGTACTAATAAATTTTTCTTTCTCTTGTGTTACACGTAACCTGAAAATCTGTGTGTGTTTCAAATGTTTTTTATCAGCTTGTTGATGGAAAATACATATGTCTCTACGGAGGAGAAGATATGCAATGGATCAAAAACTTCACGAGTCTCTGGCGTAATGTAGCGAAGGCCGCAAACATTCAACTTGAGATGGTTTATGTCGGGAAAAGAAACCCTAAGAATGGAATCCAGCCGATAATCAACACAATCCGGGAGGAAAATCTCAGCCATACTTTGCCGGACTTGTTCCAGATCTGGTTTTTCTGGACCAGGGTCGAGAGCATGTGGGAATCGAAGCAGAGGATGCTGAAAGCCCACGGAATCAAGGGGAGAGAAGGGTTTAAAGAAGAGGAAAAGGACCTTGTTCTGCAAGAAGTGGTTGCTATGTTAGGTTATGGAGGAGAAGGAGATGGATGGGGACTGGTGAGTAAAGCATCGGACATGATGGTTCGAGCCAAAGGGAACTTGTTTTCTAGGGGTTTGGCTGAATTTAACGAATGGGAAGTCAACATCCCCACAAAGGGTTTTCTTACAGCGCTCAATGATCATCTCTTAATGCGTCTCCCACCACATCACTGCACAAGGTTCATGCTTCCTGAGACTGCTGGAATTATACCTAATGAGGTTGAGTGCACCGAGTGCCGTAGGACTATGGAAAAGTATTACTTGTACCAATGCTGCCTTGAGTAAGATCCCATAATACTGGGGAACAAGTTGATTTGGAAGCCAACAACTTGTTCCTATAAAACCAAATAAGTTTGCGTCTTTTTTTTCCTCCTTGTTGTGAGTTTCTCTACTCTTCATGTTGTTGTTGTTGTTCTGCTCTACTAAAAGCAGAGAGTCTTTGTAATAAAATTTGTGTGTTTGAGATTTCGAAATAATAAAGGTTTATTTATCGGAAGCTTCTAGAACAATGAACTGATTGAACATTGCTTCTTTGTTGATTTCTTGATCCTTAAGCTCCTAGAACACTAGTGAACTAATACACAAGTAACACAAGTGACCGTGACATTTTTTTAATGTGACAGTAATATCTTTTGACATTTAGCCTTTTGAAATGAAATTACTTAATGCTAGTAAAATATAGGCAAAGTAAAAGGATGGATCAATCAATCAAAAGATGAACAGTCTTTTGAGTCCAAATCACATATCGTAATATATCTAATAGAAAGTTAAAAGTGTTAGTCTACATTATTGAAAAAATAAACCATGAGACTGATTGCTGTATTACAAAGGGGGAATACAACTTTAAACGACAAATCAGCGGTTCCTAGCCTGTAGTTAATGTAAAAGTTAAATCTTCCAAACCATCAAATACTTTTTAAATATTGCATATATCGGATTCGATTTCGAAGAAGCTCTTATACGTATTTCTAATGATGAGATATTAAAATTTGTTGCGTATAGAAACAACAAATTTAATCCTACCTATAAACGTTATGCTAAAGTTAATAG
>Ga0041059_1000217_pt1 | contig 38413 bp, 28 predicted proteins | sample AraColnosormetaG_FD_56232 | JGI IMG/M metagenome (GOLD analysis project Ga0041059, IMG submission 56232) | Arabidopsis roots microbial communities from North Carolina, USA - Col MF nosort | ecosystem: Host-associated > Plants > Roots > Unclassified | place: USA: North Carolina | collected...
AAAAAAAAAAAAAAAAAAAAAAAAAACATTGTAAGAAAAAAAAAACTCAAAAATCAGGAGAGAGCACTAGTGTTGTTTTTATCTTCATCAGGCGCAGGAACGGTCCAATACTGTTTCACCGCATAGTAAATCTTCTCTCTTTCATGAGGACCCTTCTCGTGGTCAGCAATTCTACCTTCCCATTCTAATCCTTTGGTTAATTCCTTAACCTTGATCAAAACGTCCACGTCATCTCTTATAATCACACCACCACCCGGTCTAAGAATTCGGTCCATCTCCAACAATATCTCCTCCGGTTCACATTGACCTTGGTACAATGTGAAAACCGAGTCAGCATGGATAAAATCATACGTTCTTGGATACGTCGACATGGCTTCACACCTAACAAAAAAGAAGGAAAACCGAGTAAATCATATCCTTTCACAAGAAAAATTCCGGTTTAGTTTAAGTTTGGTTTAAACTTACCAGTTTTGATACGTTCCGATTAGACCACGCTCGTAGATGACACCGAGCGTATTGAGCTTAGCCTCGACCGGGACAACGTTCATGACCCAGACCGGATCATCCGCTAGAGCCGCCGCGAATCCACCGAGGTAAGCGTTCATGTCGACTAAGTTTCTGTATCTCCCGGTTTCACCCAACTGGTAATCTAACTTCTTGTAATAAGAAACTCTCTGTTTCCACAGTTTCGTGTTCTCCAAGAAAGCTTCAGGTGTGATTTCCTCGAGAGCGCCTTTGTTTACTCTCGGAGGAATCGCGTTTAATCTAGCCGGCCACTTTTCTACCTTCCCTCCGGCCACCGTCTTTAGATCCTCAGCGTCATCAACTTCAGGTAATGGTGTCAAACAAGAATCCATCTTCGTATACCTGAATCATTCCAAAATTTATAGCCAAATTCTAACATTTCTAAATCTTAGATATAGAAACTGATTGATTACCAGGCCATGTCGGGATCTTGATCATGACGACAAAACTCCGGATTTTTCAAAACCTCTCTGGTTTTCTTACAGTCAATGTGGTTAAAGGGTTTTTGCCAAATAGCAAGATCATCTCTTTGAACAACTTTCTTCCAACACAAGCTTCTCGCGACCTGCTCGATCTGAGTCTGCTCTGCATTCAAATCATCCATGGTCCGTTCCCACCCTTTCCACCGTTTCTGCCAATTAATCGGCGGTCCAGAAAGTATCCAGTACCCTCCTGGTCTTAAAACCCTATCCACCTCCATCAAGTAAGCCCCATCTGCAACACAACACAAAGTGTTAGAACTCAAAACTCAAAAGGGAGTAATCTCCTACTTATTTAGGGTTTAGAGTCGAACCGTTTTGGCCCCACGGAATAAGGCAACGAGAGCAATGTGCTAAATCAAAGGCTCTAGAAGGGTACGGTAGGCGGATTGTAGCCATGATTCCGATCATCGCCGGCACACCACGCTCGAGTGCGAACTGGACTTGAGCTTCGTGTGTGTCTCTTGGTGCAAATGACATCGTTGTAATGTTTCTTGATAAAAGATATGCACCGAAGCTAGCCACCTGAAAAACCAAAGACACATTTGATTGATCACACCAATAAAACTCAAAAAGACATATGGTTTTCTTGTTTTGACAAATGAAGTCAAACTAAGAGACAAGAAAATATATTCTTCATTTTGACTCAACTACTAGTTTATTTTTTCAACTTTACAGGTTTAACGGTAGAGTATGAGTAGGTCAACAGTGACATTAGACGATTAGGTGACTTTAGTGGGTCACACTCAGAAACCAAAAATGTTGAAACAATATGCTTTCATTTTTAACATTGAATCTACAAAATTGTGATGCACTAATTCCAAATTTTAATTATTGTTCACTTATATGAGAGTAAACTAATCAAATGGAATTTAGATTAGATATGGATATGCATGAATATATCTTTTTAGTTAATATTTGACGTCCCAACAGATTATTCGATTGAACAAATCGGTGACGGAAAATCTTCTATTTTTTTCTTTATTTAAATTTGAAATATAATAAAATAAAGATTACGAATATGCATAATAAAATCGAACCGGGTGGTTCGGTTTAATTAGAGTGAAGAGAATTTTGAACGTACCCCGCAACCGGTATCGATGGCTGTACGGATAGAGCCGTCGCTGAGATCAATCAACCGTCCGATATCATCAATGTAAGCATCAGCGCCACGTGGAAACATCGTACCTCCACCAGGGAACCAAAACCGATCATTCTCGTACCGGACCCAATTCTGATTCTTTTTCTCAACCGTAAGCTCCGTGTGAGGCACATTAGCGAACCACGCCACGTCACGACTCGCCGGCCATCGGAACGGCGTTTTGTAACCGTACGGCGCCGGAATTCTGCACTTCAAGATTTCTTCTCTCTCGGGACAATGCCTTTGCCTATACTCCAATCTCTCCCTCGAGAATTTCAACGATCGCTTCGCGTCTTCGCATGGCGTGTGCTCGCTCAACGCGGCGGCACACGACGGGAAACTAACGGCGGTTTCCGTCACCGGAGGTGGATCTTGAATGTTGTGATGCGCGTCGAAGTCGAGATCTTTCGTAGAATTAGGTCTGGTGAATCCCTCGCACGGTGTACCGTCTGAATCATCGAAGGCGGCGCGTGGATTAACCGCCGTGTTTTGCCAAATACCGAGAAGGTAGCTAGCGATGCAGAGAAGAGCAACTAGGGTTACGTAGTAAAGATTGGCCTTCTTAGTCCGAGATGAGATTCTTGTAAATAAATTCATCTCTTAAAGAAAAAAAAATCAATCAATCAATGGTAGAATTTTTTAGAAACCAAATTGACATATATTTATAATAGACACAACGATGAAAGAATCGAATGTGTGACGAGTGAAGTTTTCAAGGGTTGATATGAAGTGGTTCGATGGTGTAATATAAAGGGAAGAGAGAAAATAGAAGCGAGTGTTAGGTACGCGCTTTAAGGTCAAAGGGTCAATGAGTTTTAATTTTATTTTTATGTATTCGTGAGAGATTAGGCTTAAAACGTGCGAGCTAGTCATAGGCAACAATGGGGAAATTATTTTGTTCAAAATATTATTCTTTTCCATTTTCAGCGAATTATTAGATTTTATCTTTTAGAAAATTAGGAAAATTAAGGATTTTGTAGTATATTCATGCATTGTATTATGAGAAATATATCTTTTATTCTTTTAACATTATTTTAAAAAGAAGTAAAATTGATTTGAGAATCCGCGTTTGTGAAAGTGCACGCTCCGGTGAAGCGAGTGAAGGTTGATACATAGGTGATGAGGGGTCCGTTTGGGTCCTTTGGATGCAAAGAGACGCAATCCCAATTGCACTTTTCACCGGTTCGAACCAATTTTAATACTTAACCGAAGCACTTTTTGCTCACACCGTTTTTAACTGATATTCTCTGTTGCTCTGTATATACGCCAGTTATGGGAATGTAATATGCACTTTTTTGGGGGGACACTGGACAGAGGAAGTTTAAACCTTGCGGGATTGTGAAGAAATCCCAAAGAAGCAATGTATATTGCCATTGGAATCGTAAAAGGCAGTGAGAGTTTGGTTTGCGTTAATTGATCCAAACAACATTTTGTACCTTACACAGTTACACCTAACCTAAACAATACCCATGACATTGGACTGGAAACATTTGAAACGAATGGAACCGAAGTGATTTTATCGAACTTAACTCAAGTTTACAAATTAATAATTATAACAGATCTTAATGATAAGTTGTTAAGATTATCCAGGTAAAATTGATGATTTCTTATGATTTAAATTTAGAGTTTAATCTAAAACTAATTTGAACAAATGTAACAAAAAAATCAAACCAAATCTTACATTTCGGAATTAAATTCCCAAAATCTTCGTATCCATGCATGGGCCTATCAACAACTTTCAAGATATTTTTTTATAGAAAAATATCGAGGATTTTCATATTTAATAAAAAATAGCATTCAGTGTAAAATGAGCGTTCCACGATGCATGGATGCTCTTCAGACTCCAAGTTGTAGCTTTAGGCGGAATGAAGCCCAAAGTCTATTATAATAATCAGATCAAAACATATATGTAGTTGGATTTTGCCTCTAGTTATTGCGTAGCAGAAACAACATCTCATAATAATGCAATACTATTGAGTATTGAAACTTGTGTATCAAGAATCTGAGGCATAAATTTATAATAACCGTAATTCCTGCAAATAAGTATTTTATACGATGTTTTATAACAGCAGTGAATTTCCTTAATAATAAGAAGAACAGAAACTTTCTGAAATGACTTTCTCCTTAACACCAGCTTCCTCGATTGACTTCAGGGTGTTTTGATCTTGGGGCGTGTCGGAAGCAACTGTGTTTGTGGAGAACAATGAGAATCATGTAAATATCAGAATTCAGAAGAAGAAAGTTACGAAATTGGAAAGTGAGGTCTTGTGGATGAAACAAGTGTTACCTGGTAACAAGAAATGATGGAGGTGATGAATCCAAAAGCTCCGGTGACACGAGGAGTGATCTTCGTTGGAGCTAACTGAAGAAGACCAGCTGCTACAACAATGTCCATAGCTGATTTGATCAAAGCAAGTGACCTCTCGTTTGATTTTTTTAGCTTAGCACGATAATCCTCATCCTACATTTTTATACAATTTGAATTGAGTCTCTTATAATAAGATTTTGTAGAATTAGAAGTTTCTTAACAAAGAAGAAAACTTTACCTGATACTTGTTTCCATTCTTGAGTCCCTTTTCGATCTTCTTCATTGATGAAGAAAGCCTTCCCATCTCACCAACCTGATAACAGTGAAAACCGATACATAAGCTGGCGAAAAAGGCCAAGATGACATGAGGAATCGATCGGAAAAGTGAAAGAAGAGGCGGACCTCGACTAAAGTTGTGCAGACAGAAGATCCCATCCAGCAGAAGAGAGATATACGTCCAAGTAACTCAGCTCGTTCTTTGTTCTGTGTTGAGATAACACATATAAGACATTAGCCAAACACACAAAACTAGAATACACCAGTGGAACATAAACTTGATGATCTCTCTCTCTCTCACCTTATATATTCCTGATCTCCCAAGCCAGACAATTTGATCCAGGAACAAGAATGTAGATAAAAGTGCGTTCTTCGACTGAAAATAACAACAAAGATTGATACAGAACAAAGATATAAAACCGAAACGAACTCTGAGCTTTGATCTCTAAAGCACCTACCTTTCCAAGTAAAACAAGAGGAAGAGGAGTTCCTTTAGGCACAGGACTGATAAGACCATGCAAGTCATTCACAAACTGCAACAATGATAATATTTAGTTAATTAAACAAAGAGGTAAAAACACACTCTAATCAAAATCAAAAGGATTAACCTTGAAAAGACGGAAGACTTTTCTTGCTAAGCTAGTAGATTTGTCAACATTTTGAGCAGTACCAGGTTGTCCACCACTCAAGAACTTGGAACCATACTGTATAGCTCTGCATAACTTATCTCTTGCCTCTGCTTTGTTCAAATACATTACCACAAGTGCTAGCTCTGCTCTTGATACATCTAACGTCGTCCCCATCTTCTTCTACCTACTAATCAAATTCCAAAATATCTACTACTAATCACAAGGCAGGACGAAATTGGAAAATTTCTACTAGTTTTGATCAAAGAAAAAAATCAAGAACACCACGAAAAAATGTAAACAAATCATAGAAAGAAATCAAAAGAATTTCGATTCGAAATACCTTTGGGAGAGATGTGTGAACAGAGATAGAGAGAGAGAGTGATCAATTAAAATTCGCAATGCCTCTGTTTTTGGCTTGATCTTCTTTTGATTGTGTGTGTAATCGGAGATAGGGCTTGTTTGGTCATCTTCGTTTCCCGATAAACAGACAAAACACGTCGTTGGGTCAACGCACTCATCTCTTCAATCTTTCATTCTAAGCCGTTGATCATGTTGACTCTTTTTATGTGTACTGTGTACACCACATTGGATCATCCTCTCCCACTCTGCTTTCGGAAGTTGAGGATATTTCGCGCGTCCCAACCACGTGGCACACATATCTAGGACAACAAGATTGAAATTCCACGTGGATTTTTTACATTTATTTGGGGCAATAGCACTCTTAAAGCCCAATAATGTTTCACCTAAATGGGCTCTAACCTTGGCCTTAATTATTAACATTTAAACCGCTCTTTATTTAACCGACAAAACCTTTAGTCGTGTAGTTAGGGTTTTACTTACTAATCCGCCATTCACTTTATTTGTAATCAGAAACTGAAAACTAACCAAACATAACTGCAGTCTCTTCTTGTTTCGATGGAACTCAATAAGGATCAGACAGTCATGTCGGAGGATAAAAAGCCTCAAGATCCAAATCCCAGATTTGCTTGCGAAGGTTGCAGCGTTCTGCTCGACATCAACGATGGTGACCGTCTCGTCTTCGCTCGTTTATCTAGTGGCGCGTGCGTCTTCTTCCTCAATATCTTAATTTATCCAGATTGATTCTCATCCTCAATTCTATTGTTTTTAATTTTTTTTTTGATTCTTTTCTCTCCCTCTTCTTGCAGTATATTAAAAATTGGGAATAAGAATTATTCTTTAAAGCCATTGATCGGAGCTCCGTTTGGATCTCTGTTCCAAGTCGAAACCGGAGAAGATGGTTCTTTCCTCTCTCGCATTCTTCCCATTAAACAAGGTTTGTTATTATTGAATACCAAATTCACATTATCCTCTATACTGAATACAAAAGAAACTGAGTTTTTGTAAATTGGTTATAGATGGATTGAATTTGGTCTAATTGATGTTTGCTTACACAGAAAGTAACAGTAATAATGTTATGGACGATTCGAGAGATAATCGAGAAATCGTCGACAATAATGAAGCTCAGAATCTTACTGGTGAAGAAATTGAAGCTATGCGGAGGTTAGAAGAATTCTTTATATCGTCTGTGTTTATTATATTGAATGCGTACATTGGAAGATTTGGTAACGTTTTTCTCTTTTATGAGTAGAGAGGGTGCAAAAGGGGATGAAATTATTGAAGCTCTAATTGCAAACAGCAAAACTTTTGATAAGAAGTTTCAGTTGTCTCAGGTAATGTATTTATATTGTTAATGAATCTCTCTGCTTCTACTTTTGAAAGTTTGGGAGACATATAGTTGATTTTTCTTGTTACCTCTTTGTAGGAAAAATATAAGCTTAAAAAGCAGAAGAAATATGCACCAAAGCTGCTTCTTCGACGGCCTTTTGCTCGAAGGTATTTATTTGTTCGGTTTTTTTCTGTCTTTTTTTTTTCTGACTTCTTCCGTTTCTCTTATGGATGGATCTCTTTATGTTTAACAGTATATGTGAAGCTTATTTCAAGAAATACCCAGCCAGAATTGGGTAAGTACACTTTGTTTGTTTTCTTTACTTGTGTATTCTGAAGATCCTGAATCCTTTTTTCTCTGTTGAGATTGAATTATGTATTGATGGTTCTGTATATCTTTTTTTTTTGTGTGTTGTAGATTCTTACGAGTAGATGCGTTATCTCTTCTGTTAACGATGGCTAATGTCACTGCATACTCGGATGTGCTTGTGGTGGATATGGTTGGTGGCCTTGTCACTGGTGCAGTGGCTGAAAGATTAGGAGGTATATAGCTTTTTGCAATCCTACATCACATTAATAAGACCACTGCATATTTATCTGTGTGTCTTATATGTATATATTCCTTTTAACAGGCACTGGTTATGTTTGCAATACATATAAGGGAAGTTCTCCTTATCCTGTGGAGATGGTAAGGATGTTCAACTTTAGTGACAAGGTTTTAAAGAGGTATGTTCGATTGGTCTCCCTAGTCTTTTTTTCTTTTCTCTCTAGCCTCTCTAATTGTAGCCGTTCTATATGATGTAACTGTAATTGACATTTATGTGTTCCTTTTCTTATGTGTAGGATCGTGCAGTCATCGATAAACGAGCTCTCGTCAGCCAAAACTGCGTCTACTGAAGGAAACAATCAACAAGAAGGAGTTTGCAAAGCTGAGAACAATATTAATGCAAGTTGCCAACCTATACTGTTTCACTTGAGTCTTTATTTGAGAAATATATTGTGATTGTAACAGAAGGTTTTAACTGAAAAATGCAGGAAACAGCTACATCTGATGTTATGGTTGAAGAAATATCTGTGACAACTGAGGCTGGAGTAGTAGATATTGTTGTACCAGAGAGCAAAATTATCAAAGCCGCAAAAGCTGGAGCCAAAGCTTCAAAAGAAACAATAGAGATGTGGCAAGAAAACGGTTTTTCGAGGTAAGTAAGTAATATAAGTGTTCCTGTGAATGAAAATGGTTTGGCTCATCACTTAAATATAATTGTCTGATTTGCAGTCTAATCATGGCTGCGCAAGACCAAGACCCATGGATCGTAGCTAAGGATGTATTGCCACTACTGTCCTACTCTGCTCCTTTTGCAATATATCATCAGTATTTACAGGTATGTCGTTAGAAGAAAACTATTACTAACTGCTCTCTAACCAAGTTAGAATAGCTCTAATCTGCTTCATTTGGTCTTTAGGCTAGATACAGTAGACCTATAGCTAAGTGAACTTGTTCAAAGCTTTTCATTATATTTGGTAGTAATAAACAAACTCTCATAATAATTATTACAGCCGCTGGCGACATGTATGCACAAGCTTCAACAGGGTAAAATGGCGATCAATCTGCAAATAACAGAACCATGGCTACGCGAATATCAGGTCTGATAATATTCTCAATTTTTTTATTTTGTGTGTGTGTTATAATAATCTCACTAGATCATCAAGAAGTGTGTTGAATGATATATGTATATTTAAAATGCAGGTGCTTCCTTCAAGATCTCACCCTCACATGCAGATGAGTTCTTTTGGAGGCTATGTTCTGAGTGGCATCAGAATCTCTACCACTTGACTGTTGTTTTCATAACCAGAAACTGTGGTTTGATGTTTGGTCTTTTCTTTCACAACGTCTTTCTGGTTGTTTTGTTGTTGTAACATTAAGGGCTTAGATTATGAGAACACTGAAAATAATTGAAAATTTTGACGGATATTTGAAGTTAATACTAGCATTTACCTTCTAATTTTCTTGATGGTTTTGTATGACCACACCTGAAGACTGATAGTCTGATACGCTTGAACTATTTTTGGATGATTAGTGCATCCGATCATTTGAAAGCATTACAAAATACATTATTATACATACGGATACGGTCACCAAACAAGATATCATTGGCTAAGTTTCATACAGATTATGAAACATATCAAGTACATTATATATATACCACGTTGCTTCATTTTCTTCTACTTCCTACTAAAGAAACTTTTTAATTTCCCTTTCTCAATCCTTTCAAGAAGCTTCTTCGAACCAGGAACCTCCAACTCCGACAACTTCTTCAAATAACCAACAGCTCCATGTGAGACCATCAGCTTCTTACACTTCCTGCTCGAACACAAAGCCGCCAAACCCGAAACCGCATACTTCTTTGCCGAGTTACCCGGACTCGGCTCAAGCAACATCACAAGACTCGTCACACTTTTCTCATCTCTCTTCACTTCTCTGCAATTCCTTGGAACCGTAACCAGACTCGCTATAGCTTGAGCAGCAACCTCTCTAGCTCCACTCGCTTTCGCCTCCAACATTCTTATCAACAACGGGATACAACCTGATTCACCGATCATTCTCTTTGTCTCATTTGAGGTAGCAATCCTGCAAATAGTTGACGCAGCCGCTTGCTGAGCTCCGATTGAACCTGATTTAAGAACATGGACTAAACTTGGGATTATCTTGAAGTAAGTCTCTACAGAAACAGAGCCAACAAGATTCCTAATTGCTGCAACTCCTGATTCTTGAGGAAGAGGACCGTCTAAGTAAGCGAGCAGAGTTTGTATTCCGTTCTCTGATATAACCGATCTTCGAAGAGTTTCGTTGCTTGAAGTGAGATTCTGAAGACATTCCGCTGCGTATTCTTTAGATCCCAATAGGATTCCGCAGTTAAGTATGTTAATCATCACTTTCACGATTCCTTCTTCCGCTAGATTCTGTCTTACTTCAGGCACAGCGGAAATGTTCTTCAAAGTACAAGCAGAAGCGGATTGAGAAACAGAGTCCCCTGTTTTGCAAATCTCGATCAACGGACCAACCCCGCCGTGACCAACAATTGAACGCGATGTCTCTGATGAAATAGACATTCTCTGCAACGAAATAACCGCTTTCTCCTTAGCAACAATACTTCCTGATTCTAGTAGCCTTATCAATGAAGGCAATGCGTTCTCAGAGATAAGCCAGTTTTCGCATCCGCCTGATTCCGCTAGAGAGCAGATCACAGTCACCGCGTTTTCCCTTACGCTAGGCGAGGTAGCCGTCAAAAGCTGCACCAAAGACGCGACGTTGGTACGGCCTAGAGCGGTTATAACCGCCTTTTCGTCTTCTTTCATTACCTCGACGAGCTGCTCAAGCGCTTTGCGTTTAGACTCCAAGTGACCTATCTGAAGCCGAGCAAGCAATTCTCTAACGCTGAACGTTTCCAAGTCTTGAGTCGAAGAAGATAAAGGTTTCGTAACTTCTCCAAGAACACCTGTTTTCATTAGCAATCCACAATCTTTCAAGCTAAGATCAATCTTCGCAGATAGAGAATCTAGATCACTCTGCATCTTCAATTTCCCCTCTTGCTTCTCACTTACGCAAACATTCGCGAGCTCGATGGTTTCTTTCAAAGTTTCTAAGACTGCTTGAAGTTGCTCTTTGCATAGAGTGTGCTTAGAGAAGCAAGGATGGCTAGACAAATCCGATAAACATGTCGGTATCTTCTCTAATCTTGAAATGATCACTCTCCATCTGCTTGAGAAACCTTTCACTGTTCTTGCTTTGGACAAAGCGATCGGTACAAGCTCTTGTGCCTGTAATAACAAATCTTCAACTGTTTGATCAAGTAGAGTCACGTTTCCCGTTTTCTCCTCCACCATGATCACACACAAATACAATCCTTGCACTCCGTAGCACTGAATTGCACAAAAGAAGAAAACAAAAACAAAAACTTTAGCGATTTGTAGAAACAAAAAACCAAAGCCAAAAAGGATCAAATATGCCTTGATGAATGATGAGACACACTGGCAAATAATTGATACTTTAGTTCTGTAATAGAAAAAAGTAATGAAGGGAGTAGTTGAATGAGTGATGAACAAGTTGGTAGATTTGTTATAAATAAGGACACGGATTTTAAAACAAAAAGGAAGAAGCCATCAAAAGAGTTTCGAGAATCTTGAAAATCATCACAGAAAAGCTTATCGATATTTGTTTGCTGGAGAACAAAACCCTACCAGACAAAAGTTTTACAAGTCATTTTCCAACTTCCTTTAATTCGTCGGTGTGAACAATAAATGCTACAAAATAGCTAATGATATGATAATAAACAAATACAAGAATCTTCACAATCAGCATCTTCTATTACATGATTGTGTATTAATTTATTTTAATGAGAAGGCTCCTGGGAAACGAAAGTCAAAAGACAAGAATACCCTTCTGAGGAACAAGAGCTTCAATTCAAACACAGATCAAAAACCACAAAGATTGAAGATTAAGCTGGTTTAAGAGGAAAAGCAATAAAGAGAGAAGAGAGACTTTGTTTTAAAGAGAAGATGTGAGTCTTTTTCAACAAATCGTATGCATAAAAACTTCATAAGAGTTCGAACCAAACTCCACTAAAACACACTACACACAAGTTTGGTGACAAATCCACAACTTGTCTTTACTATAAGAAAAGGAACAAAAAATGCTTTTAAAAAAAACCTTTTTCCTTAGAGCTTGTGTAACATGCAAGAGATTCAAAAGAGAACATGAAGAAACAATTGAAACCCAGAGCTCTGTCACATTAAACGATTTAATAATTACCTGGAAACAAAGATCTATGCTTCAGCTTCTGGGTTCGCTGTCTGGACGATAGAATCCCTCTAAAGAATTAGTTGCAGAACTTTGAATTTCGAAATTGAATCAAAAAACAAAAGCAGAAGACACTCTCTTTCACAAAGAGAAGTTAGCTGTGTCAGAGTCGTTTAGTCAGCTTTAGATTTGTTCCGACAGAGCCGTAACGCACGATTTTTATCGTATCGCGAGAATTTTCGAATTCCTCCGATCGAACGGCTCTAGTTCCATCGAACATTCGAACGGTTGGTATACGATTGGAATTTGAAATGGCTCGGTGATTAGCTGACGTGGACGTATGAGCCTAGTCGTCTCGGGAGCGTCACGTGTGCCAATCGATAAAATTGACCTTACGTGTTCGTTGAATTAACGGAAATGCCATTGGTTCAAGCATCATCGGCTTTTGAGGGCCATAAAGGGGAGAAAGTGTCGAGGGGACCGAGGCGCGTGAGGCTTTGTGGGCCTTCTTAACGTGCACGAAACGGCACGCACTTGTCGGCTTTTGTGATTAATTAATTTTATCATTTAGATCATTAATGTAAGGGTTTATTGAGCTAATCATCCTCCAATTTTCATAATCGTTTTAAGGTAATATTAACACGATGAAATAATTAGCACCTACATTTATCCTTCAGATAAATCCATCCAGTACTCCCAAAACCCAGTTTCACTATGATTTTCACATTTCACAATTATTTAGATCAAATGATAAGTAAATGACTATTGTTTTCCTCCTCCTGTTCATAGATAAATTTTGTTAGTTTCATCAAACTTTTAATTGGACCCAAAATATCAATGGATCAAAACGCAACGTATTTGACTATTTGTCATGTTGTAATGATGGGCCTAAATTTGAAGCCCAATATAAAACGAGAACTTCCTATTCTACGCCAATACCCTTATCCTTGTTTGTTTTCGTCTCTCTGGAAGACAGTTCTCGATCCGAAATTGAAATTCTGGAATCGCAAAATTTGCACGAATCCTACTAATTGGAAGATCTAGAATCTCGGGGTTTGATCCATCAGGTTTGCTTCTGCTTCGGCTTCTACACATCTCAGAGAGATTATGATGTCTTGGTGCTTTCTGTTAGAGTTTCCGCTTCTTCTTGATATTCGTCGTCATCGTGGAAGCTCGGGTTTCACATAAAAAATTCTGCTGTGTACATTGTTGGAGCTAGAGATCTCTTCTTTGGTTTTCTTTTGTTGTTATTTAGGATTTTATATGCATTGACTATGAACGCGCGGTTATGAAATCATCGAAACTTTTGGATTTGACTTTTGATGGTTTTTCACTACTGCGAGTGGAAACTCCGAAGATCGTCTATGGATTGTCATGAATATTCAAGAAAATACATAACCATTCATAAAAGAGGAACGAGCTTCGCTGATTAAAACAAAGGATAATCGACAAAGAAGGGTTACTACTAGCTCAAATATCAACAAAAATTCATAATAAACGAAAAGAAAATTTGTGGGTGAGTGAATGGAATGGAGTCATATCTTCTTCTTCAGTCTCACTTTTTCCTGAAAGAGCATCCTTCAGTGAGCTTTGCCTTCCCTCCTGTGGGTGTGCAGAGCAAAGTCTGGCAGTTTCCACACATCACAACGGTCTGAGAGTGGCTGAACACAGTCGTACTGCACCAAATCCAAACCCATCATTTCTTAGTTATTTCATATAGATTTATAACCAAAAACATTTACAGATTCAGACTTTAAAAAAAAAGCTTACATGTTAAAGCAGCCTTGACACTTGACATCCTACATCAACCACATAACATACAAAAGATGTAATCAGAAACCAAATCTAATTGACAAGAAGATTCAAAGTGAATAGGCAGCTAAAAGGTTTGAACTTTCAAGAAATGAAGGAATTAACAAAGAATAGTTCTTACCATGAAAAACGAATTGGGTGATTGAACAAGACGCTTGAGCTTGTGCTTCCTCTTCTCGAGCTCAGCAGGAGGGTTAAGCAGATCAATATCGTTTTGAAGGACCTGAAATTTACACAGATTTTTTTACCAGAATCAGTCAATTATCTCACTTGTGGACTTGTGGTGAAGGAATCAAATCAAGAAATCCTAATTCAAAACTCTTAAAACCTAATGATTGCCCTAAGAAAAGACAAAGCTTGAAACCTAATTTGATATGTTCTTTGTTTTTCGCCACATAAACTATCAGATTCGACGATGGAAAAGAAATTAAGGCAGTCTCTAATGTTCTAAACAAGAGAATCGAAACGAGATTAAAGATTGAGAAATGAGTACTGACCATTTTCGTTAGCTTCTTAGAGATTCTGCAACGACAAGACTTGGAGATCGTATGGAATCAACCGACAAATGATCTTGGGAGATGTAAAACCCTAATTCGCACAACAATGCCGACTTATAGGTTCTGGTCCGAAAGCCCACTGTCAATATTTCTTCTTTTCAACTTTGTCAACATTAACGTTTTGGGCTGAAAAAAATATTAGATCCGGTCCATCATAGATTTACTCTATTGGGCTAAATAATGGACCAATTTTCTTCTCCCACCTAAAATTTTAGTATTTCACAATCCCACATTATTAATTTTGAAAAACCTTTGTCTAATTTAAAGCAAGAAATTAAAACTAAAGGAAAAAAATCAACACATAAAAAATGTACAATAAATAATGATTTTTTTTTCGAAAAATAATTAATGGTCTGACTTCGAGTATTGGTGATGAAAAAACTAGTATATTAATAGTAAGAAATTTTAAAAAAATATTGTAAAACTTGTGACCATTTTTGCTCTTATCCTCTTCACAATTTATTTTCCTTTTCCCTCTTGTTTATTAAAATGGTCACAAGTTTTTGCCGCAATTTTTTTAAAAATTAATTTTGCTCCATTTAAAACAAATGATAAAAATGCGACTTATCCTACTTTTGAAACCGAAACGTCGTCGTTTCTTTCTTTCGCTTTCGTCGTTTTAACACTTAACACTCAAACGAACACGGAGCTTCTATCACTTTTGCCTCGCCGGTATCTAAATGTCGAACACCGTCGAAGATGACGACGACGACTTCCAGATCCCTCCTTCCTCACAGCTTTCGATTCGAAAACCTCTTCACCCAACCAACGCTAACAACATCTCTCACCGCCCTCCTAACAAAAAGCCCAGACTCTGCCGTTACCCGGGTAAAGAAAATGTGACTCCGCCTCCTTCTCCGGATCCGGATCTCTTCTGCTCCTCTTCTACTCCTCACTGTATCTTAGATTGTATCCCATCTAGTGTTGATTGCTCTCTAGGAGATTTCAATGGTCCAATTTCTTCTCTTGGTGAAGAAGATAAAGAGGATAAGGACGACTGTATAAAGGTGAATCGTGAAGGTTATTTGTGTAATTCGATGGAGGCTAGGTTATTGAAATCGAGAATTTGTCTCGGGTTTGATAGTGGAATCCATGAGGATGATGAAGGTTTTGTTGAGTCTAACTCTGAGCTTGATGTGTTGATAAACCTTTGCTCTGAGTCTGAGGGTAGGAGTGGAGAGTTTAGTTTAGGCAAGGATGATTCAATTCAATGCCCATTGTGTTCCATGGATATTTCATCTTTGAGTGAAGAGCAGAGGCAAGTTCATAGCAATACTTGTCTTGATAAGTCATATAATCAGCCTTCTGAGCAAGTAAGCTTCTTTGTTATCTCATAACTGGAATTGATATCAACCTTCAATTTAGGTTAATACAATGAAGTATACTGTGTTCAATTGTTACATCGTTACGCCATTGATTGACTGCTGATTTGTAAATATGATTATTGTAGGACTCCTTGAGGAAATGCGAAAATTTGTCTTCTCTTATAAAAGAATCGATTGATGATCCAGTTCAGCTTCCTCAGCTAGTTACCGACTTGTCTCCAGTGCTGAAATGGCTTAGGAGTCTAGGTTTAGCTAAATATGAAGATGTTTTTATTCGTGAAGAGATCGACTGGGATACCCTTCAGTCACTCACTGAGGAGGTAATGGAACTAAAGTTTACTTATTTATTTATTTACACAGAGAAACAGAATTGAGTATTGACAAGGTTATACTTCCACAGGATCTTCTAAGCATAGGTATCACGTCACTTGGTCCCAGAAAGAAGATTGTGAATGCACTTAGCGGAGTTAGAGATCCCTTTGCATCTTCTGCTGAAGTGCAGGCACAGTCTCATTGTACAAGTGGCCATGTTACAGAGAGACAGAGAGATAAGTCAACCACTCGTAAGGCAAGTGAGCCCAAAAAACCAACTGCAAACAAGTTGATTACAGAGTTTTTCCCTGGTCAGGCTACCGAGGGCACTAAGATCCGGACAGCCCCTAAACCTGTCGCAGAAAAGAGTCCATCAGATTCTAGCTCTAGACGTGCTGTGAGAAGAAATGGCAACAACGGAAAATCTAAAGTTATTCCACATTGGAATTGCATTCCGGGGACACCTTTTCGAGTGGTAATGTTACATAACAAGCTAGGTCATGGTTTAACTTCTCCGCATGAATGCAACAACCTTATTACATATGCATCCTTCTCATTCAAGTCAAATATGCTCATGAAATTAGATTTAAAACGTCATGCTGATGCTGAATATTTATCTTTTAAGTAATCTTTATGTTTGGTGACTTTTCTGGTTTAATATATGTATGCAGGACGCATTCAAGTACCTCACACGCGATTGTTGCCACTGGTTTCTTACACACTTTCATCTCGATCGTAAGTAGTCAGCTGTATGTCTAATTATAAATTACTACACAGAAGAAGCCTGCATATCGTGGAATCAATGCTTAAAGTCTCTGTATTCTCATTCACAGATTATCAAGGTTTGACAAAGTCATTTAGTCATGGGAAGATATACTGTTCCTTAGTTACCGCAAAGTTGGTAAATATGAAGATTGGGATACCTTGGGAGAGACTGCAAGTCCTGGACCTTGGCCAGAAGGTTAATATTTCAGGCATTGATGTGACATGCTTTGATGCAAACCACTGTCCGGGATCCATCATGATACTCTTTGAACCAGCCAACGGTAAGGTGCGTTCTTAAATTAGAAACTTTCAGTGTGTAGTCGTAAGCCTATGTTTAACTTTCCATTCACAAAGGAATTGTCCATGGACTCTGTTGATTTGTATAGGCTGTTCTACATACGGGGGATTTCCGCTATAGTGAAGAGATGTCAAATTGGTTGATTGGATCGCATATCAGCTCTCTTATTCTTGATACTACATACTGTAACCCCCAGGTTCGTCATCCATCAATACTTTGTAGCATAAAGAAAGCTCAAGTTTTTCAGTTAATAACTCTATTCGGTTTTAATTCGTATTTGAAATCCATTTTTGCCACAAGTTTTCCTGCATGATTTCCACTCTTTTGCGATTTCTTCATCTTACATTTAAGTTGAACGAAGAAGAGAACTTTAGAGTTTACGTTTTCTTTTCAAAGCAAGAGTGGTTTGATACAAATGCATCATTTGTTTGCAGTATGACTTTCCAAAGCAAGAGGCGGTAATACAGTTTGTTGTTGAGGCTATTCAAGCAGAAGCATTTAATCCCAAGACCCTTTTCTTAATTGGAAGCTACACCATCGGTAATATGTTCACTCTTCTTTTTCCGTTTCGATATATCATGTTGAGATCTAAATTCTTCCATCTCTTCTCTTTTGAAAGGAAAGGAGAGGCTGTTCTTGGAAGTTGCACGTGTGCTACGGGAAAAGATATACATCAATCCTGCGAAACTAAAACTCCTCGAGTGTTTGGGATTCTCAAAGGATGATATACAGTGGTTTACAGTGAAGGAAGAGGAAAGCCACATTCACGTTGTGCCTTTGTGGACGCTTGCCAGTTTCAAACGGCTGAAGCATGTAGCTAACCGATACACAGTAAGAAACACATCCATTCGGTTTGACTGTCAAAGAAAAACAAAAGAAGTGATAATCTTATTGGCTGATTTCGTTAGAGGTTGAGTTCTAATACTGTTTTCTGTCCTGCAGAACCGTTACAGCCTTATCGTTGCATTTTCTCCTACTGGTTGGACATCTGGTAAGACTAAAAAGAAGTCCCCAGGAAGAAGGTTGCAACAGGGTACAATAATAAGGTAAACTTTTTGCCTATCTTCATGTCCTGTGGCATTGGGCTCAAAATCATGAGGCGGAGAATCTTTATATATATTTCAGGTACGAGGTTCCTTACAGTGAGCATAGCAGCTTCACGGAGCTAAAAGAGTTTGTGCAAAAAGTGTCACCTGAAGTCATCATACCGAGTGTAAACAATGATGGACCTGACTCTGCAGCTGCAATGGTGTCTTTGTTGGTTACGTAGAACTGTGTTTACATCTGCGATAAGCTTTGCAACAAAAAGGCAGCCTCCTTGACTACCAATTGAGCAGAGACGTCAAAGATCTACAACGAAAATGGATATGTTATGTTCTATCTAATTGTAGTTATGTAACCACATGATTATGTAGTGTTTTTCATCACAAACTCCGAATGCATTTGTTATATCAACTACTTTGGTCTTTACTTATTTCCACTGAAGAAATGCAAGTTGCAGACTAAATCCGTAATAAGAGACCAAGCTCATGGAATTGTTGAGTTTGCTGCAATTCAATGAGGAATATAGAAAACAGATATGCAGATTCGCATAAAGTATCTGTTAGAAAGGACACTTAAAATTGATAAATACTCTAATATCAATCTTCCAGTAAACAAATACATAAAGTTTGGGTAGTCGTAGAGATTACAAACAACAAGTATCAAAATTTGTTACAAAATCCTAGACAATCAGATCTTTTTATCCACCATGCAAAGTGGAAATGAAAACTACAACATCTTTATCTTCGATTACTGTATCGAGCTGACCACTTAGCTCCCAATCACAGTCATTCACCAGCACAAGAACCCCAGGTCTCCTGCACAACAGTTATTAACCTTCATTGAGCTTAATAAAGAAGTCTTAATGAAATCTTAACCTACAATGAGCTGATAAAGAAGAAAAATAGTCTTACACAGTATCTCCTTTCATGAACATCTCAGGTCTCTCTTTGATCAGATTTGTACGAACCCATGAAAGCAAATGCTTCATGGTAAACTAATCCAGGAATCAGAAAAGTGGAATGAGTGAGAGAAAAATTGCGAGCTTTATGATCCAAAAACATAAGAACTCAAGCTTACATCATCAGAGTCAGCTCCATTGGGCAAATCAACGTTTACTTTATGAATCTTTTCAGAATCACAGAGCAGCTCTAACCCACCCCTACACATCACATGTCAAGTTTCACTCTTCTCAATCATTGAACAACAACTAAAACACACACATGGTTCAAGTTCTTAAATTTCAGTATTACATACAATCAATCAGGAAAATAATCTCAAAAGACACCAAGTCAAAATCAGAACTTTAGTGAGGTAAAAACTAAAAACGCTACGAATAACAAAACTCCGATTACGAAAAGATTAAGTGATAATCGTACCCGAATTCAAGAGTTAATTGCATCGTCGTTGATGTTTGCAGGAGGAACCAAATTCAAAACCCAGCTCTTCTAGGGTTCGTTCGTGTGGTGTTGTTGTTCACTGTAAAACGACATCGTTCAGGTTGAAGACATGTTGGGCTATTTAATTGGGCCTAAAAATATACTACAAGATAAGGCCTATTACTTTTCCCGATGAATCATCATCTTATGTTAAAAAATTACTTATCGCATCGTAACCGTTGATTACAGGAACTGTAACGTATCAACGGACGATATTGATTCCTAGTTTGTCACTGAAAATAGAAAATAGATGGTGCCTGATATTTTTCCAGCGACCGGCAAAATTGCAACCAGGAAGAGAAAGAAAATCAGAGATTGATTTAACGTGAATGGAATTTTGTTGTTTCCCAATTTCTTCTGAGAAATAGCAAAGTTCAGTTTTGTTTCTCTCTATCTGAAGCTCAATGGAAGCTTATAAGCAATGGGTTTGGAGAAATAGAGAGTATGTACAATCCTTTGGATCCTTTGCCAACGTAAGATTCATTTTTATTACTCTTCTCCTTAATTTATTTTCCAGTTTGATTATGTTCTGATTCTCTGTCGATTTGGGTTTGTTTTCGTCTCGTCGTTAGTGTCAATTTCTAAGTTTTTCATCGTCTGCTTGTTTGAATATTTTTTGCTTGAAGGGTTGTGTTTTAAAATCGAAGCTTTTATTTATTGGGTTTAAGAATGAAAACCCTTTGAAAAAATTTAAGAGTTGAATCAGTTCGATCTTTTAATTCGTAGTTGTGGAATTCATCAGCTGATAGTTCGTCAAATATGTTTGTTTTGTTGCAGGGATTGACATGGCTGCTTCCTGAGAAGTTTTCTGCTTCAGAGATTGGACCAGAAGCAGGTTTTGTGATACTTTGGTAACATTTTACTGCTTTCAATCTTAGAATAACTGTTTCCTTTATCCCTGTTAGCTCCTAAAGTCTCTTGTCTGAATAATGAACACTGTCCTATACTCAGTTTTATCGGTTCTTCTCAAATTACATACTTCACTTGTACCTCCTCACATGTTTCGTGTCCTAAGTCTTTAACATTAGAACCTTCAAGTTCCAAAGAATGTTTCTTTCTTTCTTCTTTTGTCAGTTTTGTGTTCATGGAAGTGTGATTGAAGTTTTTTGGTAATCTTCTTTGTAGTAACGGCTTTTTTGGGCATATTCTCAACGATAAATGAACACATAATTGAAAATGCTCCAACACCTCGTGGCCATGTTGGATCTTCCGGGAATGATCCATCCCTTTCTTATCCACTACTCATCGCCATCCTCAAGGATTTGGAAACTGTTGTGGAAGTGGCAGCTGAACACTTCTATGGAGACAAAAAATGGAACTACATTATTCTCACTGAAGCTATGAAGTAAGCTTGCTTTCTTCTGATCACTTGGATCTACACAACCTACTTAGTTGGCATTTTGATATCTTGAAAACTTTGAATTTTCAGGGCTGTCATTAGGTTAGCCTTGTTCCGGAATAGTGGGTATAAGATGCTTCTTCAAGGAGGGGAAACACCTAATGAGGAGAAAGATTCTAACCAATCCGAGTCGCAAAATAGAGCTGGTAATTCGGGTAGAAATCTCGGGCCTCATGGTCTTGGAAACCAAAATCATCATAATCCATGGAACTTGGAAGGACGGGCGATGTCTGCTTTAAGTTCATTTGGTCAGAATGCAAGAACAACAACATCTTCTACCCCCGGTTGGTCTCGAAGAATTCAACATCAGCAAGCAGTTATAGAGCCTCCAATGATCAAGGAGAGGCGAAGAACGATGTCCGAGCTACTTACTGAGAAGGGTGTTAATGGAGCGTTGTTTGCGATTGGTGAGGTTCTTTACATAACGAGACCGCTCATTTACGTTCTTTTCATCAGAAAATATGGAGTCCGATCTTGGATTCCTTGGGCTATATCGCTTTCTGTGGACACACTGGGGATGGGTCTTCTTGCAAATTCGAAGTGGTGGGGAGAGAAGAGCAAGCAAGTCCATTTCTCAGGACCTGAAAAGGATGAGGTTAGAAATCTCTTGGACCTCAATACAACAGTAATGTTGAACCGATTTAACTCATATTCTTGTTACTTCTTCAGCTGAGGAGACGAAAACTGATATGGGCATTGTACCTCATGAGAGATCCATTCTTCACCAAGTACACAAGGTGAGTGTTCTTATGGTTTCAATTATGGCATTTTCTGAAATGGGAAAAATTGAAACCGAAGTGGTTCATTTCCTCTTGGCTCTTATGTTAATATTAGATTTGGTATCCCTGGGTTTTAGGCTTAAAGCTTAAGCTATCGCGGGTTACTAATAAATCAAATATGCTTGTCTTGCAATTGCAGGCAGAAGCTGGAAAGCTCTCAAAAGAAGCTGGAACTAATTCCATTGATCGGATTCCTCACAGGTTTACTTTTTAAAGCTTTCATTTCATTCACGAGATCACTGATTGTCTTGTCTACTTGCCATCTACTGACCTTATTTTGGTTCTCTCATGGAAATTGCAGAGAAAATTGTGGAGCTTTTGGAGGGAGCTCAGTCACGGTACACTTACATATCGGGATCGTGAGGTTAAGCGTTTTACTTATGGTTTATATGCAACGGAAGAATATTGCCATTGTTGGAATGCTTTTTCAGATCATCAAAGGCTCCTACAGATTTCTTAGGGAATGGTTTCAGGCTTTTGTTAGAAATTGTGTTTATTGCAACAGGTAGAGAACATAACCATAGACAGATGTATCTGAAGAGATAAGCTTCTCTATGTCTAAAGAAATGGACCGATACGAATAAAACAAGCATCATTAAAGATTAAATGGTTTGTAAGAAATACTACACTTATTTATGTGAAATTGTGTGGTTAGTGAAAAGTAAAAACATCGGAATCCAAAACCTCAAATTTACCAATCAGCCCAAATTATTGATGCTGGCGTAATGAATGGTATGCTGATGGTAGGCAAAAGTTGGTGGCTGCGAAAATTACAACATTATCCCTCTGTGGTGGACCCGAATCTGTAATCGGAAAAGGTGGAACCCACTTGGTTTAACTTTTAAGCCTAAAAGGTTACTACCGGTTTGACCGGTTTATAATTTGGTGTTTAATTCTAATCCCGGATCCGTTTGTTTGTTAATCTCAAGGCCACGTTATCGCCAATATTTTGATTTTTGAGTGGGTAGGGAATGGTGGGGTCGAATAGTTGGGCCTAGCCCTCAACAATGTGTGGAACTGAAGAGAGTAGGGTCCAGCTCAGGCCCACATTCACATTTTCGTTTTGTAGCCTTTCTTTTCTGGTGCTTACGGTCCCTCTTTCTGGTCGGTCGTATGTACAAGTAGCATAGCTAGTGGTTCAAACCCGAAACAAGTACCAACGAATCAAAATAAGTTTGAATCGGTTACATCTAGTTACCGTCGAACTTACAATCATTTCGATTACTTTGATCTGATTTCTAGTTCGGTTTGTATGTTTAATATCCGGATTGTACAAGTACACAAGTACATAAGTATGCGTATATGTATGTGACCGGTTTAATCAAAGGACGGACGATAGGAGGATTTTGGAATCCTGGAAAGAGGATTATTCCATAGACACTAATTAGCTTTTTGGTGGCGCAGCCTTGTGACCTACATTAATGGGGTCCAACCCCAAGTATGGGCTTACAGCTTTTTCCATAAAATTAAAGTAAATCTTTTTTTGCCTAACCAATAAAAATTATTGAAAATCTTTCCAACCATAGAAAAGTTAAATTTGATCAGCGATGGAAATTTTTGTACAAAGCTAGGTATTTCATTTGGGAGTGTACTAGTAACTAGTAAGTACTAACCAGAATGAGTTTCTGATTTTGGATTTTGAAGCTTTTCTTAGGTTAAAAAACAAGTATATTACTAAACAATAAAAGAAAAACATTTTGTGAAAAGAGAAATAAAGTTTACTGGACCCCATTGTACAGATGGTCCCATAATAATACTGATAGAAGATAGAGCAATGGAAAGTGATTTGTTCACGTGGTACAATCGGAATGGTTCTTTAAAGCTCATCGAACACATCAGGACCGTTGATTTTTCCCGCATCAAAAAGCGTTGAATACTATTCTCACTTGTTTTCCTGCTCCTATATATATATCCTGACGAGTCACATTTAGTAATCTCCTTGGACGTGTAACGCCGTTAAAACGATTCTTTCCCATTGTATCCGCTTTTAACAACTCTCGTCGTCATCTCCACCGTCCGTTTTCTCTCAGCTATATTTTAATGGCGACAATTCAGAAGCTTGAAGAAGTTGCAGGCAAAGATCAAACTCTAAGAGCCGTTGATCTAACCATCATCAACGGCGTCAGAAACGTCGAAACTTCAAGACCTTTCCAAGTAAATCCCACAGTGAGTCTCGAGCCCAAGGCGGAGCCGGTGATGCCGTCGTTTTCAATGTCTTTAGCTCCACCGTCTTCGACAGGACCACCATTGAAGAGAGCTTCGACTAAAGACCGTCACACGAAGGTTGAAGGAAGAGGGAGAAGGATACGGATGCCTGCCACGTGTGCGGCTAGGATTTTTCAATTAACTCGAGAGTTAGGTCACAAATCCGACGGCGAAACGATTCGGTGGTTGTTGGAGAACGCTGAGCCGGCGATTATAGCCGCCACGGGTACGGGAACGGTTCCCGCCATCGCCATGTCGGTTAACGGAACCTTAAAAATCCCGACGACGACGAACGCTGATTCTGATATGGGTGAAAATCTGATGAAGAAGAAACGTAAACGACCTTCTAACAGTGAGTATATAGACATAAGCGACGCCGTTTCAGCTTCCTCCGGTTTAGCTCCAATTGCCACGACGACAACGATCCAACCTCCGCAAGCTCTGGCATCATCCACTGTGGCTCAGCAACTTCTGCCGCAAGGAATGTATCCGATGTGGGCTATTCCATCAAACGCAATGATTCCGACGGTCGGAGCTTTCTTCTTGATTCCACAAATCGCTGGTCCGTCGAATCAGCCTCAGTTATTAGCTTTTCCCGCCGCCGCTGCTTCGCCGTCGTCTTACGTCGCCGCTGTTCAACAGGCTTCCACGATGGCTAGACCACCTCCTTTACAAGTTGTTCCAAGCAGCGGCTTTGTATCCGTTTCAGACGTTAGCGGTTCGAATTTATCAAGAGCGACGTCGGTTATGGCTCCGAGCTCAAGCTCAGGCGTAACAACCGGTAGTTCATCGTCAATTGCAACAACAACGACGCACACGCTGAGAGACTTCTCCCTAGAGATATACGAGAAACAAGAGCTTCACCAGTTCATGAGCACCACAACAGCACGGTCATCGAACCACTGAAGAAAAGAAAGGAAACGGCGGCGTATTAGTGATCGGAAAAAAAGCACGTGTGCACATGAAGAAGTGCACGTGTTAAGAAGTGGGCCTCGATTTTAGGCAGAAGTGGGTCAACACGCACCAAAAAGAGAGTGGAGGGAGGAGGAGAGGGGCCACACGGCTCCCACCTTACGCATAGCTTCCGAGGCAGCCAGGTTGGGTGTGGTCCCCAAATGGTTAGAGCTACGTGGTCCGTATGAGTAGGACCAGCTTAAGCTTAAGCATAATTCGAAACGTTTCGTTTTTTTGGTGGGGGCTCACCACTTTGTCTTGACTTTTTTGGTCTTTGTAATTTTACAAAATAAGATTTATTGAAGCCCTCTCTAAGTCATGGTCCACTCAACAACAATTGTGATATTGATGTTTTGATTTTATTAAAATCTGTAACAAAATAAATATTTCTATCTAAAATGAAAATACTAATGTTGTTTTCCTAAAATTGTTGTAGCATTACTTTTCAAATGATTCCATTTTCTTACAAGTGTTACAAAAGCTTTTTGCGAAAAAAGTCTCGTCCGTGTTATTGGCGGGGCCTAGTAAGCTTGATTGTACCACTAATACGGCGTTGTTTCGTGGGGCCTGAAAGCTTCCCACTCAAGGGACGCCTAGTTGGGTCAGCACCACCAGTTTAACGCTAAGGAAATAAAGGAACAGCCTGGCGTGGGTCATACTTGTGTCTATCTAATCTTTACCGTTCAATTCCATCGTCTTGTCCTAACCGTTGATTCTATTTCGTTCGTTGTTTAATTAGTACTAGTAGTAGTAGATATTTTCTTCTTGTCTACGGTCTCAACGCCAGACAGGATTTACTATAAGATAACTTTGTTTATGTTTGATTTATAATTCAAGTGTGGTTGGTTAAAGTTAAACCATGGTTCTCCGTTTCACACCGTTGATTATATATTTTTTTAAGATATGTAGGAAGTAAAACTTTAAAAGGTTAAACACAAGGTAAAATGTATTATTGGAGGCCTAAACCAACTTGGTGGCCGTGGATGGGGAAAAAAGGTCCAGAAGTGTTGGCTATAGGATTCCTCGTGGACTTAGAGAAATGACTTGTCGTTCTCTTCTTTTATTTCAGTGGACCTCATTAATTTTTATATATAGTTGGCCTATAAATTTATAAATGTTCCTTTATTTTTCTTAAAAAACAAAAAGGTTTTAAATCAAACAGCGGGAAACCAGCCCAATGCTTTTTTAATTTCTTGATTAAGCCCAAAAAAGGGAAAAAGTTGTATGGGCTTACATAACATTTAGGACTAAGGCCCATTATTTTGCGAACAACACAAAATTGCTTACATAACAATTGCTACGATTCATGTTGCAGAAGAACACCGTTTTTGTTTTTGTTTCTTAGCCTTAATTTAATTGTTTGTATTCAATTGTTTTTATCATTTAGAATTTTGCTTCGTCCTTGTCGAAATCCTCTCTTATGTTCTTGGGTTCTTATGTACTTATTCTTTTCTTTCTTGTTCGTTCTTTTTTCAAGTTATGTGAAGTAATATTTGTCAATGATTTCAAAGTAAGTTGTTAAAGGCTCAAGAAACCAAATCGTTATCTATTATGTCACTAATAAAATTCTACTAAATATATATAATTCTTCTCCTTTTTTTACTTGCCGATAATTGTATCCTATTTACAATGAAATAACGCAAAAGACTTGGCGTATTATCTTTTGACACACGTTTCAAGTCAACGATTTCGACATCTGCTTTATTCTATTGGTATGTCGACCAAGATGTCAATGAAGGGGTGGACAACGATTTACTGTTTTCAAATATCTGGATTATTAACCTCTGGATGTTATCTATATTTTAGAAAATCTGGATACCTCCACAAGAACAACATCCATGTTCCGAACTAAAAAATGGAATCATATAATTTCTGTTTTTAGTAAATTAATAACTTTACATAGTTAAGTTTTTTTAAAGTATGTTATGACAAGGCCATGCCGAATCCATGTGCAATCATAATCCTTATACAAATTACCTGTCCGCGTTGACGAAACCTTTATCGTGCCCTCTTGTCATTTGTATACTCTAGTAAACAGTTGTTCTCGTTATGTTAATTAACTTCTATAATGTTTCATATTCTAACAGAATAAACAAAACTCCAACATGTAATGAATAATAAATACTAATACTATTTTATTTTATTTTTTAACAGTAAGAAAGAAAAAGAAAGGAGATTGGAAAGAAACAAATAACATTCCACCACAAGCGTGTACCAATCTCTCCCGCTCTGTCTCTCTCTCTCTCTTTCCTCCATCTCTCTGTGTTCTTCTTACAGACACCGAGAATGGCGGATCCTGATCTGTCTTCTCCTTTGATCCACCATCAATCCTCCGATCAACCTGAAGTTGTTATCTCTATCGCCGACGACGACGACGACGAGTCAGGACTCAATCTTCTTCCAGCCGTTGTTGACCCTCGTGTTTCACGAGGTTTTGAGTTTGACCATCTTAATCCTTATGGCTTTCTCAGCGAGTCAGAGCCTCCGGTTCTCGGTCCGACGACGGTGGATCCATTCCGGAACAATACACCTGGAGTTAGCGGATTGTACGAAGCGATTAAGCTCGTGATTTGTCTTCCGATTGCTCTGATTAGACTTGTTCTCTTTGCTGCTAGCTTAGCTGTTGGTTACTTGGCTACAAAATTGGCACTTGCTGGCTGGAAAGATAAAGAGAACCCTATGCCTCTTTGGAGATGCAGAATCATGTGGATTACTCGGATCTGTACCAGATGTATCCTCTTCTCTTTTGGGTCAGTCGATTACTTTGTGATTGCATTCAAAGTTTGTGTCTTTTTTAAGTCTTAGATTTTAAAGTTACTGTTTTGCTGAGTATTGATTGAGTCATAGAGAAATGGAGTTGAGGAATGGTTAATTTGGTTTCAAAGGTGTTTAGATAGTTTGTTTCATGATGTTTGCTAGTTTCTCTAATGTTAGTATATCTTCATTGGTTCTGTAGCTATCAGTGGATAAGAAGGAAAGGGAAACCTGCTCGGAGAGAGATTGCTCCGATTGTTGTATCAAATCATGTTTCTTATATTGAACCAATCTTCTACTTCTATGAATTATCACCGACCATTGTTGCATCGGAGTCACATGATTCACTTCCATTTGTTGGAACTATTATCAGGGCAATGCAGGTCAGCTTGCACATATTGGTTTAAGATGCTGTTGTGTAGTTATTAGATTCAAAGTTTTTTCAAGTTTTGTTTTTGAACTCTGTAGGTGATATATGTGAATAGATTCTCACAGACATCAAGGAAGAATGCTGTGCATGAAATAAAGGTATAGAGTTTCTGTGACATTTTTATTTTAATGTCTGTCGTATTTTTAATACTGTGTTATATCAAAGAAGAGATTGGTGTATACACCATTTTCATGAATTGTGAACTATTTTTGGTTGAAAAGGATTCAAATGGTTTTTTGTATTTGATACGGAATGTGCTTTCAGGGATGTAAATACAGAGAAAAGCTTCCTGCGATAGATTTCCTCGTCTGCTGTTATTCCCCGAAGGAACCACGACTAATGGGAAAGTTCTTATTTCCTTCCAACTCGGTGCTTTCATCCCTGGTTACCCTATTCAACCTGTAGTAGTCCGGTATCCCCATGTACATTTTGATCAATCCTGGTGAGACTAGTTTGTTTTTTCCGCACTTTACACTTCTCCGTAAAATAGACTGCCTCCTTACAGTTTCATGATTTTGGTGACACGTTCAGGGGAAATATCTCTTTGTTGACGCTCATGTTTAGAATGTTCACTCAGTTTCACAATTTCATGGAGGTAGGCAATGTGCATATCGCGTAAGCTTAGTTGATTGATTGTCTGGTTTTAGACTTTCACTCATTTGGATAAACTTTTTTTCGAAATCAAACAGGTTGAATATCTTCCTGTAATCTATCCCAGTGAAAAGCAAAAGCAGAATGCTGTGCGTCTCTCACAGAAGGTGTGTGTTGGTGGATATAACTATATATGGAGATTACTTTTCTACAATTTTTGCTTATTTTGTGGTGAAAAGTAGTCCTCATGGTGTACTTATGAATACAGACTAGTCATGCAATTGCAACATCTTTGAATGTCGTCCAAACATCCCATTCTTTTGCGGACTTGATGCTACTCAACAAAGCAACTGAGTTAAAGCTGGTATGTGCAGCTCATGAGTGGTTTTGCTCTCTTGGATATCTTTTCATTTTCTCTCTGATCTATGTCTCATAGTTTCTTCACAATTACACTGAGCCACAAATCATGTATTCTTGTCCATGGAAGCTTGAAAATAACTTCCATGTCAGGAATCAGTTCTTCTGGCTGATCATTTATTTCATCTTAAATGTTCTGTTGCAGGAGAACCCCTCAAATTACATGGTTGAAATGGCAAGAGTTGAGTCGGTAAGTTTATCATCTAAACACCACAAAAATTTGTTGCTTCTCGTTTACATTGAGGAGAACCATATCTTTCATTATGGTTTTCGTAGGGTTCATGAAACTGTAGATAAATATGTTGAACCTCACTATTTTGATGGTGTCCGGTATATATGTTCATTCAATGTCCCTATTTTCGTCTCCCTAGTGATTATGTTGCTCTGTGTTTGTTCCTTCCAGCTATTCCATGTAAGCAGCTTAGAGGCAACGCGATTTTTGGATACATTTGTTTCCATGATTCCGGACTCGAGGTAATGACTTTTCTCCTCTAAGTAACCACAAAAGTGATATTACTATCTCTTTCGGCTTTCCAGTGCATAAAATATCAGGTTTCCCTACGACCTCAAGAATTTTATCCATTTTGCAGTGGACGTGTTAGGCTACATGACTTTCTTCGGGGTCTTAAACTGAAACCTTGCCCTCTTTCTAAAAGGGTTAGTTAAGATAATAGTAAAAGTTTCTTCTTTATGGGTCGCTATGGTTGTGCTCTTATCATCCGTATGATGATTTATGCCTTGAGAAAGTTACTTATACAAGCATACTGCTGTAGATATTTGAGTTCATCGATGTGGAGAAGGTCGGATCAATCACTTTCAAACAGGTAATTTGAGGATTTTTATATGAATCAGTATCTTTCCAAAGATATAATAAACCTTCGTAGAAAATCTTAGTATATAATATCTGATACATCTTGCTTCTTCTGCTGCTGATTGGCCTGCAGTTCTTGTTTGCCTCGGGCCACGTGTTGACACAGCCGCTTTTTAAGCAAACATGCGAGCTAGCCTTTTCCCATTGCGATGCAGATGGAGATGGCTATATTACAATTCAAGAAGTAGATTCAGTGCTCTTTAATTCTTCACACCTCTTTTCCATATTTGTTTTTGTGTTCTTATGAGTTTTTCTTATATATTTTTGGCTCAGCTCGGAGAAGCTCTCAAAAACACAATCCCAAACTTGAACAAGGACGAGGTAAATGTAAAATTTGAGCAGAATCAAAATTTCCAAATCTCTGAAAAGATGTATAGCCTAATGATTTGGTTAACCTCATGTTTCAGATTCGAGGAATGTACCATTTGCTAGACGACGACCAAGATCAAAGAATCAGCCAAAATGACTTGTTGTCCTGCTTAAGAAGAAACCCTCTTCTCATAGCCATCTTTGCACCTGACTTGGCCCCAACATAACACAGAGAGACAAAATGGCTGGCTAAGATTTGTGGTGCGATGATTGTAAACTTGTCTTTGTGGTATATTATTATACCTTTTGTTTTGTCTTCATATTTGATTTCAGCTAGTAAAAAGAAGGGACTGCTATGTTTTTAGCCTATATATATACCCTCCTCCAACATGGATCCATCCTTTTGAGTGTTGGACTATAACTGCTTGTCGTTTTCCACCCCAAAAAACGCTATGGTGTTTGCTCCTCTAGTTCTGAGCAAACTTTGCTGTATTTGTTTTTTTGTCATTTTTGGGGTTACATTACATATGTATTATTCCAAATCTCGATTGTATTCAGTGGAAATTTTATTTTAAAATTATTTTACCCAAACTCGTATAATAAAACCATATAGTTAACTTTTTTTGACATCTGAAATCCAATTAAATTATTATACTATTTGCGTAGTGCAAGAATAAAAAAAGCCCAGGTGGGGAAAAGCTGACGCAAGCATAGTTTATAGATAAAATTAATTAATGGATTAAAAAACAAATTAAAACAAAAAAAAAGGGAACCACGAGAATCAGAAGATGAAATAAAGACCGTTGGATGAAAGAGCATAGGGCGGTGCACAGCACGCTCTGTGGTCCCCTTAACAGAGGAAGTGAATCTCCTAATCCTCCTTATTACAACAGGACCCATGTGCCCGACATGTGTCGGTACCTCAACTGGGAAGTGCCAACTCTCTCCCCAATGGCCAATTCTAATATCTCCTTCACAGTCTCCAATTAACTTCATTTTCCTAATCCTCTTTATCCGACATTTTATTTTTTAATCACAATTCCTTAATCATACTTACACAAATGTAGTACTCCATTAAACAAAGGTTATATTCTACTTATTGGCTAACCAAATATTATATGGTTTTTCTTAGTCGTTGATTTGTACTTTGTATATTTGTTATTTAGAGAGATTCATATAAGTGGATTCCAATGAATGCGCAAATGTTATTGAGGGGCTATTGATTTATAACTCCCCCAAATCACGCGTCTACAGAAAGTTAACCAACTAATAATGATTTATGGTGGATGAAGAGCTTCATCTATAGTTACTCGATGAATTTTAGTACTATATGATTTTGTTATAACTAAAAAATCATTATTAACTATCATGCCTAAGATTCTCAAACATCAGTCGGAATTATTTTAAAGAATTTTACATTAAATTCACCCTTTTCAACAATCTAGTTCAGAAATAAATGTATCGTCCATTAGTACTCTCTATGGTTAAAAAATGGACTATACGGGGTTTTTTTTCCTATCTTTTACACATTTATTTGTAATTAATAGTATAACTTAGTAATTCACACATAAATTGCTTTAGTGGCTAGATTGTCTAAGTGATCCTTTTCAGCTACCTTATGACCTTACCCACATAGAAACACAATTATTCAAGCGAGAAAAACGCTTTTGGGATACAGTACTGGATTTATTGGTAATCGGAGAATATAAATGGGAATAGACCAAACATAATTACTGATGCATGAAAGTGCATAAACAAAAATTTGCATGGCAGTCACGGGCATCATCTTTCACAGACTAAAATGCCAGAAGCTTCAAACTCCCACCAAACCTAAGAAAGCCAAACCAACATCACAAAATTGGTAGAAACAGTAGAAAACAAAAGGAGTAGGTTTCTGGATAACAAAGGAATCTGTCCTTTTCTAAGTTTCTTTAGGTGCATTCACAAATTACAAACATGTTTTATATATTTTTTAAAAATCAGTAACAAACAAGTAGATATCAATTAGCATGTAGATTCAAAATATAGTGAATTAGTGATTATATACGCTAGCATTAAGTAGATGGTGATAAGATAATGATACAAAGATATGAATTAAAAGAAGAAAAAAAAAACACCTAAAGAAGTGAATATAATAGGCATATACATATGAGGAAAATGAAAACAAAAGGAGCGAAAAATAGATTTAACCTAAAAGAGGAAGTAAAGAGGTTATAAGAGGTAAGAAAAGTAGGACCATATAATAGCTATATTGTAGAATTTTATTATTTGGAGATATGGCAATTTTTGTGAGGGTCCCATGAAGACTAAAGTGTGGAGCACGATTTATCTTTGTAATTAATAAAATAATAAATATATTATTATTGTCTCGGGATTTTTCGATTGATGAGAAAAAGTAAGAGGTGCGTTTTCGAATTATCATTGGCTAACGTTTGTACGTGACTGTACGGACGACGTTGATGTATTTCTAATATTGTACTCTTTTTTCCCACCCTTATTTCTCTAATTCTTGTACATTAACCCCAAACTAATTTTACAAACACATTGGTGTTTAATCATTGTGAAATTTTGATTTATCTAAAATACACTTTATATGTTATGATTTTGCATGAGCTTATGACTGGTAAACTCATGAGATTTCCATATCACCATGTTGGAAGTTACTAACCATACATCTTTTAAATGCAAATTCACATCATTCCTAGACTGCTAGACAGACATGTACTTACTTATACAAGGTTTTTCTAATCTAATGGCAACAAAGAAACTTGTGACTAAACGCATACGTATCTCTCATATAGTGTAGACTAGAACTCTACGTATCTCTCATATAGTCATATTTTTAAAAAAATTATACTTTGGGATCTCGAAGCGAAAATTAGATTAGTTTATATGATTATGTACAAAAAAAATCGGATATTACTACCACTTAAAAATAATTGTAGTGGTCAATCATATCTAAAATTAATCGCAGTGAACAAAAACCTGAAGCATAGCCTGGTTCTATCTTACTTTCGATGTGACACATTACTAACACGATTGTTTTAATCTATAGGACGAATCCTTTAAGTAATGTATAGTTGGTTCAGTTACGTTAGATACTTTTTGTTTTGGATTTGTCTCAACCAGTTAAGAAGTGATCGTATTTACTAGTGGTATACGATGATGTTTCTTTAAATCTGAATTGGGTCTACAAAATACATAACTAAACTTCAAACCGGGTTTATACTTTATACAAACACGAAAATATAAAGATAGAGACAATTCACCAGAGAAGATGTGTATTTATATAAAAATTATCCATACAGATTTTCGGACCTATCTGTTTGATATTTAATATATATAAATACGTTAACATATTTCACCAGAGAAGATGTGTATTTTTCGAAATAATTAGTTTGTGTGGTCCTCCTCCCGATATAGATAAAAGATCATTAGATATCGATTAACAATTTTATCTCCAAAAAAGGATATTTTTTTGGTGCCACTAGCTAGACAAGACGTTCGATAAGCTGAATTATTATTGGATTTCTAAGTTACGTTTTCTTTAGTAATCCGAGGGACCAAAAATAGCAAATGCCTCTTTAGACACGTCGCTACTTAACGCCATTGCCCCATTGTCTCTGTACTAGCCTCCAAATATTTGGATTAATGGTCACTTAGGTAATGAGGAAATTGTAGTATTTTGTAATGTGGTTTTGTCCAACTTATAAAAACTTACAATTGCAAGTAATTAATTATTCACATGGAGATGTAAGATTATGTCATATAACTAAAAACACAATTTAAGAACAACAATAAGAAACAATGGACAAACAAGCATAGAAAATATACAAATCAAATGAATTTTATCTGTTGGGATGGAAAGATATTATAAAAATTGATTAAAACCAATATAGTTGTATTACTCACAGGTAAGAAAAAACGATATTCTTATTTTTCATATCAATTACAAGTGGGGGCATATAGGTACGAGAGAGTGTTTGTGTCCACATTAAAAACAAAAAAAGATTTTTGTTAGAAGAAATTTAATAAAAATAATTTGACAGGCATTTCCATCCAACTAGATATTTATGGGAGGGAAAAAGATGTGTATGTAAAAATGTCCATATGTATCAAAATATGCTATTTTTGGTCTTTCTTAAGGCTTTTTTCCAAAATAAGTAAAGGATGAGGTTTCAAGCGTCCATCATATTTGCGACACATATGACTGACTATTTAGCTCCTCCCTCTTTCTTTCTCTTATTTTATTATCTTTCTCCAAGAAATAAAATAGAAAAGAAAATATATATGGTTTCACAAACACCATTACCATAACTACAACGAGAAGAGGATCTTTTTTAAGGAGAAAAGCAGAGAGAGAAGAGACGAGTGTGTGAAGTTTTTTTGTCTTTTGTTTCTTTTATTACACACAAATAGATGAAACGAGGAAAGCTACTTCTTTTGCTACTTCCATAAAAAGGTTCTTCCTTTCGCAGAGAATCAACTTTGATCATCTTCTTCCTTCTCTTTCTTTCTTCTTCTCCCTCCAGTAATGCTTATATAGTCTCCTCCTATATCTCTACCTATACATACACAAACCCTTTATCCTCGAAAGCTTCCTCCTGGTTAGGTTTTTATCAAACCCTTTTAGCCAATCGGTAAGATCTCTTCGTCATGATCTTTTCTTTTTTCTTTTGCTTTGTACTCTGATGGATCTATAAACTTATATGGGTTTGGTTTCATTTGGTTCGATTTGATGTGTTTGGTTTCTTTGTCCTAAATCTCATGAAAGGAGGTTGCATCCTTCAATTAAACCGATAACAAAAGTTTCCATTACAGACTTATAGATCAGATACTTTAGATTGTTTTGCTTTTTGGGTACTTAATCTTTCGTTGACTTCATCAGTCTTCTCCCACCCAAACAAAAAAGTCATATTTCGATCATATCTTCATTTTTTTAACCTACTCTCTTTGATTCATATATGAAATGGGTTGTTTTATGTGTGTGACTAATCTTGTTATTGAGGTGGTTGCACCATTGATCTACCGTTTTCTTCAATTTTTGAAAAAATAATTTTATTTTTTTTCTGTGTGCAAGGGAAATTAACTAAAGAAGAAGATATGGTGAGGGGCAAAACTCAGATGAAGAGAATAGAGAATGCAACAAGCAGACAAGTGACTTTCTCCAAAAGAAGGAATGGTTTGTTGAAGAAAGCCTTTGAGCTCTCAGTGCTTTGTGATGCTGAAGTTTCTCTTATCATCTTCTCTCCTAAAGGCAAACTTTATGAATTCGCCAGCTCCAAGTACGTTCTTTTTGTCTTTCTTACAAATCATCCATAGAAAGAGAGAGAGAGAGAGATCTCATTAACCTCTCTATTTGTATCTTAATTTTTTTTGGTTTATATATGGATTTGATTGGCCTTTTGTGGAATCACATCTCTTTGACGTTTGCTTTGAGAGGTGTGTTTAAATGAGTTTCTTGGTTTCTGCAAAATTAGGGCTATTATTAAAGTAGTATCAAGTACATATACCCTCTTATTTATTGTTTTTTTATTTCCGCTAGTATATCATCTTGTTTAATCATCTGTCTCTCTCTTTCTCAATTAGTTTCTCAAGTTATGATATAAATAAAATGTGCTCTTTCGTAGCCAATTTACACTTGTTATATATTTGATCTTCTTAGAGATCATGATCACATAGTATTAATAAAACAACTTTCAATTAGTATTCTTTTGGTTTGAACTAATCTTTGTCTTGTTATTGCTTTAAGCAAAACATGTTGTTCTAATTTCTAAGTGATGATTAGGAAGTTGTTTCATCATTCCTGATTTATTAATCCCTCATGCTTCATTTCATGCTCATTCCTAATTTAGTTCAATTTGTTTGAATATTTGTTCCTGATTTTGACATAGAAACTCAAAGCTAGCTAGCCAAACCTAAATGTTGATTGTTTTTGAGAATCAAAAGAGTTTTATCTTGTACTGTTAGGTAGTAGGGAAACCAAACTTACTTTTGATGAATCATTACTTCTGTAAATGAAAATGCCAGCTTTTGATCAGATGTTTCAGACATTTGGTCCATTTGGGAAAGTACTTCTTTCTCTCGAACCTACTAAATATAAAGATAAGACCTCACATGTTTTTGATTTTCTAAAATAGGGGGAAAAAGTACAAGACTTTTCAAGCTATGTCCTTGATTAAGTCTAGTGATATCTTCAATAAGAAATGTTTTGAGAACACCATTGGGATCTAAATTTGATCTCTGATGATTTACTTTAATGTTCCAATTATATATGTTTTTGACAGTATGCAAGATACCATAGATCGTTATCTGAGGCATACTAAGGATCGAGTCAGCACCAAACCGGTTTCTGAAGAAAATATGCAGGTTTATTCTTTATGATCTTCTTGCCTATATATCAATTCTTGCTAATTAATACTTTTACTATATAATATCAAAGAGCGGTAATGAATATAACCACAATATGTATATAATCTCAAGGTCACAGGATCAAGTCACATATTTATAATTAGGATATATATGTACATGCAATAACATTTCTGTGATATAACCAACAGCATTTGAAATATGAAGCAGCAAACATGATGAAGAAAATTGAACAACTCGAAGCTTCTAAACGGTTTGTGATATATACATATATACAAACACATTATTCATCACTTGTATATATCTATTTCATGATGCATAGGAGAGTTTGATCAATTAGTGTTTTGTTTTTGTAATCAGTAAACTCTTGGGAGAAGGCATAGGAACATGCTCAATCGAGGAGCTGCAACAGATTGAGCAACAGCTTGAGAAAAGTGTCAAATGTATTCGAGCAAGAAAGGTATGTGTATATATTTATCTGTTATATCTCCACATTATAAGTATTGTTCGAATCATCTTCTGAAACCACTCATAATTATAACTCAATTTCTCATCTCTTTTAGACTCAAGTGTTTAAGGAACAAATTGAGCAGCTCAAGCAAAAGGTAAAGTAGTTTTTATGAGTGTATATAAACAGATATAAGTATGTATGCAAATTGTGTAATATTCCAAGTAAGTAAGCCTCTTGTGCTTGCTTTTTACAAATTGGAATCTAAAACTTTTGCAGGAGAAAGCTCTAGCTGCAGAAAACGAGAAGCTCTCTGAAAAGGTATAATATATTCTTATGGGTCTCAAGTTAGGGTTGCACATTCGTTTTTTTATTCGGTAAAGATAAGAAAGTTGGGGTTCTTTTTGGGGGTTATTAGGTTAGGAGAGTCCTTACTAGTTTTTCTTGGTTATCTTCAATCATCAACCTTCTTTAATTTATGTATTGTTCTATATATCTTCTAATTTGCATCTATTAATTTTGTGTAATAATTCTATTTGAATGCAGTGGGGATCTCATGAAAGCGAAGTTTGGTCAAATAAGAATCAAGAAAGTACTGGAAGAGGTGATGAAGAGAGTAGCCCAAGTTCTGAAGTAGAGACGCAATTGTTCATTGGGTTACCTTGTTCTTCAAGAAAGTGATCTCCACTCAACAAAAAAAACAAAAAAACAAACTAAGTAAAAACAGGTTTAGCAGTACTGAGAGTGTATAAGGACAAGTAACAAAACTCTAAAGCTGCTTCTCTCTTGTTGTCTTATTTCTCTCTCACTCTCTCTCTCTCAGTCACTTCTTTAATGATTCTGAACTGCTTGTGTTATGTATCTATGTTCTTACACTTGCCTCTCTAGAATGTAATTTTGATTATGTTTTGTTTTCATGTATCAATTTAGCTTTCTTCCCTCAAAATCATAAAATCAGGAATATCTGTACTATATAACTTACTGGTTTCTCAAGTCGAGAGACTAGAGGTCTAGAACTTCCCAAACTGGTAAAAAAATATAAAGAAAATTATGAGAGCACATTAAACATTATCCATTGGCCAAAAATCAATAACTGCATCATTTCAGATGAAGAGCTGATACACGACAACGGTGGCAACTCTACAATACAAAGATCGGTCTAGTAGCATGTGTGACTGTCTTGGAAGAAGTTGCGTCCCCCCCAAGCAAGTTCAAAAGATCACCGGGAGAGGAGATTTAGGGCATAAATCCAAATGTTGTAGAGGCTTTTAGCCCATCAAAGAAAAAAAAAACATTATACGCATAATCCAATATTTCAAATCGTTTAGAATCTTTAGATAATAGAGATACATGATTGTGATATGACATGTGCCGTTAACATTTATATGGGCCCATGAATTTATTTTGTAATGGCCCACTTATAAAAGGGCCTACTTTGCGATAACAGCCCATAAATATAAGAGAGTATTAAAAACTTAAATTCTAGTATGTAAAAA
>Ga0041059_1000218_pt1 | contig 38393 bp, 39 predicted proteins | sample AraColnosormetaG_FD_56232 | JGI IMG/M metagenome (GOLD analysis project Ga0041059, IMG submission 56232) | Arabidopsis roots microbial communities from North Carolina, USA - Col MF nosort | ecosystem: Host-associated > Plants > Roots > Unclassified | place: USA: North Carolina | collected...
TTTTTTTTTTTTTTTTGTTGTTGATTACAACATAACACCTGATTTTTAATCATTTGTAGAGCTTTGCTTTTTCTTGTTAAAGTTGAATTCATTTCACCGACACCTTCTAGACCTTAAGAGGACGTAACTTCGCACCCACACTTAATTAATTAATTAATCACAAGACCAACAGATTTTTTTGTCACTTGCCAACACACCCGGAGACTTATATGTAATCAAATTCATGGTTCTACAACAATAATTCATAAGTTTATTAGGGTATGTTATGTGTATATATTCTCATACACACATGGACCACATGGTTAGCTTAATTATTTGATGCAAAGAACAAATAAAAGTAGCCACCGTAATTGTCTTATTTAAAGCTTAATTGACCAAAGCACTTGTAATTACTAGTGGTCACCTCCCTCGCATTATTACCTAATTACAGTACTTAAATACTAACAGTTGGGTTTTGTTAACTAAGCTAGAAAAATAAAATTTCAGACAGAACACAAATATTTATATCTTCATTTACATAAACCAAAAAAATAAAGTCTTACAGGAATCAAAGAACTGTATATGAAATCAAATTTAAAAAGAAATGAAAATTGAAACAATGGAGTAATAAAAAGAAAATGAAGAAAAAACTAAGAATGTGATTCCATTATTTTGTTTACTATATTTAGAAAGTAATTTTCCAGATCTTAAATCTTGGATCAACCTTACACTTAGCGGCGGAAGTCGTAGCCGTCGTCGCCTTCTTTCCCGTCGGAGCCACCACTTTAATCCCTTCACAAGTAACCCTAATTCCTGATTTAGGAGTTTTTAGAGCTCCCATCTTCACTTTCACCTTCGAGTTCAAAACAATCTTAATCGCCACTGCTTTCTTCGCCTTCAGATCTCCTTTCAGCTTACCCGCCGAGATCTCATCGAGTTCATCCGGAGGACTTCCGATCGTACTTCTAAGCGTAGTCGTGTTCTTCTTCCCGTGAGAAAACGCCGCGATCGTTCCTTTACCAATGACTACGTCATCATCTCCTCCGGTGGATGCTTTGTAGAGTGTGATGTCGGTGACGTCGTAGATGAATCCAACGTTTTTGTTAGGGTTTCTGGCGATGACGGAGAGGGAAATGGCGGTGGTGAGGCGAACGGCGGATGTGAAGTTGAGAGTGGAGATTTTGAGTTCAGAGACGGTGAAGCTAGGTCGTTGAGGACGGTAGATTAGGTATACGACGGCTGATGCGGCGGCGACGATGAGGAGTAAGAGGATGATTACGAATATCGTCCAGCAACAGCAACGGCAGCAACATCCACGGGTATGGCTAGTACGACGACGACCAGCTGGTGGACGGTAAGCGGGACGATTTGCGTTGTAGAGCTGAGCTTTGTTCGCCGGGAAAGTTGGATTGGTGGTTGGGGCACCGCCACCGACGATGGCGGGAGGTTTTGATGCAGGGTAAACTCTGTCGTCTGTCATAATCGGAGATTGAGATTTGAGAGAGAAGAGGATTTGATTAGAGAGAATGAATAATAATAAGGGTAAGATTTAGGAGATGTGTGTCTTCTTTATAAGAGATTATGATTTGTTGAGATTTAGAGTTAATGGGTGATTAGTTTAATAATTAGTGTAAGATTAGTGGAGAAGGAGAGAGGGGAAGCGAAGAGGACCGACACAGAGAGTGACAGCTCAACGCGGGACTAGAGCTTACACGCGTTCACACCAGCGCGTAGATGTCACGCGTGTAGAGTATTATAGGGTGCAAGGAGAAGTCACGAGAGTCCAGTTGTTATTTGCTAAGCATTTTGGGAGAAAATGTGATAAATATGTTTTAATCATTTATCTTAATTCTTATATACCAATTTATTGCTATAATATGATTACTTACACATTCCAGTTGGCTAAAATGAAAGCTTTGTATAGAAAAAGATAGAAAACATAATTTGTGAGCTGAAACGTGAATTCGAACACCAAACATTTTACTTTGTATTGAAGCAAAGATAGATGATAATCTTTTTCGAATAAAAAAATAGCTGATGCTTAGTCCTTTCTATATATAATTTTGATCTAAAATAGCTAATTTATAGGATCAAGCAATGTTATAAATTTTGGATTAGTTAAGATAAATGCAGCAAATACGTGATAAGAAAAAAGTTCCTTTAAATTAGACAAAGATTAAAAATATATATATATATATATATATATATATATATATTTACGGGATCGTATCCGCCACCAAAGAAAAAGCATTTCTCACGTATGTTTACTGTTTAGAATGGAGCAAATAGAATAACAACATTGCATATGCATGTGATTGATCTCTTCCTTTAGTATTACGATTATGAAATGTAAGAAAACTTTAATACCGTATAAACGACAAGCCGCGTGAAGCCTGTAGTGAAACGTGGAGATGGGTAACACCCGCACATATTTAATTGTCGGAATTGGGCTTTTTCATTACATAATAATTCACATGCATGACAATAAGACTTCCAATGTAATAGAAGGGCCCAGGTTCATCCGTTTCTAACTTCTCCTGCAAGCAATCAGAGAGATTGCCTAATACAGAGTTTACACGATTGGTTACGCAGAGGAATTGTTTAAAATCTCCCAAATTTATCCGCCTTTGATCTGGATTCTCTGTCGATGTCTATACACTCGCGTTTAAACTTAGACAAACATAAGTAAGAAAAGCACAGAACATAACTTTCTGTTTTGAATTAATTACTTGTAAATCAAGAAATTCCTAAAACAGAGGAAAAAGTGTCTGTAACGCAGCAACTACAGAATGAAATATACAAGCCCAGGATTCTTGGACAACAAGTTAGTATTCTCTAGTCCTCTTTCAAAGAACTAACATAGCTTGATTGTCTGAAGAGGTGATCACAGAGACACTGAGACAAACAGATATAAAATAAGGGATACATTTACATGCATTTTGTAACTTTGTACATGCATTGTTATTGGATCAATGGAGATTAATTTAATTCCTTATACCAGTAACTAGCAAACAATCCCTAATCTTAAGCTAAATCTTCGTAAGTCTTAGGTATAATAAGCCTAACGGTTTACCCTAGGAAGTGCTTCTAAGGGTTATTCCAGAAGGACCAGAAACAGAGTTACCATTCAAGAAGATTCAGTCCCGGATATAGGTGAAGACAACTCGGAACCGACATTAAGATCTCTTTCCCTAAAGCCGATTTGACGAAACAGTTGACGAACTTCAAAGCATCTCAAGCACTCAACTTCATACACAACCTTTATCCCAAACGCAACAAGAAGTTGTTTGTCTTGTGTAGTTATGAGCACTATGCTCCCTGGACCAAAACAGTTAAAATATTCTGCAAGAGCATCTAACTGTTCGAGTTTGTCGACATTGTTAGCCACAAGTAGAACTTTCTGACTCATGAGCCTTTTTTTTATCAACCCTGAGGTCTTCATCCTCGAGTACCCTCCTTGAATCCTGATAAGAAACTCGTCTCTTAGATTCGACATTTGACAATCGTGAGGGATCCCTTTGACGTTTTCGAGAAAACAATGACTTTGGAATTTCTTAAAGATCTTTTGATAAACGTATCTAGCTAGAGCTGATCTTCCATTACCTCCTCTTGCCCAAATTCCAACCACTCTCACACCTTCATTAGAATCCAAATCCAACAATGGATACAACTCTTTCATGCGTGCATCAAATCCAAGTTGGTTATTGATGCTCTCACTTGGTGGTGTTACCGAGAATAACATGTCAGAAATTCTCTTGGTTATCTCATCGAGTAGCTTCGAGTCATCTTCGCTATAACAGAGGAAAGAACGAACTTGATTCAACAAAACCACTTAGGATTCAAATTGTGATAATAAAACAAAGATAGAAAAGTACCAATCACGAGAACAATGGCCGGAGATACTGGCCAAATTGGTCAGAGCTTGTCTCCATGACACCACAGTCTCATAATTTTCCCTTCCTTCATGTTTCCTAAACTGTTTAGCGACCTGTTCGATTTGTCTTCTCACATGAGCAGGCTCGACGTTGTAAAAGATTGGCATAACGATGATGGAACCCTTCTTTTCGACATCCATGATCATCACTAGCTCTTGGAGACACCAGGGAGACGCAGAGTAATTCTTTGAGATAATCACAACGGCGATTTTGGAGTTTTCGATCGCGGCGAGGAGATCTGAAGCAATCCGACGACCACTCTGGAGTTCAACGTCGTCTTTGAAAGTTCGAATACCCATTTCAATGAGTTCTTTGTAAAGAAAGCTAATGAAGGTCCTGCGAGTGTCCTTGCCTCTGAAACTCAGAAAGACGTCGAACTTTTGTGGAGTAGCTGAAGAAGAAGACGATGATGAATACATTGGACTGAATCAAAATAAACATCGGTTTTTTTACTTTCAAACTTTGGAAGATGATAGATGGCTTGATTTGAGAAGTTAGCGAAAGAGAGCAAAGCTCAATAGTACATATAGATTCAGATAGCATAATAATTAAAATTTCCAAGAAAGTGTTGAGAATTTACCAAGAAAAGGTTATTAAAAGTCATGAAACTGAAAGGGTCCAAAGAATAAAACCTACGTATCGCTTATTCGATCAATATTCGAATTGGCGATCTACGTGTTAATGCTTTGATGATCAGTCATCAGATGATGTAACTCCAATTCTATTTCTAGAAAATCTTAATATATATTTCACCATTGAGACTTTTTCTAAGATATAAGGGAACGTGCAATCCTAAGAGTATACTGCACGGAATAAACGGTCGGTGATGGTTGAATAGTTTTGATGCTGAGCAAACGGAAAAACTGTGGTCAGTGCTACGTAAATATATTAATTACTATTTATTCTTTATTATGAGTTGTCATTGGTAACGTGGAGGACCTAAAAAAAATTCGAAGTGACTTTAGCCAAGGATTGAATGTTTCATCATGAGGTCATAACGGATTTAGCTTATGTAGACTTGTAGTGATTCCACATGTTGCTGAAGTGAAAAACCCAAATCTTCAAACGTTTTGCCAACTCGGCTCCCGTGTCTTTAACATGTCGCATCACCATCTACAGCTTACCACGTCAGCTTCCACGTCTCTATCAGCTTGTTTTCCATCTAGTCTGTATTCTTTAATCCATTCTCATATATCATATACTTTTGTTTTTTTAGTACTTTTATAGTCTACTATTGTTTCAACAAATGATAGTCAGAAAAATAAAATGATAAATTTAAAACATAGCCAATGTAAAATATAGCATTTTCAACACATAATAATATACCTTCAGTGTGAATGCATTAATATTTGTCCATTTCTCTGTATCTGCAGCGGTTTCAAGCAGGTATGTGTCCCCTGTTTCTGCTACTTCTATTTTCGTTGGCCAGTAAGATTAAATGGCTATTCGTTTATAACTAGACTAATTTTCCCTTTTCCATAAATCTTGGATATTTAGAAGAGATGATTATACAGACTTACAGAGATAAACCTATAAGTAGATAAGAGATAACACACAATACCATTGTGTACTCCATGACCAAAACTGTGCGAAAGAAATATAAAAGATGGGCTTTGTTGATACCTACGTTTATAAGCGTTGACGCACATGCATTATCATTGAGGAAACCAAACAAGATGTAAGGGAATATAATACAGGTGTTTTATCTTTGGGATGCTTCCACGATATCTTTATCTTCTAATGCTTCCATAATCTTCCAAACTTCCTTTATGTCTTTACCTTGCTTTGCATTGAGTTTAAGCAGTGTAGCTTCCCACTCCTCTTTATCTCTACCAGTTAAAAACGAACCAAACAGTCTAATGGTCACAGGAAGAAACCCTGCAAGCTGAACAGCACGAACTGAGAGGCGTTCAAAATCAGGAGAAGGATATGGCTGCTTGAAAGCAAAACGTGAGAAGAGTTGGAGAGCTTCATCATATCTTAGAGAACCAACTTCATACACATGATTCACTCCTGATTGCACAAGCAAACTTTTTTCTTGAGTGATTAGAATGACTCTACTTCCTGGAGCAAACCAGTTGGCGTTCTCCGCGATCCACTTTCCTTGTTCAATGTTGTTCACACCATCAGCTATCAAAAGAACTTTCCGGTGTTTTTGCTTTGCTTCCGCCATTTCATTCATCTCATGATTCACACTTCTAAGATCTTCCCCTTCAAAGTTTTCTGACGGTAGAAGCATTTCTTTCATGTTTTCGACGTTTTCTAGGAAAACATGCGCCTGAAATTTAACAGAGATCTCTGCATAAGTGTACCTTGCAAGTGTTGTCTTTCCCACACCTGAACTACCCCAAATACCAATGGTACGAACCTTTTCGTCAGATTCTAAAGCCAACAACGCATACAATGCTTTCATGTGACGGTCCATTCCTGCAAGGCCTTTGAAATCGCTTGATGCAGAGGACAGAAACATAAGCCTAATGTCATCAGCAATCTGCTTGATCCGGTGTGTTCCGTGCATCACCGCAAGATTCCGAGAAAACGAGTACTGTGCAGCTATGTTGTCCAGTTTGGCAATTGCAGTCCTCCAAATTTTGGCTCTCTCAGGAAATATTTGAGAGACTTTTTCCACATCCAAAGGGTGTTTTGTGAGGAAGACTGGTATGACAGTGAGTGAACGTTTCTCTTGAAACTCAATTATTACAATGAGCTCTTCAAGGAACCCAACTGAAGAAACTTCTTCATCAGACGTCATGACAACTGCAACTTTGGACTCTGTCAAAGCCTCAAGCGTTCGTAGATCAATTGGTTTGAAGCTACTCTCCTTCCAGCTTTCGGATTTAAAAGCTTTGATACCATTTCGTGACAAATCATAACCAAAATCAACGTCAAGAGCTATCTTACCGCTGAAACTCAAGAACACATCCAACTCTCTTCCAGCCAACAAAAAAGAATAAGAAGTAGACATTCACTTTTTTGTTTTAGCAGCAACTAAATAAACAAAGATTACAAAGTATATTTCTTTTTTTTTTTGTGTCAGTGTGTGTGTGCATTCTATACCATTTGAAGGAAATGAAGATAAGGTACCAGGCCATTTAGCGTTGACTTGTCACTGTAAAGCTGTAAAGTCCGTCAACCACTAGATTTAAATGAGCACAAAAGTTCCACATTTTCCTACTTGTGCAATTTCCCCGAAAAGAAAAGAAGATGATGTTGTTCAACAAGTCGTCCTTAATGCATAAAACTCCAGAGAACAAACCTTTTAGACGACCTTGATTGATTTTTCAACAATGGTGTCCTCCTCTGCACCTCGTGTATCGAAGTACGACGTCTTCCTCAGCTTCCGTGGAGAAGACACCCGCAAAACCATCGTCAGTCATTTATATGCAGCACTTGATAGCAGAGGCATTGTTACTTTCAAAGATGACCAAAGGCTTGAGATAGGCGATCACATTTCCGATGAACTCCACAGAGCACTAGGGAGTTCGAGTTTCGCTGTTGTTGTTCTCTCCGAGAACTACGCTACTTCGAGATGGTGCTTATTGGAACTTCAACTGATAATGGAGCTTATGAAGGAGGGAAGACTTGAAGTCTTTCCCATCTTCTATGGAGTAGATCCTTCCGTGGTGAGGCATCAGCTAGGAAGTTTCTCTTTAGTAAAGTACCAAGGTCTTGAAATGGTGGATAAGGTTCTCAGGTGGAGAGAAGCTCTTAACCTAATCGCCAATCTTTCAGGCGTGGTTTCAAGCCACTGGTAAGCCTCGTTTTCTTGTTTACACACATTTATCACTTTGTTTAGCAGCACACTGGAAAGTTGAATTATAATTTTCCTGCTCAATTTCAATATTATTAGTGTTGATGAGGCTATAATGGTTGGAGAAATTGCTAGAGATATTTCAAGACGTGTGACATTGATGCATAAAATAGACTCTGGAAATATTGTTGGGATGAAAGCTCACATGGAAGGTCTTAATCATCTCTTGGATCAGGAATCCAATGAGGTTCTCCTGGTAGGAATCTGGGGAATGGGAGGAATTGGGAAAACCTCCATTGTTAAGTGTCTCTATGACCAGCTCTCACCTAAATTTCCAGCTCATTGTTTCATAGAAAACATTAAGAGTGTTAGTAAAGACAATGGCCATGATCTAAAGCATTTGCAAAAAGAATTGCTCTCCAGTATCCTCTGTGATGATATTAGGTTATGGAGCGTGGAAGCTGGATGCCAAGAGATAAAAAAGAGACTTGGGAATCAAAAGGTTTTTCTTGTGCTTGATGGTGTGGATAAAGTGGCGCAGGTGCATGCTTTGGCAAAAGAGAAAAACTGGTTTGGTCCTGGGAGCCGAATTATCATAACCACTCGAGATATGGGCTTGCTCAATACCTGTGGAGTAGAAGTCGTTTATGAGGTTAAGTGCTTGGATGATAAGGATGCCCTCCAGATGTTTAAACAGATTGCTTTTGAAGGAGGACTTCCTCCTTGTGAGGGTTTTGACCAACTCTCAATCCGAGCTTCTAAGCTTGCTCACGGGCTTCCTTCTGCCATTCAAGCCTATGCATTATTTCTCCGTGGAAGGACAGCGAGTCCTGAGGAGTGGGAAGAAGCACTGGGTGCACTTGAAAGCAGTCTTGACGAGAATATAATGGAAATCTTGAAAATTAGCTACGAGGGCTTACCAAAACCACATCAGAATGTATTCCTTCATGTTGTCTGTCTCTTCAATGGAGACACTCTCCAGCGAATCACTTCCCTTCTTCATGGCCCCATACCTCAGAGCAGCCTGTGGATAAGAGTTTTAGCAGAGAAATCTCTCATCAAAATATCAACTAATGGATCTGTTATCATGCACAAGTTGGTCGAACAAATGGGAAGAGAAATTATCCGCGACGACATGTCTTTGGCTCGAAAGTTCCTCAGGGATCCTATGGAAATTCGCGTTGCCCTGGCTTTCAGAGACGTAAGCATCTATATCATCTTTGATCTATTCTTTTAAATTTTCATGCATCCTGACCTGACGAGTTTCTGGCTTTGTGTTTCTTTTGTCTTCTTATCATCAGGGAGGAGAACAAACTGAATGCATGTGCCTACACACGTGTGATATGACCTGTGTGTTATCCATGGAGGCCAGTGTTGTTGGCCGTATGCATAATCTCAAGTTTCTCAAGGTTTACAAGCATGTAGATTACAGAGAGTCGAATCTGCAACTCATTCCAGACCAACCGTTCCTGCCTCGTAGCCTACGGCTATTCCATTGGGATGCATTTCCATTGAGAGCCCTGCCTTCCGGTTCTGATCCATGTTTTCTTGTTGAACTCAATCTGCGTCACAGTGATTTAGAAACTCTCTGGAGTGGAACACCGGTAATCTTTTCTATGATTCTGCATCTTGTGTTTGTGTTTTTGATAGAGCAATGGTGTGAAAACAGAGAATCCTTGCGAGAAACATAATTCCAACTATTTCCATGTGTTGTTGTATCTTGCTCAGATGTTGAAGAGTTTGAAGAGACTAGATGTGACGGGATCTAAGCATCTCAAGCAACTTCCAGATCTTTCAAGTATCACGAGTCTTGAGGAATTGCTTCTGGAACAATGCACGAGACTGGAGGGCATTCCAGAGTGTATTGGAAAAAGGTCTACCTTAAAGAAGCTTAAGCTATCCTACCGTGGAGGGCGTAGAAGTGCCCTGCGGTTTTTTCTACGAAAATCTACAAGGCAGCAACATATTGGATTGGAGTTCCCAGACGCAAAAGTGAAAATGGATGCACTTATAAACATATCGATTGGGGGAGACATTACTTTTGAGTTTCGTTCAAAATTTAGAGGATATGCTGAATACGTCTCTTTTAATTCTGAGCAACAGATACCCATTATATCGGCGATGAGTCTGCAACAAGCACCTTGGGTCATCTCAGAGTGCAACAGATTCAATTCCCTCCGCATCATGAGGTTCAGCCACAAAGAAAACGGTGAATCTTTCTCCTTTGACGTCTTTCCAGATTTTCCCGACCTGAAAGAGCTAAAACTAGTGAACTTAAACATCAGGAAAATCCCATCTGGGATTTGTCACCTGGATTTACTAGAGAAGCTGGACCTCAGCGGAAATGATTTTGAGAACTTACCAGAAGCTATGAGTAGCCTTTCCCGGTTAAAAACTCTCTGGCTTCAAAACTGCTTTAAGCTCCAGGAGTTGCCAAAGCTAACTCAGGTGCAGACACTTACACTTACCAACTGTAGGAACCTTAGATCATTGGCGAAACTATCTAACACAAGTCAAGATGAGGGAAGATACTGTTTGCTTGAGCTTTGCCTTGAAAATTGCAAGAGTGTTGAATCATTGTCAGATCAGCTTAGTCATTTCACCAAGTTGACATGTTTAGATCTCAGCAACCATGATTTTGAGACATTGCCATCAAGCATCAGAGATCTTACCTCATTGGTAACACTTTGCCTCAATAACTGCAAGAAACTCAAATCGGTGGAAAAACTTCCCTTGTCTCTCCAATTTCTCGATGCACACGGCTGTGATTCTCTCGAAGCTGGTTCTGCAGAACATTTTGAGGACATACCAAACAAGGAGGTGAATACTTGGCTCTTGATCCGTCTCTACTATGATTGATGTAGTTACCCTTTATCATCTCCCTTCTTTTATAGGCACATACACGAAATGACTACTTCCAAGAAACTGAGATGTCGAGTTATGTACTGAAAACTCAAGCCACAAGAAATCGCCAAACCATCCGCCTTCCCAAGATCACACATGCGGTTATGTATGTAGGCATCCCTATCTGCATCACGCTAGTGGCTGCTCTTGTGATTTTACTCCTGCGTGTTTTCAAGTGAAACTCAAGACTCAGCAACAGCTTCCTCAAGACTTAAACTGTGTGCTTTCTTCTGTAATTTACCAGGTAGTAACAAACTTACTACATTTCAAGTCTCCCTTGCTTCTGCTTCTCTCTCTCTTTTCCACTCGCATTTTGGAACTGAGTTCCACTATATCCAAAGAACGCTTCAAGATTTTGTCCATAAACACAAAGAGTAGGCAGATTAGCTTTGCTTTAGATGCTTCAGCTGCCATATAGTTGCTCACTAGATTAGGCTTTTGACGATAGTTTTACTTTGTAAAGTGGATAGGCAGATAACTAGATAAGTGTTTACTTTGTTAAGTGAACAAAATAATAAGTCAATAAGATTAGAAAACTAATATATTAATTAAGCATTAAAAATACTAATGAAGGTGGCGGTACTGCTAATAATGGAGCTGGTGATTTTGTTGGAAAGGTAATGACTTTATAAGAGAGAAAATTGTGAGTGACGGAAATGAAGCATCAAAAGAATACACACACACACATACACACTGTTGAGTATCTATCTGAGAGAATAAGCAAAAGAGAAAAGAGATTTACTTTGTTTTGATAGGCATCCCTTGAGTTCCTGTTCTTCATCTCTTCCTTGAATCCGTAAGGTCTCTCTATCTCCTTCTCTTTGAATCCGTCATTTCTTCGCTTTTTTTTAGAGTGATGTGCTGATTCGGAAATCTTCTGGAAATTTCTTCCCAAGTCAACGCCTTTTAGGACGAAAGTAATGGTGCTGATTTTAGTTGGTCGGAACTTTACTTTTTTTTCTGCCGCGCTCTTCTAATAGTTTGCCCGAAATAGTTCTGAATGTTGCTCTGTTTCTGGGTTTTTTTCCCTTTTTGGATTATCCCCTTCTTTGTCTACTACATCGTCAAAGGTTTTGCTGTTTCCAGGAATAAATATCTTTTGAAAGTTTTATCATTTATAAAGATGTTCTGAATTTGGAGCTTCTTTGACAGACACATGTATCATCAATCTTCTCTGTTGAAGCAGAGAGAGAGAGAGCTAATTGTTGCCTCTGAGTCACATGGATAAGAAAGTTTCATTTACTAGCTCTGTGGCACATTCAACTCCACCATACCTTAGTACTTCCATCTCATGGGGACTTCCAACCAAATCCAATGGTGTGACTGAATCACTGAGTTTGAAGGTGGTAGATGCAAGACCAGAACGTCTTATAAACACAAAGAATATCAGTTTCCAGGACCAGGATTCATCTTCAACTCTGTCCTCTGCTCAATCTTCTAACGATGTTACAAGTAGTGGAGATGATAACCCCTCAAGACAAATCTCATTTTTAGCACATTCAGGTCCGTTTTAAACAACTTTGGGTTCTAGACAACTCACTATGATCTATTATGTTGAAGACGCATGGTGTTTTAGCTTGATCTTTGGTCCCATTTACGAAAGAATCCATCCCTTTGTCCTGAAAATGTTATCTTTCGCTCTCTTTCTTTCAGATGTTTGTAAAGGATTTGAAGAAACTCAAAGGAAGCGATTTGCAATTAAATCAGGCTCCTCCACGGCAGGAATCGCTGATATTCACTCTTCTCCTTCCAAGGTACCCGTATATCTACTACGAGTGACGATAAGCAGTACTTGTGATTGTTTACTGACATCTTGTGTTATACTCTGGTTTCAGGCTAACTTCTCATTTCACTATGCCGATCCACATTTTGGTGGTTTAATGCCTGCGGCTTACCTACCACAGGCAACAGTAAGTATATCCTCCTTGATTACATATGGTGAGGAGAATATTTATGCTAAACCTCATTTTTACTTAAGGTGGACTTGTTATGTAACATTATGCTCTGAAGTAGTTACATATACAGCTATAGAAAGAAATGCCATCCTTAAATGGTGAATTAGTCTTGCAATTTATTTCTCCATTTGAGATTTCAGTTTGCTTAAAAACTTTCTGCAGATATGGAATCCCCAAATGACTCGAGTTCCGCTACCATTCGATCTCATAGAGAATGAGCCTGTCTTTGTCAATGCAAAGCAATTCCATGCAATTATGAGGAGGAGGCAACAGCGTGCTAAGCTAGAGGCGCAAAACAAACTAATCAAAGCCCGTAAGGTATAGTATTTTGGTCAGCGTTTCGGTATCTTACTTTGGTTTAATGACTAAACATAACTCATTATCAAATATCATACAGCCGTATCTTCATGAATCTCGACATGTTCACGCTCTTAAACGACCTAGAGGATCTGGTGGAAGATTCCTAAACACCAAAAAGCTTCAAGAATCTACAGATCCAAAACAAGACATGCCAATCCAACAGCAACACGCAACGGGAAACATGTCAAGATTTGTGCTTTATCAGTTGCAGAACAGCAATGACTGTGATTGTTCAACCACTTCTCGCTCTGACATCACATCTGCTTCTGACAGCGTTAATCTCTTTGGACACTCTGAATTTCTGATATCAGATTGCCCATCTCAGACAAACCCAACAATGTATGTTCATGGTCAATCAAATGACATGCATGGAGGTAGGAACACACACCATTTCTCTGTCCATATCTGAGCCGGTGGAATCTGGTAATGTGTACGTTCCTACAAAAAAAGGGAAGTCATCCTTGGCTGCTACTTCGCTTATTAGCTAGTTCTTATTTCACACGCTTTGTCCAGATATCATTTGAATGACCAAAAACCTTCAAGCTTCAACTCTTTACTTTTCGTCTGTCGTTTGTACCATGGATCATCGTGTGTTAAGTCAGTGATTGGATTGGAGTGATGAATGTAAATGTAAATCTGATAACCGATAAGTCTCTGCTCTTTGCTTATTCATAGTTAGTAAAGCTAAACCAGATTCATACACTCCATTCCGGTGTTGTTTATATCATATATCATAGTCATAGAACACATTGACTAGAAGCGCAGCTTGGTCCCAATCCTCTGTAACAAGCCGTCCAACCACCTTCCCCGACCAAGTTTCTAACCGTCTGTAGATAGTCAGACTGCAGTTCCTATCGTTACTACTACTACTATTACTATCTTCCACATTTAGAACCTGCAGTCTAGTCTTTAATTATGTCACTGTAATCAAAGCGGAGACACTACCAGCAATGGCGGCAGTAACACCTTGAACAAATGTTCCCTAAACGCTTTTCTGTCTGAGTACCCCCGAGTTACAATCACTAGCAGTGTATTTATACACAAAGGGAATATCTCTTAACACAGATATGTTTCCAAAAACATACAAACATAACTAAAGACTAGACTGTAAAGGATGACGGGAAATTGCAATGTTTCTTTTGCAACACGTTTTCACCACGTGTCGATGTTGTTGACACATTAACTAACGCAAGAGTTATCCTTCTTTTGATCTTTTCCTTGATGTAATACTTTGGGCTTCAATTTTGGGCTTCAACTTTGGCCTTGTAAACTTGTTTGGATCAGTCAATAAAGAACAATAGTGACAAAAAAAAAAACTAATAATTTGAAAAATGATAAACAAAGTAAAATTCATTAAGCAAATGGCCTATCAACGCATGGACACAACAAATATTTAGTTCACATATATATATTTTTTCCTACCCAATATACCCCTATTAATAGTAGAACAGTACCAGAAAGCCACTGGCAAAGATAGGCATATGTACTAATGTACAGGCTTTGTTTTTGAAAGCACAATACTGATCTCCTAATCTGAAAATGTCCTAGCGATCGATCGGGTATAGGGAACTTTGACTACTTCAATCTGACCTTTCCAACAAGAACATGAAGTTGGAGTTTTGGCGGATCAACGGAGGAGGATCAACCTCTGCAACCTCTACGTTTTGCATCGATTTGGAGATATCGTCAAGCGAGAATGGGATGCTGCAAAAAGCAATCAAACCAAGACACATAATTTTTTTTATCAAAATATCAATCTTCTAAAAAGTGATTTGTTTTGTTAATGTTTCTTTCAAGGGTTTACCTCGAATCGTCGTCTAGTAAAAATGAATTGCTGATCGCGCTCTTTGATACATCTGACACCTCTGCCCGCATGGTTGCTATCACCTGCATCACCATTCTTGTGTCAAGCGAGGAACATTTTTATTTCAATTCTAGGTAATGTTGGATTTTCTTAAAACATAGCTCAGGATAAGACTAATGTTAACGGTTTGGTCGAGTGGGTCCATCAATCACACGAATGTGAAAGCAAGAGTAGAAATATTCACTTGCCTCTGTAGATACGCTATGTGTACCGTATTTGTCGTCCCAATACATTGTACTGATCCTATACAGTTGCTGAATGCTAAGCACCTGCAGAGAAATACAAAATTTCGTTAGATTTACATGAGACGAACAAATGAAGAGACAAATTCAAAACGTTGAACTAACCGGACAAAGTTCAGTAGTTATCTCTTTTAAGCTCTTCTTAGGCTTCTGATGTATAACCAAGAAGCCAACAGCTTGTCTAATGTGCTTTAGTTCATCCCAAGCCGAACCAACAAACTAGAACACAACAAAAAAAGCATCTTCTAATAAGCTAACTGTCCGAAAACTCCAGAGAGGATTTGAAACATCTATTACCTCCTCCGTTGCATCATGGCACCACTTTTCCAGCTCAGCAAGCCCTGTTTTTACATACTCTCCATTGCTAAACGAGCAGCATTCACGTCTTAAAAGAAGGCTACACGGTTGATTAAACGGGAAAAACATAAGCGGATCTGTATTATATAGCGACTTGACAGTTGCAACCATATCAGAATTACCTGTTAAACAGCTGAACATTGATAAATGAAAATATCTGCCCGAACACTTTAGAAATTAGCAAGGAAGGCACCTGCAGTTTTGGATAGGTTCAAAATTTGTAAGAAGAAAGAAAAAAGAAGTTGAAAATAAACTTTATTTCAGCTTTGGCGGAATTTATAGTTTATTTCACTCACATAATTGGCCCTCATAGTCCTCAAGTGGCCGTTTAGACAAGTAACAATGTTTTGCCAATGAGCAATCATCGGTTTTGGAGCAACAACATTATTTTGTGTATTTTGTGAACGTCCTTTTACTAAACCAGACCGCGGTGTCCTTGGAACCTGTTTTCATCAAACCACAAAACCAGAACCAGACTCAGGGGCTTTAATACCACAATAATATATCAACGATTATTTTCTGTGGAACAAAAGGCAATTCAAAAGAATGTCTACCTGAATGCAAGAAGCAAGCAGAGGGGAAATCTCTTTCTTCATCTTGTCACGGATCATTCCATATATCTTTTCTAGGAAAGCTGTGAGTTGCTGCTTAAAAAGCAAAGCAGGATATTTAGCTTCAACTTGACGTAGTTCGTCTAGCCCACCGCCAATTGCCCTTCCAGTCATAAATGGGAATCCAGCACTTTGTGGAGAACCTCGGAAACTCTATTATACAAGTAATTTCATGAGAAAAGTGAGATTAATGGAATCAAAGCATTCTTGAGAGACACGTAAACACTTCTAACTACCTGAGATACCCGTCCAAACAAAGATGAAGGCATTCCCCGACGTCTGGGAGTAGTTATGCTTCCTGTAGCACCGGCTTTCAGAGTGCGTTGAAGAAACATTAATAATGTGGCGGAATTGGATAACCAATAGCATAGTACATCGCTGTTTTCCTGCATCTGCAAAGATGTAAATTTAGCATGAGACTACCCATGGAGCAGGAAAGAACATTTGTGTTGGTATGAAAGAACATCAAAACTACCTCAATGGCAGATGCTATTGTCTCGATTATACGATTAAATATACTGGTTCTTTCTACTTCAAAAGATCTCCAGTGTATCAGACACTTGTATATCAGACAGGCAGCAACAGGCTTGCCTTCAGAAAATCCTATATCTTCCGAAATAGATTTTAGTAACAGCTCTTGATTTTCCTGCAAGATGAAAAACCGAACATAATGAGTATGCAAAATGCATACTGACAAAAAAACAGAACATATTATGCCCGCAAGTGAAATATGTGACAAGGCTTCAAAGTGATAGCTACCTGCTGTTTCTGATTAAGCGATTTCTGGGGCCTATCCTCAGTTTCAGGTTCCTGGAGCATATCATTAAATATTAGATCTCCATCAATGTAAATGGTAATTACACAAGGGGCTGATTTTGTTTATCAACATACCTGAAGTTGTGTTGTTTCTCCATTGGAGAAAGTATCCTTCTCCGGAGTTCTCTGAAATTCCACGGAAATATCAAAAAGGTCATGTTCACGGTTAAGAAATTCAATGTAAAGACATAGCCGGTGTCCACCAGTACCTGGATTATGGTAGTTTTTGGTCTTAGGGCCAAAGCTCTAGTAGTCGGTGAGATGGTAAGAGTTTGTTGCCGGAGTACTTTATTCTCTGACTCCAAGCTAAAGACTTTTTCTTGGAATCTAATATATAGGAAGTGGATATTGTTAGTCGTCTTATTTCAGAGAAAAAACTGGGCCCTAAATGCAATATCTGATACTAATTAAACCTCTAAATGCATGACCTGAGAACGTAAAAATTTATTTTCAAGGGGAAAATATTTGTATAAAGAAAGATAAAAGTCTCACATGGAAAAACAAATGCATCATGATCTCAAATTTGCAAATGAATACAAACCTCTGAACAGAATCTTGGAGCTGATCTATTTTTCTTCCAGCTTCTTCAAGTTTCTTACATAATTCCTCATTTTGGACCAAGGCACTCTGATAAGCATGCTGTGCTTCATCTGCCTTATGTGTTTCTGATGACAACAGTCCCTGCATTAGGACCATGTCGAGATTGTAGATCAGTGGCATGAACAATCAAATAATGGAGACTTTCACATAAAGCATTATCTTTTTTAAATCCAGAAACAGAAAAAAATCTCATTATTAAATTTACACATCTATGGTGTAGAAACAATTACATCTTGTCATCTTGAACCTATTTTATTTGGATTAAAATATGTCAGTTTTTACCTTTAGCCTGTCAATTTCGTTGCTCAAAGAATCGATCTTCTCTGTATCTTCAACAACAACAGGTTCCTTATTAACTGAACTTGCTTCTTCAATTGCTACTCGAGCCGCCTCCTGTTCCTTTACGACCATTGCAGTAGTTTCTTTCAATTGTAACCGCATGGTATGCAATGCCTCTTGCAGCTTTGCAACTTCTTGCACCTTTGCCTCCTCAAGATCAGTCTGTTTATCAGTAAAAAGATAACAATATAATCCAAAATTTGCAACTGACTTTGAAGACCACAATCTCCAAATTGGTTTAACCTAAAGATATTTCCAAAGAAAATTGACATCTAAGTTACCCTTAACCGCTTCTCCAAATGCAAACGCAAGGAAAGCTCTTCTACCCGCTGCTCCAATTTATTCTTAGCATCTTTAAGAGCACCGGTGTCTCTTGCAGCCTACATCAATGTACATATGGAAGTAAACAGCTGAATAAGAAAATTCATGCACACTGTGTTAGAACGCAATGAAAAGTCATAAAGCAAGGAATCCAACCATTTTCAGCATTCTAAGCTCTCTTCTAGCAAGTCTGCATCTCCAGGCACATTGTGTGACTATTGCCGCCTTCTGAAGTCTTGTGTAATATGAGAATGCTTGGCGACCACGCCAATGAGCCTGAAAAAGGGGAATTTTTTATCCATCAAAGAGAACAGTTAACAAAGTTTTCCTATTTCTGTCCTAAGAAGGTTGTCTAGTTCCCTCCCAGTAACAAGGAAACTGTGATCTACCTGAAGTACAATGGCGGCTTTTCTTTGCCTTCTTAGCCTGAATTCACTACGTGCAATCATGGCCCTTAAGCCAGTCTGCAACACGATTGTAGATGATCTTGTGGTGACAAAAGATTTCCTGTCAACGTACCGGCGGAAATTCTTCTGGACTCTTAGAGCTGCAGCTTCTATTCTCAGTTTCTTGTGCACTGCCCGGGCAATTTCGCCTGCAATTAACCAAGCATAGAAAAGGAGAACAGATGATCAAACCAGAAAACAACCATCTGGTAAAGAAGAAATGGTTAAGCTCCAAATGATGAAAACAATAGGATGCGATGAGAAAAGGATGGGTATGCACTATAATTCTGACTGAACAGCATACGCCATGGAGAAACCTTACTGAGTGCAGAAAATACCTCGTAGGAAGGATTGCAAAACAATTGCAGCATTGCGAATAGAACGGTAATTCTTTCTAGCCATACATGTGCGGAATTGCCTCTGAATGACTCTGGCAGCATTCCCAAGCACCTCTGCTCTCCTCGCATCTAGTTCAGCCATCTGACCAGCTCGAAGGAAAATCTTTGTCTTTCCTATCTGGGAACAACATGGTAAAGGTACGTATATGATACATGAACAAATACTGAAAATGCCGATAGTGAGAATGATGGAACAAGGAAGGGAGATTTTTTTTTCTTGTGGATGATCCCATCGGGGATCATGACCATGACGCTAAAATTATCCATGAATTTGGTAAGAAAACAACTTTGAAAGAAAGCAACAAACCAGAATGAAAATGCATATCACACCTGGTAGTCCGTCAGACTTTTCTTATCAAGAATCATTTGGCAAGCTACTTTATCATCATAACTGTAAAAGAAGGTGTGATAGAATTGCTTATTAAACTGATGTTTGTTTCGACAAAAGTGTTTTCATAGAGATGCAGAAACCTCAGAGAGAGACTTACTTTCCTTCCAAAACTTCTGGAGCAAGGAGACCAAAACGATCGAGAAAGTCATAGAAGGCAAGCCTGGTAGGATAGCCAGCGCAACTGATCCGAATGGCCTCAAGAACACCCTGCAAATGAAACTAATTGTTATTTTCTGGGAAGATACGACATTTACTGAATAGTAAGCATATAAAGAAACGTCGTATTTTAGTATGTTATTCAAAAACTGCGTTGGTTATCGCACTAATCGTTTAATATTAATACAAACGGGAAAGTGTATTCTAGGTCTAATAAGAGATGTAGATACACCCGTTAGATTTAGACAGGACATCCTTACCCCACAACGTAATTGATGAATGACGTTGAAATTCTCAAAGATACCAGGTTTAAGAACATTGTTCGGCTTTATACATCTGATGTAATGAGGTTCTGTACCATTCAGTGATTCCATCAGCGAGTGAAGTTGTTGCTGCAACATAGATAAGTGATATCAATAAACTTCCTTTCAAAACTTGCAGTGCATAACTAGCAATTTTACATGCAATACCTTGAACCGTGACCCAATGGAAGAAAATTTTGATGACCTGGATGAGTCTTCATGAAGCGCATGGAACAAACCCGCCACAAACTTGCAATTAGATGCAGTAAATAGTGCTTGATGTTCAGCAACTATATAATCTTTGTTCTTGTCGATGAAATGGTTTGATTGATAAGTAACCTTGCAAATGTAGGATACACATCAAGAACAGAAAGCTTCAACTTCAATTCATTTAGAAATAGACAAATATGAAGAAGCAATACTGTACCTCTCCTGCATAATGCGATATGGTAAAATCAGTGCGCGAGAGCTTCGGTTTGGCAAATCTCTCGTGTTCTTTAAACGTCTGGAACAACTTTTGGGAGAAGGTTTCATGTGTAGACTTGGGAAACATACTGAGTTGAATCAACCAAAATACATGAACGGATAGTACTATGAGAAAGGCATGCAAGTTAATCTGAGAAAGATAAAGCATACCAGGCTTCATCTAGAAGTGAAATAATCCCTCCTGGTTTCTGATTGAAGACACGCAATTTTAACATAAGAAAAGGGAAAGCATAAGACAATTGTGCAGTAAACAAGATCTCTGCTCCTAAACCTAAATATGGTTATCATCAAGCAATAAATATCACAAACTGGAATGTAAGTCTCTTAAATTATAAGGAGAAACATACTTTTTCAATTAACTCAAGAACATCTTGGTTATCAATAAACTCTATGTAACTCCAAGCAATCTCTTCTTTGGTGTACTCTTCCTGCTCCATTTTGAAGACATGCTGCAAAAGAGTGATACCAGAAATAAGTCCAATCTACTTATCCAAAAGCAAAAGCGCTGATCAATATAAACATGAGTAAACGACTAACCTGATTAAAATGCTGTTGCAGTTTTTCATTCGTGAAATTGATGCAGAATTGCTCAAAACTGTATCATAAGCCAAACAAAAGATCAACTACAACTCTTCGATAACAGATAAATCTACTAACTTTCCACGGTTAGCAATTTCCTTCAACATCTTGACACATTATATGAAACTATATTTAACACCCACTTAATACTCTGAGACGCTGCAGAAGATATAGAGACATTGGTAACTTTCAGTTGAAATAGCAGAAGATGACAAGGAATTATTCTTTTAAAGCTATCCAAGCATGTCTAGATTGGTCTTCCATGCACCCCTGGAATGAAATGGGGTAAAGGTGATAACAAAGAATGTTTTACGTATAACAGTACCTATTGCATTTGAAACTTTCAAACCCATAGATATCCAGAACTCCAATAATCGACTTTGACCGTGGGTCCTGCCCGATGGAGGTATTAATTTTGTTCACAATCCTGTAAATGATAGAATAAAATGTATTATGCAAATATATATAAAAATGCGAGATGAGGAAATGGAAGAGGAAGTTCGCTTAAATAGCTTCACCAGTCAAACAAGTGAGAGTATATTGTCTTGGCCAGGGTATCCCTACTCGCAATTGCATTATCGGGATCAAGAGTTCTCGTGATAATCTCTTCAGGTGTAACCATCACACGCCTAATAAGAGCATCTTCTAGGCTCTGGGCGTTACACCTGTCAAAACAAGTGCACAATATAAAAAACAGCATTTACTACGAATATATAATCCACTAAAACGAAAATGGATAAACAGATTCAAATATAGTAAGAAAAAGGACCATACATAAGTAACTCTGCCGCCATATTAAGATGACTTCGGGAATCTTTATCCTTGATGACAGATGAATCTATCTCTTCCCCCTTTCCAAAATCAATGTTACCAAGATGAAGAATTGCAGCAACCACCCTGAAGATTGCCTCCTGTAAATAAATTACTTTGGATGTCAGACTCTAACATGAAAGTAGCAGAACGGAAACCTGACCTCTTTAACACATTAGTTTCAGGACCTGTTCTTCGTTACTGATTCCAACTACATCCATAGCTCGTCTGGTTTCAAGGTATTCACTAGCATCATCAACACCATCCAACTTATAGCAACTTGACTGATTTAGATAATGAAATTTATGTGGGTTTTCCAGCTTGTACTTCTTTATATCCTGCAAAATAAACCCGAAAATAGAAGAAAAAAAAATGAGTATGATATCAGCATCGGATGACATGCACTTAATGTGTCAATTAGAAGAAAACAAATTATAAGATACCTCCGGCGGAGCAGCACAAAGAAGATAAAAGCAATGGTAATTCCTTTCGGGATCTGAGATTTGGCAAACACGGGACCTCTCCAGCAGATAAGTCCTAATAGCTGCCCCAGATATCCTTCCATTCTTGTCAAATTGGATTTCAACAAATTTACCAAAACGACTGCGAGGTGGGTAACATCAAGAAGAATGAAAAAGGTCAAGTAACAATGAATACGATTTTCTTAAGGCATAATCGGAAGAACAATTAACAACATTAAAAAAAAAAACTTAGGAACCAAGCATTTAAGAATAAATCCTAGTATGAACTGTTTCTAATTAATGAACTTAGCTGATAAGCCCCAGATTTGGAAAGATGAAGAACGTACCTTGAATTGTTGTTCCGTAAAGTTTTTGCATTGCCAAATGCTTCGAGAACTGGATTAGACTGCAATGTGCCATTGGGGATATACACATTAAGCTGTATACAGCCATATATGGAATCATCCTCATTTTTCATGAAAAAAATAAACAAACCTCTAAGACTTGCTGTTCAACTGTCCTTCCTTCTACACCAGACCTCCCTCCCAAAAAGGCAAGGTACCTCATGAGCATCTTTGTCGTCTCGGTTTTACCAGCACCACTTTCTCCACTTACCAAAATCGAATTGTTTTTCCCTTCATTAATCATTGCCCTAATAACTTACACCGTGACCAAATCAGTAAATTATCTCACGAAATAGATAGAAGTACGATAAATTGATGGACGTGAACATGCACAAACCTGTATGCAGCATCCCCAATTGCAAAAACATGAGGACTTAGTTCTCCAAGTGCAATTCCCTTATATTGTTCCATCATATCAGTTTCATAAATATGAGGCAGCCTTTGGAATGGATTAACTGCAATTAGGATATTCCCTGTATATGTCTACAGAAGTAACACAAAACTTATTAGTATCATAGCTTATACCAAATGATTTCCTTTGCAGCAACAAAAAGTAAGAGATGTTAGAAAAAAAGGATAAAATATCTTACGTATATTTCATTAAGTTCATATCTTGTCTCAAGGTTTCGTAAGACTCCAGGCTCATGCAAGTATGAAAGTTTTGTCATGTCATCTACACCTCCAGATGGAGCTTCAGTATCCTTGGGAAAATATACGTTTGTCACAACCTGAAATCCATACAACATGGGGATATGTGAGGAGAACCATGGCCAACAAGGAAGTGTGAACATCTATACTTGACAGCAAAGAACTTATCATGAAAATATATCATGTGCAACAACATATAAAATGACAACGTAAATCATGTTTTTACGTCTCATGCTGCATCTTATCACATTAAGCTGTTTCCCTATCACGTGTAACGGTTTCAATAAAATTAGCTCTCACAACATATCAAGATAACTGCCGACTAGAAAGCCTGAAAGCTTCATTTTATGCACTCCATATTTCTGAGTATAAACTTGCCTTAAGACATTCAGTAAATACCAAAAACGTTCTTTGAAGGTATTTTTCTCTATTTATTATGTTACTTGGTTTGATCAAAACACTAAAAGCACAATAACCTACATCTACCTTGAATGCAGAAGGTAAAAACCTGCCGATCTAGGGATATAACGGGACTATGACAGTATCCCATTCCAAGATAAAACGTAACATTAATCGACATCTAAATTTATCAACGGACTTATTCCTACTCTTTTTTAGCCTAAACCCAAAGGTCGAGGCCACGTACAAGCTCATTGATTGAAGTAAAATAATAAAGATGTAACCTTATAGAAACTTACGGTTTTCCCCTTCTTGGTTTTGACATGAACGTTTATACCATCTATTCGAGTAACTTCTCCATCTATCCATGCCAAATGTGGATCTTCAACCCACACATGTGAACCCACAATTATGACTGGAGCAGCCTGCAACCATTGCATTTCATTTAACAACATCAAAAACATACATTGCCTCTAAAAGAGTTTACAGGTTCAAGGGGCACATAACATCTATTTTACAGCTTTAGGCAAAATTATATAAACGAGATTTTAATTCAGGCAAAGAGCAAGCTTCTAGAACTGAGCTAGACATAGTCAAACCAAAACCTTTCAGAAGTAAAAACAACCATAGATCAAGAATTAGCGTCTCCATACAGGAAACAAAAAGGGGTAAAGCAAGCAAACGCAACAACAACATTAACGAAACAAACAAGCAAGGTTTTCAGTTTTCAAATAAACAGTTGAGCAAAGAGACCGAGATATCTCTTAGAAACATAAAATGGTATAGAGATATATTTGAATTTACCATTTGAATAGCAAGAGGGGAAAGACCCCAGATGAGGAGATTAGAGCAGAATCAATCAACTTGTGGAGAGACTTGAGAGTGATAAAGTCAATGACTTTTCACCGGAAATCTCAGGAAAGGAAAGCCCTTTTTTCTTCTCCGGTGAGAATTTGGTAATCTCTCTCTCTTATCGCGGTGGAGAGTTTCAAAAAAAAAGGCGTTTCGTTGGAGCTCCGCTTGGAGAAGCCATTTGGGGGGTTTTATTTTGTCTCTTGTCTGATACAGATTACTAGTGGGTCCCAGTGCTAGCTTCAAAATGGACGGCATCGGTGAATTGTTCCACTTGATCAACCTCTTCTCAGCCGTTTAACTTCTTGATTTAGGAATTTTTCATAACATTAAGAAACTTTGGATTTTGTCTTTGTAAATGCATGAACAATCAACAAAAGTAAAAAGTTCGTAGCAAAAAAAAAGAAGAAAGAAATGTTTGTTATTAGGGCATCACCATTGTTTATTTTTGTTAATTAAGAATTTCAGATTTTGTGATAAACAAATGTTATAGTACATGTGGAAAAAATGTTATGGCCCCTGGTTTTAAAATGTAGGAAAATAAGGTAAATACGAAAAAAAAGGAAAAACGTAGGCGGCAGGATTCGAACCTGCGCGGGCAAAGCCCACATGATTTCTAGTCATGCCCGATAACCACTCCGGCACGCCTACTTTTGACAACGTCACCACTTTTTTACTATATAATTTAATCCATGAGTAAAATCATTACAAGCCCAAATGATCGCTGCGACAGCGAGTGTGTGACGTTAAACCCTAAATCTGGTGTCTTTGTGCAATCGCAAGATTCATTCACTCTCTGCGACACTAAAGATCGAAACTTTTGAATTGCAGAAATGGCGACAGCTTTAGCTTCCAAGCTCTCCAAAGGTACATTTTCATCTCTTAATATTATTATATTCGATAAAGTTTGGTTCTTTAAAAATTAGATTTTTTGCAACATTGATTTAGTATAAGTTTCGAAATGAGCTTTGAGTTTTTGGGTTTGTGATATGTCATGGACTTTGCTTTGGTTCATGAAATGCAGACTCAAGATTAAAACTTTTTTGTTCTTGTTGTGAATGTCACTAATTGTTGGTGATGTCGTTATATGATTCATCGACAATATGAGTAGGACGTTCATTGCTTGGAGGTCTTTGCAATGCTTTCTCTGGTTTGATGAATTCCTCCTCCAATGGAATGATGAATGGAAGCATCCTCTCTCAGGTCAAGCCTCTTTTCGCAAATATACGTCCTTGATGAAACTTTCTTCATATGCATTCGTGGGGTATAACCTGTGAATTGTGTGTCCTGATGATTTCCAATTCACAGCAACAACATAGGACATTCATTCAAATGGGGACGATTCTCAAATGCGTGGATAACTCGTGTGCTAAAGAGGTGATGTGCATTCAATCCCTGAGAGGTAAGAAAGGAGCAAGACTTGGCGATATCATTGTTGGTTCAGTGAAAGAAGCTAACCCAATTGTTCAAAAAAAAGTAAAGAAAGACGCTATCCCAAAAGGTAAAGTGAAGAAAGGGATGGTCGTGTACGGTGTGGTTGTGCGTGCTGCGATGCCTAAAGGACGTGCTGATGGAAGCCAAGTCAAGTTTGATGACAATGCCATTGTAGTTGTTGGCATTAAGGAAAAGAAAGGGCAGAATAATTCACATGGTTCCAAGAGGAAAATGGAGTACAACCAACCGACTGGTACCCGAGTGTTTGGTCCTGTCCCGCACGAGATGCGCCTCAGGAAACAGCTCAAGATCCTTTCTTTGGCTCAGCACATTGTTTGAGACAATACACCACACTAAAACATCAGTTATGATCTCCTTTATGTGACTCTCTTTGATCCATTCATCACTTGGGTTTCTGTTGATTCTTCAACTATCCAACTCATTATTTTTGTTAATTCTAATGAATTATGAAACCTTAACGTACCAATTATGATCTCTTATTTAGGTTTCTTTTAATTGTTAAACTCTACTCTCTTAGTAAAAAAAGCAGGGGAAATAGCTTTAAACAACCATCCTTCTCCAAACCCTTCACTTAGTTTTCATGTTTGATACAGCATCCCTCATTAAACACTTTGGAATCAATATTACCTGTTGTATAACAATAACAATAGAAAAGACAATAATAACTCTTTCACAACAAGTATTTATATATAATAGATTACAGAAAAGTATTAAGGTGAATGTGACATAAATTTCAGTTACAATTCCTTAAGCCACATCTCCAATATTACAACAACATATCCACCTACAAGACTCCAAAGTAAAAACATTTCTTCTCTATTCTTCTTATACATAACAAACATACACATTCAAGTCCATGAGAAAAAGGAATGGACTTCAGCTATGCATCAAGGTCTTAATTCTTCTTCCCCCCAACATTTCACTTCTTATTTTTATGTAAACTTGTGGAAATTTTTTCAATAAATAAGAAATAATAAAATTATAATAGTGTAAGAGCTCGAGCATACACTGTTTCAAGATCTGGTCTTGAACTTTCTTTGAGCTTTCAAGTCGATCACTATGATTGAGATATTGTCTTTGCTTCCCATTTGAATAGCGAGTTTGGAGAGATATTCAGCCGCAGCTTGACACGCTTGGTCTTCTCCTACACCTCTCTCAGCTAAAGGCAATGCTCCATTCTTCTTGTGCCAAGCCAAGATCCGCCTCCTCGCAAAATCGCAAGCTTCTTGGTTACTCATTACGTCCCAAAGTCCATCACTGGCCAATATTAGACACTCGTCTTCTCTAGCTCGTGGCATAAACGTCACTTCGGGATCTGGTATTACAAATGGCTCCAGATATTGATCACCTGAAAACGATGCAGATTGAAACCCACTTTCAGGAGATCTCATGATTTTGCAGAGACTGTAACAGGTAGTAATGATCCTCATCTCTAAATAAGGTTACTGAATGTTTAATTTATCGATAATTTTGACCTATAAAACTCTCTTCATATTTCTGTCACTAGGCAAGATGGAAGACATAAGTGCAAGTTTGACCTACCGATGGACCTGGACATGGCAAGAACGCCAGAAACACGAGCGCCTTGCCATTGTATAACTTTTCCTCCAGCTTTCTCTATTCGTGCATACTCATCCTCTCTATCTGGCTGCAGAGAAAGGGTAAGAAATTTCATGAATTAGAAATAAGAAACTTTCTCAGATTGTGTTAAATTATTTTAGAGGGAAAGAGAAGATTTTTTACTTTGTGATCAACTGATAAAGGCATGGAGTCTTTGCCTCGGAGTAAAACTGCTCTTGAGTCACCACAGTTTGAGACTATTATATGCGATGAACAAACCAAAGCAACCACAGCAGTCGATCCAACGGTTTCAGGGGAAACAGCTTCAAGAACCATCCTATCAGAAGAACCAACAACAGGTCTGTTGATTTTCCCTTTAACCTCATCATCGACTTTTAGGTAACAATCTACAAAGACTTTCTCCCACTGGACCTGCCTACCCTCGCCAGTGTTCCTCCTACACAATTCCTCTTTAATCCGTTCGATTTCTTCAGCCAAAGCAGAGTGGATTCTATCATGGCAATAGTCAGCAACCTGCAAGAATCCGATTTCCACCAAAGCCGTCATATATTACATAACAACCTGCAAAGAATCCCGTTTCCAGCAAACCCTTTATCATATATACATACAACCTACGTCAACAAAACATAAACTCATGTATCTTCCGGGTTCATAGTTGAATTAACTTTCTACTGCTAAAATCAGTATAAGGATTTACGAACTACAGCATACCTGAGCGCCTCCGTGGCCATCATATACACCAAAGAAGTGACTAGTGAGATATGGGAGACTTGGACTCATCCCTTCATGATCCCCCATAAGCATTTTGATGGGTATTTTGAGAAAATGAGGTAAAGCTCTAACAGCATCCTCCATTTCAGATCTTCCACCGCAAATTGAAATCGTGCCCCAAAGAGGTATACACTCTAGTTCATAAACACTCCTGCTTCCTCTTGCTACATTAGGATTTTCTTCAGGTAACCTAATGACTACCTCAGAAGTTGCCACCTCCATATTCACATCGTGATTCAGACTCGCAATAAGGACTTCTGCAGTGGGAACCTGTTCTATGGTTGTCTCGTTTAGGATAATGGCCGTAGCAAGAACTCGCCCGTTATCAGTTTCAACTGTATCTGGCAAACTTATCTCAGACCTAGCGTCCACAACTATTAAACCTTCGCTAATAATAGTCGCATCAGATACTAATGGCTCATCTTCTTCTGATTCCTGGACAGTTACACTAAAATCAGAAGACAAACTTCTCACTTCAGATAAAGTCTTCTCTTCTGAAACACTTCCCATAATACAATCCACCACTCCATTACTATATCTTTGTCTTTTCTGATTACACAACATGTCAGCTGCATCAGTAACATTCTCCAGCTCGGAGATATCGAAAGTAGATGAGATTCCAGAGTCACACATCGTATTAGCTAAACCCAAAGTAAGTGCAACTGCAGGTGAAATCTCTTCCATGAGCTGGTATGCAGCTTCCAAACCTCAACTGGAGCAAAACGATTCAAAAAACTTCATTTTCTTCTCTAAGCTATAGTCTGATGAACTCTACATCCAATTCAGCTTCCCACCGAGACCCACCAGCCGTTTATTCTCACCAACTAATCCAGAAAGCAGTGAATGACGAAGAAGTATGTACCTCCGCTGAACAGATCTGACGGATCTATGAAGACGGATCCTTTGTGAATTCGTGGGATTTTGATCACTCTAACGATCCTCTATAACTCTTGATCTTCATCGAATCAGAAAGACAATAAACTCACACAAACCCTAATTTAGAAACCCACAAAAAAAAAATCAGCCTTTTTCAGATAGATCACACAAGAGAGCAGAGAGAAGACACAAAGGTGAAAACTTTATCCAAAACAAAAACAAAAGTCAGGTGAAATTGAAGAGAAGGGACAACAAACAGAGAGAATTGATATCAATCAGCGAAATGAATCACAAAACACACAGAAAAACCTAAAAAAGTCGAAACCTTTATCTCTCTTATCTTTCCAAAACGAAACGAAACATGGGTTCTCCTGGATCTAATGAGGTTTTTACCCAAAAAATAAAATTAGAAAAATTATAAGCACTCCACGGAATCCCAAGTTTCTTTATGTGACAACGACCTTCATTATTAACACGTTGCTCCAATCAATTATAAAACTAATTTATTAATCTATTCAATAATGGCAACATAGATGACGCGTGTCCTTCCCTCTTAAAGGTCAAGTCTTCTGTTTATTCTTCTAATTTAGTTTTTTGATCCAAGATTGAAAGTATGTTCATGACATATGTTCATGCATCTCATGACACATGTAGTGTTATCATAACGTGGTTAAAAAATAGACAACGAAAGACTTTTCTCGGAGACCAAAGTTTGAAATGGGCCTACATTAAGGCCCAGTCAGCGTCACTTATATGGGCTCTAGCGTCCACTTGTTTACATTAAGGTAAGAAACTTCATTAGCTCTGTCTCAGCTTTTATACTTTCTGATCAACTGATAAAGGCATGGATTCTTTGCCGCGGAGTAAAACCACTCTTGAACCACCACAGTTGGAAACTATGATATGTGATGAGCAAACCAAAGCAACAACAGCAGTTGATCCGACGGTCTCAGGGGAAACAGCCTGAAGAACCATCCTATCATCAGAAGAAACAGAACCAGAAACAGGTCTGCTTCTTCTGTGGCCATCATAAATTCCGAAGAAGTGACTAGTGAGACATGTGAGCGTTGGACTTATTATCCCTTCATGATCACACATAAGCATTCTGATAGGTAGTTTGAAAAATGAGATAAAGCTCTAACAGCATCCTCCATTTCACCGCAGATTGACACAGTGCCCCAAAGAGGTATACACTCTAGCTCATAGACACTCCACCTCCTTCCTCTTTGCTACATTATCATGATGACTTGTAGTAATAAGGACTTGTGTTGTGGGAACCGCATCATCATTCAGGATAATGGACGTAGCAAGAACTCGCCCATGATCCTCTATTCCACTTCCATTGTAGCGTCCACAACTATTATTAAATTCCACACTCGCTTGTACACGGCTGTTTGTTATACGAAAATCATTATTAGCTATATATTATATACTCCATATGGTTTCTTTGAAATATCAAAGGTCCTCCTCATCAGCGACATGAATCACACACAAAAGACAAAGTCCTTCAAACTCAAACCCTTTTGCCCTTTCAAAACCAAACAGGTTACCCCAAGATATTTAACACGTTCGTCGAAACAATTATAAAACTAATTTCAACCTTTGGATTTCCTCATGGTCTTCTTCTTTCTTCTAAAAGATCAAGACTGCCTATAATTCCAAATTTATCTAGTTTACATATATATCAATATAAGATGCCATTACACAAATCTAAAAATAAAAAATCCTCTTTTTGTCTACAAGATATGATATGGAATATCCTTTAAAGATAAGTCGTCAACTAAAATTAAAAAAATCCTCTTTTTGTCTGCCTCTCTGTTCGTTATGACTGTTTAGATTGTTGGAGAAAAGAAAAACCTTCTAATTTTAGCAAAGTGCCAAAACCATTATAAGTTTAAATTTTCTCAACAAACAAAACAGCTCTCCTCTCCTCTTCTCTTCTTAATTCCTTGTTATCATTTTCATTATCATTCGGTCTCCTTATTTCCTCCTTCTGAGGGTAATTGAAAGACCGTACCACAATGTCTTTCTAGTTTCTCCAGAAGCAAAAGTTTCCAGCAATCATCTCGAGGGCTGAGAAACAATGGCTGCAAGAAGACTCAAAGGAAAAGACAGCAAAGCAGTTACCGCCATAGCCATTGATAAAGATAAGAACAGCCAACACGCTTTGAAATGGGCTGTTGAGAATATCATCATCGATTCTCCAAACTGTATCCTTCTCCATGTTCAAACCAAACTGAGTACGTAATGGCATCATCATCATCATCATCATTGTTATCAATCCATCAATCTAATGAAAACTCTTGAAACAGGATTTGGGGCAGGAGAAAACACAGAAGCACCACATGACAACCAAGAAGAGGCGCATCAGTTCTTCCTTCCCTTTAGAGGATTCTGTGCTCGGAAAGGGGTCAGATATCAACCTCTCTTTCTCCTTACAACAATCACATATATATATATATATACACATAGCTCTCACCGACCTCATTAATTATATATTTTCTCTCAGATTATAGCAACGGAGGTTCTTCTTCACGATATTGACATCTCGAGTGCAATTGTTGACTACATCACCAACAATTCCATTTCAAATATAGTCATTGGAGCCTCTGCTCGAAATTCTTTCCTCAAGTCTCTTTCTTTCTCTCATATAACCTAAACTGTAATCTTAATCTGAATGCTAAATCCTATAACTCTCTGTGATTTATGGTCTTAATCAGGAAGTTTAAGAGCGTAGATGTGCCAACGACTCTGCTTAAAACAACACCAGATACATGTGCTGTCTTCATTGTGTCTAAAGGGAAGCTCTTAACAAGCAGATCAGCGAGTCGGCCTCAGACACCTCAAGGTCCTCACACGCCTCAAGGTCCTCAGACACCTCAAGCTCCTCAACACCCTCCTCATCCTTCAAAACATCCCTCAATGATGTCTGATCCTGGCCCAACAAGTTCCACTTCCAGTGAATCCGGAAGGTAATTAATGAACTCAAATTTTATCCGGTTGTCTTGTGAATGAATGCCTTTTTTGCTTCATAGTAGTCATTGGGTTTGCCAATCTTGCAGGTCATCTCCTGCATTGAACGGAGAATTATCTCCACCTACACCTCATTACAAGCCATCTTTGTATAGGAGTTCTATGTCAGAGCTTAGTAATGAATTTCCCAGCGATCACAGTGCTGAATCAAATGCTAGCTTCTACAGCATCCTAGGACGATCCACATATGGAGGAAGCTCACACTCTTCCATGGTTAGTATTCCCATCACGTTTCAAATCGATATTCTTACCACCTATTTGCCTGGCGTTGACATTTTTTTTTCGAATCTGTAGTCTGAGATAACTGATGGAGAGGAAAGCTTATCTGGGGGCAATATCACTGAACACCAGGTAAAATTAATGTTTCAGAAAAGTAGATATAGTGTTTCGGTTATGCTGAGTGTCAGATGCATGATTCTGAGATGTTTGTGTTCTTTGTGCATGACTATGATCAGAATCAAAATCTTGAAGCAGAAGTGAGAAGATTGAGATTCGAATTGCAGCAGTTTAATGCTTCCATGTCCAGAGAAAGTGTAAGATACTTACTTCCATGAGCACAACCGAGAATGTTTCCTTGAACAGGTCCCAAAGATGAGTGACTAATATCAGACATTGAATGAATGCTTGTAGGCCCCTCATCTTCTAGGACCTAGAGCTACCGCCGAAACTGAAAGGCTGGAGGAAGCAAAGGCAGCAAGAGAGATGCTTAGGGCATTGTCTGAGATGGACAAGCAAAAAACACAGACTGCGATCCAAGCAACTGAAGTGGCACAACGTCTAGCGGAAATAGAGACCCAGAAGAGACGACTTGTGGAGATGCAAGCCAGGTTCAAGGAACAGAATATGGCCGATAGTATTTCCTACAGACGATATAGCATCAGAGATGTTGAAGGTGCTACCGACGGTTTTTCAGATGCTCTAAAGATTGGGGAAGGAGGGTATGGACCTGTGTATAAAGCCGTTCTTGAAAACACTTCTGTTGCCATCAAACTCTTGAAGTCAGATGTCTCACAAGGCCTGAAGCAGTTTAACCAAGAGGTAATAATATAATCCGACATTATCCTAATGTATTGCATGTCCTCTCCATACTAATTAACATATGTGTCTCCTCACTAGATCGAGGTTCTAAGTTGCATGAGGCACCCTAACATGGTGATCCTCCTCGGTGCTTGTCCCGAATATGGCTGCCTGGTGTATGAGTACATGGAAAATGGAACATTAGAAGATCGTCTCTTTTGCAAAGATAATACTCCACCACTATCTTGGAGAGCACGGTTCAGAATCGCTGCTGAGATTGCTACAGGACTTCTTTTCCTTCATCAGGCCAAACCCGAGCCGCTAGTACATCGAGATCTGAAGCCAGCAAACATTCTGATAGACAGACATTTCACTAGCAAAATCAGTGACGTTGGTTTAGCTCGGTTGGTACCTGCAGCTGTTGCTGATAGCTTCTCCAACTATCACATGACTGCTGCAGCCGGTAATGATACTTTCATTTTACCTTAAACAACAAATCTAACTTTCCATCTCCTTTTAACGTCCTATCATGGATCCAATTGCTGAGACAGGTACATTTTGTTACATCGACCCCGAGTACCAGCAAACGGGAATGCTTGGGGTGAAGTCTGACTTGTACTCATTTGGTGTGGTGCTTCTGCAAATCATCACAGCGATGCCAGCAATGGGTTTAAGCCATAGAGTAGAGAAAGCAATTGAGAAGAAGAAACTCCGAGAAGTTTTGGATCCAAAAATATCAGACTGGCCTGAAGAAGAGACAATGGTGCTAGCTCAATTGGCTTTGCAGTGCTGCGAGCTGCGGAAAAAGGACAGACCTGATCTTGCTTCCGTTCTGTTGCCTGCACTGAGCAAGCTAAGAGAGTTTGCAACAGAGGATCATGAAGTACATAACTCTGATAGAACATTTCATGTGTCACGTGCTCACAATTTGGTTCCTCTTTCCCCAATATCTTCCTGTCAGGTTGGTTTCTTAGATACTGCAATAACACATTTCTAATCTTCACCTGGAAAAGGAATAAAATTAATAAAGTTCATTGATTCCTGAGTCCTCTCTTTCAATCATGTAGACAGAGGATGATGCTTGGGAAAATCCTATTGACAGAAAGATTGGAACTTCGACGTAAATCAAAGTGAAGCGACATTGGCTATCTCTGAGATCCGCGATAAACTTGTTCAGTTTAAGCATCCGATGCCATCCCATACCCACCACAAGAAGGTGATTTACATGATCACAAACAAGCCAATGCAAAGGAAGTTGTTGTCAGTCTCTCATGAATTGTACTCCACCCCAAAGTTGAATGTTGAACTTCCATTGTATCGGAGTTCCTATCTTGTTTATCAAACACTTTATTTTTGGTCTCATGAAAAGAAACACATTTATTATAGAAGATTTGTATCCTTCTTGCAAAATCAACTCATCTAGTCACTTTTGCTATAGAGAATGCCATCTGTAGCACATAAAAAACTTTTCTACGAAACTACAAACCGAAATTTGAGAGTATAGTCTTCTTTGAATAAAAAATGGTTTGACAGCATTAGCTGCAAAGAAGATGCAAACAGTCGCACACAAAAAAAAAGTTCTTCTTAAAACCAGAATTAAGGGAATACCTGTCGGAGCTGCACCAGCAATGTTAGCTGACAGGGCACTTTGTCAATTTGGGACTATACGCGCTTAGGCTGAACACTTAGACTCGAGACTTAAGAGACAAAAGCAGAAGTTCACAACAGATCCACATTACATCATGGAATTTTTTGTTTAAGTCGTTACCTGGAGAAATTCCAGAGATGACGATGAGAGACAAAAAGCTTCAAGAGAAACTCCAGAGAGGTAAAAAACTGATTACAACTAGGGATCAAGTGTGATACTACCACGTTCCGGATCACTGAATAATCACAAACAAGAAAAGAAAACAGCTAGAAAAGCCAAGAAGCATTAAAAAAATCTTAGAAAAGAAAGTAGAGATTAGATGGCCAACTATTAACAAATGAGCCCTCAACATACATAGCAGACACATAGTCATTTCTCTTTACATAATCACATAATCATACAGTCTAAACTATTTCTCTTTACAAAATGATAAAAGATAGATTGAAAGCCATTTCACCTCTGAGTCATTTTGATATCAACACCAACATACACGCTTTCTGGACAAGTGAAAAATAAGCACAACATATAACAAAAGCTAGCATGATCATAAGCAATAACTCATGGAGATTCGAATATCAAAAGGTAAAACCTTTATTATTGTTATTATTATATCTATAAAGAAAGGTTCGCAGGTTAACATACGCTAAAATGTAAACCAGAATTCTACCCTAGAAACCCGAAAAAGCTTTGATTTTTATGATTTTCCCATATAGGTGGGCTCTAAAGATCACTCCGGTTCTTCATATGTGAGCATACCGCTTGAAAACCTGCTTCCCCGCCACAACTGCACCAGCCGCAATTCCGCCAAAAGCACCAGCCACAGCCGCAGATCTCACTCCTCGTGCTGCCCTAAAGACCGCTCCAGTTCCCAGACCAGCGACAACACTGGTCCAAACATCGTCCTTATCAGTTACCGCCACCACACCACTCTCAATCCCTGCGTAGATCAACCCAACAATCCCAACCCTATTACCCCAAGTACGACCTGCCTGACCAGACGAATTCAAAATCCTGTTGATTTTCAGCTTCGTCGTGTCTCCATTTTCGAAACTCTTGATACCAGAGAAGATCCCAGCTGAAGCACCGGCTACAGAGCCGGCTAGATAACCCGTCCCTGTGTAGAAAGTGAGATTTTCTCCCCATGATCGACGCTGCTTGAGAGACTCTTCCGTGAATAGAAATTCCGGAGAAGTCGGAAGCTTGTATAGATACTGAGATTTGATCGGGACCTGGTAGTTCTGGTAAGGATGGTAAAGACGGGTGTTTTCGTCGGATTCATGATCGGAGCTACGATTGATCGCCATTAGAAGAAGACGGGAGACGTTTTAGGAACGGTGGCGACGGAGAAAGAGACGACGGAGTCAGAGAACCTCCAGCTTATGATGTGGTACAGAATAAGAAAGGCGAAATGTTTTAGGGTATGTAAGATTTTGTGACTAATTCGAATTTGACCCCTTATGTTTTATTTTGAATAATTTAACCCAAGTTCTTTCCCGACTTTACGTTTTTTCATTTTAGACCCTATAATGTTTGACGTTTTACATAATATGGTACTTAAATTGTAAATCCTACCATAACAACCTCTTTGTAGATTAATCTCATTACATATAAAAGAAAAAGAAAAAGATTTTGTTTGGATTTGGGAAGAAGCTTTGAATTAAAAAATAGAAGCAATAGTTTTTGGGGGACAAGCCCGGCCGACGAATCGGCGGCGAGACGTTCTTTGTCACCGATTGACATATTCAAAAACGACGAAGCTAGGTAAAGGAACGGAGAGAAGAGTCGATAATAGAAGCGTAGAGATGGGAAATCAGAAGCTCAAATGGACGGCGGAGGAAGAGGAGGCGTTACTCGCCGGAGTTAGGAAGCATGGCCCTGGAAAGTGGAAGAATATTCTCCGCGATCCTGAATTAGCTGAGCAGCTCTCTAGTCGCTCTAACATCGACCTCAAGGTTTTTATTTATCTTCTTTTTAATTACCTCTTTTTATTGCTGTTGTTGAAACATTGGAAACCCTAATTATCAAGTTCAAGGCACAACGGGAATGGAAAATTTGTTAATTGAGTACGTCGGATTTAGTTCAAGAATCTTTGGGTTCGATTTTTTGTATTTGAGTTGCAGACATTTGAAATTTTTATGATTGGGATAATCTTCTTTCCATGCTTTGGTTTGAGAACATTTTTAAGAGTATGCTACGGATACGAATTGAGTAAGTCGTTTTGTTCGTTTTTTCCCCCCAATGGTGATTTTAATTAGCTGGGTTTGGAGTTGAAGTATATGATGTGTTACTTCTACTTTTCGAAAATTGACTACTTCTGTGTTCTATGATCTTTCTCATAGACTTTAACTTTAGTGGCTGTATTGATAGGTATTAGTTCCCTGAAGAAATATTAGTATCGTCGTTTATTTCACCTTTTGGGTTTGAAAATTAGCACTGTCTCCATTATTGGTTACCTACAAAACAAGATTCTTAATCATCCGATGTATCATATTGTCTAGGATAAATGGCGTAATTTAAGTGTTGCTCCTGGTATTCAAGGCTCTAAGGATAAGATACGGACACCAAAAATCAAAGCTGCTGCTTTTCATCTGGCTGCCGCTGCTGCTGCCGCTATTGTAACTCCTACTCATAGTGGTCACTCTTCTCCAGTTGCTACTCTTCCCCGAAGTGGATCTTCTGATTTGAGCATTGATGATAGTTTTAACATTGTAGTTGATCCAAAGAATGCTCCCAGGTTTTTTTTTTTTTTTATCTTCTTCTCCTCCGAGCCACTACTTAATCCTGTGTCGGTTCATAATTGTTGTAAATTTCTTCCTAGTCTGCTTGCAACTGTTACGCTTCTGATGTGCCATTATTTTATTAAGGTATGATGGAATGATATTTGAAGCTCTTTCAAACTTGACGGATGCTAATGGATCTGATGTCAGCGCAATTTTCAACTTCATTGAGGTTAGACATATTTTTCAGTGCTCTTTATCCTGACATTGGTCATCACTGAAATACTTATCCACTCCGCAAGCTGCTTATTCAGTAATGTTGAACGCATAGTCGAACTAAATGAGCCTGATAAACACCTTTGATTCTGAACAAACTACCTAATCATTGTACCATTTAAAGATGAGAATGAACCTTTGGTTTTAGATACTTTTGCTTATCAAAAGATTGAAATTGCTTGAGTAATCTCTATTTTTATACTTGAGTAATCTCTATTCATATCAGTTAGAGCTCCCAATGTAAAGTTTTATACTATTCAACTATTCTTTGCTGTTATAGATTGATCGTAGTTATTGCATAGAAGTCCACTATGATTATCTTTAAGAGATAACATAGCTCTATTAGGTTCAGTATCCGTTCTTATTGTCTTAGCAGCTAACCTGTCATGATCAAGTTCATGATAATAGTCTGGTATGTGTATAGCAGCAACGACAAGAAGTGCCACCAAATTTCAGGAGGATGCTTAGTTCAAGATTGAGGAGGCTTGCAGCTCAGGGAAAGCTTGAAAAGGTTAGCCACTTAAAATCAGTAAGTCTTGAAAGCCTTGCTTGAACAAGTGTGCAACCTTTCTTGTGGTCTGTGTTGTTTCCTCATTCCTGCTTTTTTTTTTTTTAATGTTTTGTTCCTTCAACAATGCAACAATATACACAAC